>Ga0209723_1001628_pt1 | contig 33985 bp, 30 predicted proteins | sample BiotimSIPDNA_2_FD_185750 | JGI IMG/M metagenome (GOLD analysis project Ga0209723, IMG submission 185750) | Anaerobic biogas reactor microbial communites from Washington, USA - Biogas_R2 time_0 SIP DNA (SPAdes) (version 2) | ecosystem: Engineered > Bioreactor > Anaerobic > Unclassified | place... | reverse complement strand
CCTGAAAAATTGTATAGTTACCTGCAGGCTGAGACATAACCTCAACCCGGTTTTTGTCAGAAAAAGAAATGACTGAAACATAATCAGAAGGTTTGAGTGATTGAATAAGTTGCATGGTTGCTATTTTGGCGTTATTGAGTTTTTCCTCATCTCTCATTGATCCGCTACGGTCGATAGCAATACAGACATTAAGTGGTTTTTGAACATTTGCGGTTTCTACTTCACTCGCATCTGGCGGGTTTATATCCACTGCTAGATAAACAACCGCTTTATTATTTGCTTGAAGAAATTCTCGATTTACAACACAATGCATACCGACGCTTGAATTCAACCTCTATCCTCCTAAAATTAACTCTATATGAGTTTTTGCTACTTTTAACTTTTTTTATAAATTACCCTTAACTAAGCGGCTGTTTAAAAGCTTATTATTCTAAAATAACCTTAAATTACTGTTTTATGATGCTATTTATAGCTTTTTAAACTCTTTAATTTTGCTATAGACCATTTTTAATTGGTTTTTCTTGATTTTTTAGTATATTCTTGTTTCGTCGTCTCTAAGTGCATTACCACATCTGCTGCAAAAGTCAGAACTTCCATCATTTTCTGCTCCACAACTGCTACAGCGGATAATAGTGGATTCTGAAGCTAAACTTGGGCTGTGAGGTGAAGGAATAAATGATGGAGTATAAACTATCGGTTGAACAGGTTTCCTTTTACTTACTATTGCGGCGCCTATTGCTGAGCAAATTCCGCCCCAGATTAACACACCAAAAAACCAATAGCTGACAAAATAAAGATTAGCAATTAAGTCGTTAATTGTTAAAGATGAATTCTCTAAGTATGCTATAAACATATTATGACCTAAAATTATGAAACAAGAAAGTATAACGGTTCCAATTAACGCTGTTGTAAGTGTTGCTTTTTTTCTGTTTTTCAAGTAATAGTGTGCTGGTAAATACCCAAATAAAGCAAAGTTAACTGTTAAGAGAATAAACGATGTTAAACTGGGGATTATTGAGATTAAAAATCCATATGGGTTACTTTGCAGCGGATCTAAGTAAGTTGGGTATTTAGTTATCATTGGTACCAATATGTATGCTGCAATGGCTGCTGAACCGAATGCCAGTCCAGTTTTAGCGTCTTTTACTAAACCGATTAATGTTACTATCCCTGCTGCGAAAACATTTATGAAAAACAAGTAGCGGCCTGCATCAAGATATGCAGTTAGAAAGAACATCGACAGAAAGAATAAGAATCCAATAAATACATAGATGATAGTTTTCCGCATATTCACAAATTCTACTTTACCGTGAATAAAAGAGTTTTGCCAGTTCACTCTATTTGTTTTCAGCCATCTCTACATCGAAGTTTGTTTGTTGTTAATAAAAATTGAAAAAACTTGAAAAATAATTCAGTTTAAAGTTATTTAAAATATTTTTAAGTAAATTTTTTGATTTTTAAACAACTAGTTTTTTCTAAATGAGGCTTCTCTTGTTTTCTCTTGTACTTCATTTTCTAAAACATATAGTTTAATCAGTTTATTCAAACAGAGAACCAAGTGGGGGTGTAACAATCACTGATATGTTGTCCTTTCCTCCACGATCATTAGCTGTTTTTACAAGGTTCTTGCAGGCGTTTTGCGGCGATTCAGAAGTTAATACCATCTGCATTAATTCTGTGTCTTCAACATGATTAGTTAGGCCATCGCAGCAAATAATTACCCAGTCATTTTTTTCCCATTTTCTAGAATATACATCCGGTTCCACTTCTGCGTAGTATCCAACAACTCTTGTTATAACGTTTTTCTGTGGATGATTACGGGCTTCTTCAGAAGTTATTTCTCCATTATCTACAAGTTGCTGTACTAATGAATGGTCTTTAGTGATTTGAGTTATTTGTCCTCCAGAGACAATGTATGCTCTTGAGTCACCCACATGTCCAACATACAAGTTTTGTTTATCTATCACCATCATAGTCATGGTAGTTCCCATTCCATCGCATTCAGGACAATTTACAGAGTGTTGAAGTATGTGTTGATTTGCCTCTTTTATGGAAGAAGTCATTAAATCTGAATAATCTGTTTCTTCTTGACTCGTCAAGATTTTAGGAATTACCAATCCAGCAACAGTTGTTACCCCTAAGGCACTAGCCACTTCACCTTTACTATGACCGCCCATTCCATCTGCTATAACCAGAAAGATCTTCTTTACAGATTTTCCGTTTTCTAAAGAATAGGTTTTGGCTACAAAGACGCTGTCCTCATCGATTCTTCTTGTTTTTCCCACATCTGAAAGACACCCAATATCACTTTCCACCTTAGGACATTTTTCTTCCTCTTTTTTATCTTCAACCTTTTTTTTGTCGTGTTTAACTGTAGCTGGAGCAATTTTAGACGATACATTAAGCCATGCTTTGTTTAATGAAGAAAAAACATTCTTCTTGCCGTTATTTTTTTTATTTGCAAAAAGAAATAATGATTGCAACTTTAGAAATTTTGATTTTAATAAGCCGTTAACAGTAATCATCTGGGTCATTAAACCACTCTTTAACTTCTTTTCCACGAATATATCTTTACGATGGTTATTTGGTTTTCGTTAACTGCAATAGAACAAATGCATTTAAAAAGCAAATTAACGTTAATGAATTAAAAGACACCCAAAGAGCGTAAAAGCACATGACTAAAACCTGCTCAATTTGCGGAACCACAACAGATGATTCATCAATATTCTGTGATTCATGTGGATCACCAATTGAAGAAGTTAAAGTTGAAAAACAGAGGCCCTTAGATATCTCTTTGGGATTTGCATCTACATCAAGCAAAAATCTGAAAAAAGAAGATGTGTTTCATGTTTTAGATACTAAAGCTTTTTTCGGAGAAACAAAAAACCACAGAGTACTATGTGTTATGATTAAAGGATTAGCTGAATTCGTAGATGCAAAAACCCTTACATTGGACCTAATGGCTGATTTTTTACGTAATAAAGGCAAGGTTGATTACTCAATGCACTTTTCAGAAATACACAACAAGTTGAAGACAGATTACGCAAATTACCTATCAAGTGATACTTCAAAGCAGCCAGTAAATGGGTTGCTTTTAGGTGTAATCGATGGCTCCAATGTAAATGTGTTATGTGTAGGCTCACCAGCTGTTTTAGTTTTGAAGAATGGCAGTCAAGAAATGACCCAATATAGTGAAGACGAGCCTATCTATGAGTTTAAATTAGAAAAAAATGAACAAGTCTTATTCAGTTCTGATGACTTATTTAATTTAATCAATGAAAGCGAAGTGTTTGATGTTGTTTCAAAATCTGATTCACCCCAAAAAGCAAGTGAATGCTTACGCTCGAAAATTAGTACTAATAATCCTGAAGCTGAAACATTTCTATTGATTGCTCAAATGACTGAAAAATGTTAAAAGCTTTATACTTCGAAAAAAACGTAAAACTTTTTTCCCTCAGATTTTTTAAGGCCAAAATAATTGGCTAAATATGCCACTAAAAGTTTCAAACTCGAACAAATCCCACTTATTTGTTATCTGTATTACATCACTTAAAGTCTCCAATTGACTCACTTACCCAAAACCTAAAAAACACTACGCAATAATAAATTAAAACAGGGAATTAAATGTCCACGTATGACCATGAAATAGAATCCCGAGTAAAACGGAACTCACTTTTCGCCTTAGGAATAATTAAACGTCTCGAAAAAGACTACAACATGAAAATCGACGATAACCATAAAGCACATTTAATAGGTCAACTATCCGTTGCAGCATCTTTAGAGAGTTTAACCGTCTATGCTAACAAGGTTTCAAAGAGTTTTGCCTTTGAATTCTTCCAAGAGATGATTAAAAAAGGCGTTGTTGCTGCCTTAACACCAGCTCCAATAGAAGCTCCAAAAGAACCTGAAATCATAAAAGAACCTGAACCAATCCTGACAGAAAAAGAAACTATAGTAGCTCCGCTGATTGAAGATCAGTCTCCATCTGAGAAGGAAAAGTTTGATTCACCTGAAGAAGAAAACAAATCAGCACCTGAACAGCCAACACCCTCTGAACCCACATCAACGACAACAACTGATAAACCAGAAAAAAAGACAACTTCTAAAATATCCAAAAGAAAAAAGAAAACCAAAAAAGCATCAAACCCAAAAACTCAGCCTAAATAAAACAAACAACTAAACGGAGAAAACTTCACCTACAAAAAATGGTGAATCTTTAACTCCACAACCTTACAAGAAAAATTCAGACCAAAACACCACCTCTAATTTTTTAACTACAAAAAATCCGAATTGCTATCCATTTAAACTCTAATTAAATCAACAATACTTTATCAGTAAATTAATTCAACTGAAGGTATTCTCACAAGAAAATTGTGTTACTGTTTACAGTGAGCTGTAAAATCCAAATTTTGATTTTTTAGGTGCAATAATTACTCAATGGTTTTCTTCTGATATATAATAAAAAATTTAATCCTGCTAAAGAGGTGTATTTACAAAAAAATAATTAATACAAAGTAACCATAACCTAAACTACAGACTTATCGGCTATTAAAATCCAAGTAAACTCTTAAAGGGGATAGAAATATGAATAAAAAAACGCTAACAATAAGTGCTGTCATCATCCTTCTTGTTGTGATTGTTGCATGCGCTTTTTCAAGTTCCCTTTTAAATGTCTGGTCCCCTCAGGGTAGAACTGAACCTGTTTTTAATTATAACTTTGCTGGAATTAGTTTACATTCTTTATTAAGTGAAGAAGCACAATTTGTTAATGACACAGATGTGAATTGGATAAGAATAGACATCTTTGAAGACGTTAACTCTTCGATAGTAAATGCAAAATCCTACGGCTTCAAGGTCTTAGGAATACTCGACAGTTGGACCATGAATTATGCTCTGAATTTTACAATCACTGAATGGACCAATAATGTTACATATTATGTTTCTCGATACGCGGATTTTGTTGATGCTTGGGAAATCTGGAATGAACCCGCAAATGCCAATCTTACTCTCGCTTTATGTAACCTAAAACTTGTGGACGAAAACGGTTCAATACTCCAACAGAATATGAGTCAAATTGTTGACTTCTACTATTCTATGACTCAAACAGCTTATTCAATAATACGAGAATATGACCCAGAAGCAGACATAGTGCTCTTTGGCGGTCTCAATTTATGGTCAGGCGGCGATCCCCATCTTGATGTAGATAAAGAGTTTGCAAAACAACTTGCGGCAAAAGGTATCCAAAATTACGGTGATGCCATCTCAGTACACGCGTATCCTTGGGGCAAATACAACAATATTTCAACTTGGGAAAACTATTCTGAATCGCTTTCTTATTATAAGATGCTTTTCCCCAATCTTGAATTTTGGGTAACAGAAACTGGGTGCCCTGAAAATCAAGAAGGTGAAACGATTCAAGCACAGTATCTATCTGATGCTTATGACTTCTTTCAGGGAAAAGTTACTCATATGTTTTGGTACTCACTTGAAGATAATTCTTGGGAGCCAGATAACTTTGGATTGATAGGTCAAAATGGAACGCAGCGGTTGGCCTATTTTGAGCTCCAAAAAATCAATTGTAAAGAAAAATCTTAATCTATCGGCTTTGAACAAAATTTGGGATTTAGTTTTTTTATCAATATTTCTTCTTTTTCTTTAATCTGTTTATGTTGTTGACTTGTTCGGTTGGGTAAAAGTATGGAAGTGTATTGTAGGCACTTGAAGAGTTTGTTCTTGACTTCTTTTTTCTTCTCTTTTTATTATCATGAGTAAATAATTTGTGCCATAAACGTTTCAGGCTAAGCAATACACACACCAAACATAATTTACCGCCCAAATTATATAAATGCAAAAAATAAAGAAAAAATTAATCAGTAAATTAAATCAATATACTCTTATTACCTGAAAGATTAAGGTGCGCAGCATTGACTGAGGAACCAAATAAAAAGAAAAAAAGTAAACTGTTTTCAGTGAAGTATTGTCCAAGATGCGGGTCAACGGATGTTTTTTGGGCGCAGGGTATGCCTCAGTTTTGGTCAATGTGGGATTGCAGAAACTGCAGTTACCATGGACCAGTAATCTTGGAAGATGGTAACCTAGCTGAAAAACTTCAAGAAGACTGGAAACAAAAACAATAATTTACAAAATCTCGATTACCAGTTTGAGAGCCTAAACACGATTACGTTGCAAACATGATGTAAAGCTTTATTTTTTTAAGGCTACGCTTAGAAAAGCGGTCGAGGTTGCTAAACGAAGTATTGTCTATGATTGTTTTATTGGTTATTCTTTCGTCTTTTAAGGTAAACGATAAAACCTAAGCTGAAAAAAACAACTACAACTATTAAGGCAATAATTATTATTAGAGTTGGTTCTTCGCTTGTTCTTTCTTCAGGGGAGGGTAAAGGCGTTGATACCTCAGGGACGTTTAGATTTATTATGTATGGTTCAATGAGTGGGTAGTTATCTTTGTTTGATTCATCTATCATGTATGGAGTATCCCATATGCCTGAATTATCACTTTCTTTAGCGTCTGGATATTTATCTGAATAGTCCTCCCAATAGTTGCCTCCTGTTTGGTAACCATTATCCCAGACGTTTTCTGAGGGTAGAGGTAGTCCCGGAAAAGGTTGATTTACTCCATGCCAACCTACATCGTAGATCTGTTTTGTATTATTGACAAAGTTATTGTGACAAATCAGATTAGATGATGATCCATGGAGACTGATGCCTGTATCTTGGTCTGCGATCTTGTTTTCTTTAATTGTGTTGTTGCTTGCATAATAGAGGAGTAGCCCCTCTTGGTTTTTGGTTATGTAGTTACCTGAAATAATATTGTCGTCTGAATATGATATGCGCATACCCGCTTCGCTGTTTGAGTTGATGTTGTTTTGTGTAATTTGGTTGTTTGAAGCGTAATTTAGAATAATGCCTTTGCCATGGTTGTTTGAAAGGTCGTTTTTAGTGATTTGGGCGTTTGTTGTCCACGCAAGCATTATTCCCTGTGTGTTCAGATGGTTATTCTCAACAGTCATTTGTTTACAGTTCACCAGCGCCAAGTAACCTATGTTTGGATAGGTTGAAGGGTTTATGTTCAAATTGCTTTTGTCAATGAGGTAGTAGATTTTTTTACCATTTATTGTGTTTGAATCGTCGATGTCGTTGATAAATGATGACAAGGATGGTTGTGGATCTCCAGAAACCTCAAAGCCTATTCCTGTTGTGCTTATTGCGTTGTTCCTAAATACGTTGTTTGAGGATGTTGTGATAAAAATGCCGCCGCTGTTTACAATTGTGTTTGAAGAGACAAGGTTTCCTTCGCTTCTTTCGATTGTGATGCTTCCGCTACTCATGAAGTTCTTTTCAGTTAATTCATTGAAATCTATGATACTGTTTTCTGTTATCTCGTTATTATTTGACTTATTCCTAATGGAAATGCCTTGGGGCAGGTTGTTTTCGTCAAGAATGTTGTAGGAGCTCTTGTATAAAGAGATAAAATGAATTGTGTTTCTTGAGAAAGTGTTATAGTCTGAATAGACTAAGTCAACACCTCCTACCATTATGCTTGTGTCAATGGTGTTTTCTGTGATGGTGTTGTAAGATGAATTACCAAATGCGATACCTGCTTCCACTTTGGCGTCTATTTTATTGCCCGATATGATGTGATTGTTTGTGTTTCTAATCCTGATACCTCCATAATCAGCTTGAATTTCATTGTTTGTTATTTTGCAGTTAGATCCATAGATTTGAATTGCAGTTGCTGAAGATGTTATTTTTAAGTTCTTGATCTCAACATTATTTCCGTTTACCGCGTATATTTCACCCTGAAGATTGAAGCCTGCTCCATCTAGTACAATATTGCTTGCTTCAATGACGATTGATGCTTGCTCAAGGTTGCTTGTAAACGTGTAGAGGTCGTCGTTGCGTTGAATCGCTGAGGTTCCTTCAACGGCTCCGTCAGCTTTTATTGAAATCAAAAGCGGTTGAGCAGTAGCTTGTTGTATAGCTATCCCTTGAATTAATAATATCAATATGGCTAAAAATAGACCAAGTTTTCCTAAATTTTTCATCTCTAAGACTCAACAAGTTTGAAAAAGGGCTTGTATATAAAAAAATTCTGGTCAAGGTTTCTTGACTAAACAGATTTAGAATTATAGACTAAATCATCTGATTCTTGTGCTGGTTAGACGCAACATAATAGCCCGCTCTAAATTTTTATTCATCCCATTTTTTCATGCTTTAAACTTTACCATCCAAAAAGACGTCGACTATTTTTTTGCCCTTAGTGTTCAAGTAAGCTCAGTTCGATACTTCCTCAAGTTTGAATCTCCTGTTTTTTGTGGGGACTCTTTACGTTTAGGGTCAAATTTGCTGCTCTGTATGCCTCTTTGTTTAGTTCTTCACTTGTTGGTTTTGTCATTTTTTGAAGAATTTTTCAACTTAATTCCTTATTAACACCGAAAAACCCGGGTACTTATTACCCCAATTGTATAGTCATTTGCTCTTTACTAATGCGTAGTATTGTTGGATTTAGTTTTTGTCAATTGAAAAGCAGGCTGATATGAGCGTTAAGCAATGTTGGTGGAACTACCTTTAAGAGCTAGCATGTCCCTAAAATATCCGTTTATTATTGGTGAATATTTTGTCTCAGAAAGTAGTTTATGGAAGAATAACAAATTATAGAATCGGGCCTAAATCGCAGGCTTCAAAAACATGTTTAATTGAATTCGAAGGCTTTGACTCCGCTGGGTCAGCTGGGAAACTGATAGGTCAAAAGGTGAAGTGGAAAAACCAAACAACATTCCTTTTAGGGCGAATAACAGGTTTGCATGGCAGAAATGGAATTGTTGAAGTAACATTCAAACATGGCGTTCCAGGTCAAGCAATAGGAACAGCAGTTGAAATAATAAGTTAGTTTATAGCCTTTTCTATGATTCCCTAGTATGGGGATTTTTGAAATTAAATTAGTAATTTGGTAAACCTAAGATGAAGACGATTAAAGGTTGGAGAAGGCTCAACAAAGAAGGCGGCTACCTTAACGAAAACACAGGGCAAACTTTGACTATTTGTAAAAAGCAATTCGGCCAAACCTATCATGTGTCACTTTTTGTCGGGAAAAAAATCGATGACGCTTATGGCAAATGTGTTTCACCAGAGTTCGCAACTGCCTCCAAAGCCCAAGCCTACGCAATTGACGTGATGGAGAAACATCCAAACGGTATAACATAACGGTTTTTTTCTAACATCAGGACGGAAGCAGGCTATCCCTTGATTACAGTACGCAAGTGTAACAAAATCGTGATTTTCCATTCTTTAATAGGTATCTTTCTGATTTGATTCAAGTTGCACGATCAGGGCTACTTTGTGTTGAAGAATTTCGCAAGAATGCTGAAATTCGGGTTGGAACTCTGGGAAGCTGACATTAAGCTTGACCTACCATAGATAAAGTGGTCAGTCAAGAAATTTTGACTAAACAGGTTTTTGATTTAGTCAAAAAACCTTGACGAAAAAGCTTTTACATAGTAAAAGTCCCTGAAGGTAATAGGAAATAGCAATGAGTAAAAGTATTGTTTTACTGCTTGTTTTCGTCTTTCTGACGGGTTTATGTCTAATCTTGCCTGTGCCTGTAAAGGCTGCTTCTAAAACAATTGTTGTTCCAGACGATTACGCTTCAATCCAGGATGCTATTGACAATGCTTCAGACGGAGATACTATTTTCATAAAGAAGGGCGTCTATGTTGAGAATCCCGTGGTTAACAAGTCGGTTTCGTTGGTTGGAGAAGATAGAGCTACAACTGTGATTGATGTAACCGCGGGTATAAAGGTGCAAAAAGACGGTGTTACAATAACAGGGTTGACCATCTATGATGGATATGACGGGATATCAGTGGCAGCAAACTACTGTAACATTTCAGGAAACAAGATAACAAGCGTAACACACGGTATAGTGGTGTTTGGTTACGAGAATTCTATATCGGGAAACATTTTTGAATCAGTTGGGCTTTCCTCAGCAATCCAACTGAACTTTGCAAACAAGAATTTGATAAATAAAAACTATATTGTCTCATGTGTTGAGGGAATTCAGATTTGGCAAAACAGCAACAACAATACGATTACAGAAAATACAATCACAAACTGTCAATATACGGCTATAAGTTTTCAAAACTCAAACTATAACTTGATAGTTGGAAATAACATATCACATTCAGGACTCGGAACATCCATCTATGGTTCTAACAATAACACTATATCCAACAATAATTACTCTGATAACGACGTTCAATTTTCAGCTAAAGAAGATTACTATCTATCATTTGGGTACAACAGGTCGGTGAATATCATTGACGAAAACTACTGGAGTGACTACAAAGGCGCAGATGCAAACGGCGACGGTATAGGAGATACGCCTTATGTTGTTGACGAGTACAACCAAGACAACCACCCACTAATGGAACCTATTGATATTTCACAAACTCTTTTGCCTCAACCTACGCCTTCAAGCACTACAGATCCATCTACGATACCTTCCTCTCCAGAAACCAATCAAGAACTTTCCCCAATAGTCAATGTTGTAGTTGCTTTCTTAGTCATCACTGTTGTGGTTACTGGTGCGCTGATTTACCTAAAGAAAAATCGTTGCGAGGCTAAGAACAAATGAAGCTCAGCCCTACAGTTGTGGTTGTTGCCTTGGTTATGCTTGTTATTGTATTAGCTACTGTTTTGTTTATTGGAAAAATTGGTGATGTTCCAGTCGATAGTGTTGGCAAGAGTGGCTTGTTTATAGCGAGTTTTTGTCCTCAGACCTATGGTAGCCAGTTTACTGGAGGCAGTATTGTGCTTGTTAACCCGACAGAAAAAGATTTTGAGAATTTGACCTTGACAATTACTGTTGATGATTCTGAACTAATAACGCCCTTTTTACGTTCACTTAAACCTCTTTCTATTGAAGCGCCATTTAGCAATTACAGTTTTCTAATAACCCAAATAAGCATAGAGCCAGAACAAAATATGTCTATTCAGCTTTTCCTATTTGATCCACAGCAAAATGATCCACCGTTCCCACAGACAATTATAGATATCCAGACTTTCAGTCCTCACGTAATCAGGTTTTACATAACCAAAGAAGCTTTAGGTGACGTAATCAACGGGCAATCCTTTACGATTTCACAGGAAAAAGCTTACCTGCAGATTATAGACTACAGCTCAATAGAACACTCAACTGACACTTGGCATGAATACTACAACAACAGCAAAAAGCGTTACGAATACGTTAATGATCAACCGAATTTTTTCCAGCACAGCTCCGCTTTCTTCCCACTTGACCCAAACTCCTACAGCTGGGCAAAAGCACTAAACCAAATAGGCGAGCACTACTACAATGTCACAATACTCAACAATAGCACTTTTCCAGTTAAACGAATAACCTACTCGCCTAATGGAGAAGGCTCAACTATGTTTGGTGCGGTTGACATGATTCTGCAGCCTAATGCAACTTATGTATTAGCTGTTCAGACTAGCGGCGAAAACTGGTGGAGCGCCAAAACAGTTTATGAACTAAGCAATTTTTCTCCAGACCAAGCCTTCGCAAGCGGTGACTTACTTAATAACAATGAATAAATCTGCAAAACCTAAAACTTAGCTATTTGAGACCCATTTTTTAGTGTTATCTTTCTGGTTTTTCTTTTGAGTCTGCTTTCACTTAACAAACATAACTTTGACTTGAAAGTTTGGTGTATTGGGTTACTACACAACCAACAACTTTACGTCTTTTCTGTAGATGTGAGCCTTATACTTAAACAGCAAAATCATATAAAGCAACAGTGTCCTAAAGTTTATAACGAGGGAGCGATGAAAGTGATTACACCTTCGAAAAACAAGTTTTTAGTAACAATTATTATCTCTCTATTGATAATTTCGAGTGTATATTCGTTTGTTGTGCCAGGTGCATACGCAGCGGAGATTACAACGGAACAGAAAGCGTTAGATATATCTAGCAATGTGCTTGGAATAGATGCAGCCAAATATAACGGAACAACAACGAACTTTTCAAAGGATTCCCAGCTAAAATTCATGGATACCGTTGCTCAAGAGGATATTCTATACAACTTGACTTCCGATTCAGACAGGCTTAGCCTGCTGTACACTTTTGCAAAAGGAAATGTGCAAATGATCCAAGTGCTCGAAGATACGAGGGCTCAGAGATTGGTTAGTACAGCATCCGATAAGGATTCTGTAAGCCGTGCTAACATTGTTGGCGCCGCCATATTTCTTACTAACTATGAGAAACAAACCGTCGATTCACTTTACAACAGTCTAAAAACCACCCTGAAATCGGTAAAAACCAATTCAAACCAAACGATAACTGATGATAACCTTCAGCTTGAGGTAACATCCTTTTCCGACGGTAGCACCAATTTCAAATGGTATTACGCCGCCAACGGTGCTATAGCGCCGTACTCCAAATTCATCGCCTTAAACCTTAAAAACGGATTCCTGAGCGCTTTCGTGGACAACTGGCACCTTTATGATATTGGCGGCACAAGCGTAAAAATATCAAAGGAAAACGCGATAGCTATTGCGCTAGAGAGTGCCCGAACCCACAACTGGAGCTTAGCAGTTGATTCTACTAGTTTAAGCGATAGCAACCTAAATGAGTCGAACGTTCGCTGGACAACCCTGCTTTTTGACGGTTCCCTTAATGCCGATAAAACGCGGAGCGATGACCCACTTCAACTCTATCCCGTTTGGCGGGTCGGCATTGCCCTGGACAAGTGGTATGGTTACATGTATGGCATTCAAGTAGACGTTTGGGCTGACAATGGTCAAGTTAGATCTGTTCAAGAAGCATGGTCTACTGTGCTCCCAAATGAGACCGAAATCGCCGCCGACAAACAACCCTCTGCATCAGCGGGAGTCAGCATGCCTATTTTGGCTTCAATTGCTGGCATGGTTCTAATTGCGTGTTCAGTGGTTTTAATTGGTCAAAAGAAAAGATTACAGTCAAGTTCTGCTAAGCCGCTCTTCAAAAGAACAGGCGGAATACTGCTCTGCATTCTATTATGTTCAACGATAATCTTTGCAACCATTGAAGCTGTAAGCGCAACTACACGAGGTGCAGTGGTTTGGGGATCAGAAAGCACTGATGCAGGAGCATATCCCAATAGCTGGCGCAAAAGCTCGACCGAAATTGATTGCCAAAGAGCAACCGCCATAAATCTTGCTGACTATTTCGCAAATCATGGTGGTTATTCTGGAAACAATGGTGTTAATCATCAAGGAATAAGAAACCCAGGGTCAGAGAACTATCAAATATACAATGACATCAATACTTTACAAAATAACAATAACTACATAGCAGTGGTCGATTTCGACCACGGTGTTGGCGGTTACCCAATTGGTGCACCACCTAGTGAGCAGCATTACATGTTCGAGGATAATTCAGGTACAATTTGGGGAACTAGGCAAGAGTATCAGGCAGACCCACAAGGGCACACCGATTGGAACCATGGAATATTCGATATGCATCTATACACCTATACTCATCCTGAGCAAGTCATATTTGCGTATATTAGCGCGTGTCAATCCGCAAACATTGTTCGACTAGGTCAAGGAATGTTGCCGTCACAGTGGCCACCCTACAATGAAAGAGCGATCGGAATGCCATTTGCTTGGACACACCGACTAGTACATGATAAATCTTCGTATCCAGGTTTTAGCATAGCTGCAGATCCAGGCGATCCGAGATTTGGAGATATAAGTGATGATGCTTATGGTGACCCAGACTGGGGCAACCAAGTTTACATAGGCTTCCCTGACGGATCAGCATCGTTAGAGCAAGGCATACCTTTCGGATATGGTAATCCATACTATTATTGGGTATGCAGTTTCTTGGGGCATGCCCTGTACGATGGCATTTCAGTTAACCAAGCCTTGGATGCCGCTTCCTTGCAATTCATGGGCATAAGCTTCAGCGGTACCCAGCTAAGAACAGGATTCACAGCCTACTGGGCTGGCTTCCCAACGTACGACGGAAATACTCTAGCAGTCTATGGCAACGGTAACATACACTTACGATACTACAATCCGCCACCAGATATTGCCACCACACCCTCAATTAGCGGGCCTACTGCAGGAAGCAGTGGCTCACCTGTGGGATCATTCAGCGCATTCGCAACAAACCCATATGGTCACGATATACAGTACAACTTTGATTGGGGCGATGGCACAACTACTCAAGTTTGGTCCACTGACGGTCATCCTGCAACCAATGTATATCACACTTGGAGCACAGGCGGACTATACAATGTTAAAGTTCAAGCTAAAACCGCAAGCAGTGGCTGGAGCAGCTGGTCTAATACAATAGTAGTTAACATTGACAATTCTGGTTACTGGCTTACAGTGGATGCATACGACCAATATGGGCTATTCTTCACAGGTGTCAGTATAGACGGTAATTACTACGGAACGCCGGTGTCTGTATTGGTAGGTCCAGGCTACCATAGTGTCTGGGCAGAGCCTTACCCTGGCTACTCGTATCTGACAGGATTCAGTGATGGCTATGGCAACGGAGACTACAGACCCATCTACTCCAACACGCAAATAACCGCATACTATGAATCCTTCTGGTAAGAACCAATAAGAGAAAGACACTATAACTGAGGCTGAAAAATGAAGAAACAGCTAACCTCCATTTTTATTCTAATAACCATCTTAACAGCAACCGCACCGGCTCTTGCTCAAACCGACGCAGTTGGGGATTCTTGGAACTCAAAAACGCCATTGCAGGTCGCCAGAGGCGGTTTAGGTGTCGCAGTTGTAGATGGGAAAATATATGCTATAGGCGGCTCCACAAGAACTGGTCCCCCCTCATCTCCCGCTTCGATAGTTGGTACAAATGAAGAATACGATCCAGTCACGGATACATGGAATTTCAAAACACCAATGCCTACCCCACGCTATAGTTTTGCAATAGCGACCTACCAAGGCAAGCTATACTGCATAGGCGGTTATACGTCAAATCTTTCGCGAACTGGTGTAAACGAAGTTTATGACCCAGCGACTAATATGTGGGAAACCAAAATATCTATGCCAACGCCCAGAAGCGACTTGCAAGCAACCATTGTTGATGGCAAAATCTATTTAATAGGCGGCGTCGTCGAAAATAAAACCTCGGGTTCCCGCTACTCCACTAGTCCACTCAACGAGGTATATGACCCCGCAACAAATACTTGGACCACAAAAGAACCCTTACCTTATATGCTACCTAATTATGCTTCTGCAACTATCGATAGCAAAATATATCTAATAGGTGGTTCGCTCGATGGTCAGCATACCGCTTTAAATCAAATTTACAATACAATAACTGATTCATGGACAATAGGGAGTTCAGCTCCCACATACTTCTGGTCTGGATACGCAGTTAGCACAGTCGGGATGTTTGCTCCCGAACGGATTTACGTTTTTAATAAGCCTGCCACAAATATTGCTTCAGGCCCAGTCCCAGTATACTCAAACCAAATCTACGACCCACTGGCGGATAACTGGACGACTGGCGCCGATATACCAACAGAAAGAGAATATTTCGGGGCAGTAAATGTAAATGATACAGTATATGTGATAGGTGGTCAGACAATTTATTATCCAGACCTTGAAAGCTGGAGTTCAGGCCCATACGTGACACCGCATGCTACAGTGGAGCAGTATACTCCTTTAGGATATGGTACAATTTCGCCAAGCCCATCAGCGCCTTCCAACTTGGAAAATCCACAGTCAGTTCAGACGGAATTCATAGCAATAATAGTCATAGCCATAATTCTATCGATAGCATCGTTTTTCGTCATAAAAGGAAGAAAACGTACCACCAGCCACTGAATTGTACGGACGCAAGTCTGACGGATTGAACGCCAAAGCGAAATCCCAAAAAAAGCACAAAATTAGAGCATCAATTGTATCGGTTGTATGTCTGAAAAAGTGCATGAAATTTAGACCAAATAAATAGAATCACAATGGTGGGTTGGTTCGCTGGGATTTGAGCCCATTGACAAACTCTAAATCAGCTTTAGCTCGCTCAATTTTCTTTAAAGCATTCTTTCTGCAGCGAGTTACGTTGGGCGTTTCCATTCTAAGCTTACGAGCAATCTTATAATCAGACACTCCTTCAGCCTTTAAATGCAGAATTGCCTTTTCCCGCTCGGTTAACGCCATAACCTATGTCTCCTCTTTAGAAGTGCTGTGTAGAGTCACACCTTCCGCTAGCAAATCTTTCTCTGATGCTTTGTAGGCGTCTACGCCAAAGCTTGTCATAGCCCAGCACCAACCCCGCCGCTCAACAACCGCCGAATCCAATTCCTTAGCTAGTCGCTTATTCATGCGAACAATCCTGCGAGTCACTTGATGCCGGGCAATCTTGAATTCAGCTAATTTACCGGCTATGTCTTTAGGTAGCATCCCAGGAGAGCCTGCTTCAAACAGTAGCTGAAGGATGGTCCTGTCAACTTCGTCTTCGCAGGCTGCCTCTTCGATAAGTGACTTCTCAAAATGCAAAGAGTCTTTTAGGCCAGCAAAGATAACCTTAAGCAAGAGCTTTATTTCGGCGACATCTCGGTCGAGTTTCTTGTCCTTGGCAAGCAGGTACTTGAGCTTTCCAACCTTATCGGCTTGGCTACGCTTCTTTTTCGGCGCTTTTGGGGCTGAAACTGCCATGTTTTGAACAGGTTCATCGCTTGCTTCCATATCAAAATGCACACTCCATGTTTTCTGTTCCATCAACACAGCGCAAAATTAGCAGTAGGTAATCAGGACCAACTGATTGCAGAAAAGCAACTTGTGAAAAGCATTGACTTTTCCCATGCCCTCCACTATGTGCTAAAACGGCTTTTGAACAGGTTTTAACTGCCAGTAGCGTAGAAAACACAGCTGTCAAACTATATACTCCCCAAGCCTTCTTTGACCTTCAACTAGCTCTTTTAGATCAGCCTCATCAGCTACTTGCCCAAAGGTTTCGATTAGACGCTCAAATTTAATCTCAAGTCGATCCAATTTCCTATCGATACGCTTGACTTTTTCAGGCATCTGCATGTAATCGATTGCAGCGTCTTTGCCGATGTTTTCAAGCTCACCCTCGCCCCAGCTGTGATCTATCTTCCGTCTTCCAGCCCTTACACTGAAGTATCTGCCGAACAGTTTTGCGATAGGATCCTCAACTGCCAACTCGCCTCCGACAAATTGCCCCTCAGCTAAGATAACTCCGTATTTCTTGGCTAAGGACACAGCGATGCGATTGCTTAGATTCATGGCTAAACCGTACACTTCAGCTGGATTTTTGCCCCGAATCACTGGCACATGAACAATCCAGCTTCGAGAAGTATGCCTGACTTTGACACCCTGCTCTAGTCCCAGAAGAGCGGTCCAATTCTGCATCTCCACAGCCTTAAACTGCCCATCAGGATAACGCCCCTCACAAAGAATAGTAAACGCCACCTGACACTTGTCCAAGCGATGTAGTTCGCCTGGGAAAACTCTGCCCTCACATGACTTGAGAAGATTTGAGCCCTCAGTCGTTAGAGCGTAAAAAGCGGCGTTACTTCGTTTTTCTTGATAGATCAAACCTGCTTTTTGCAGCTTACCAACATAGTACCAGACGTGACTACGGCTTAACCCCAAGATTCTGCCCGCTTGAGTAGGGTAGTCGCCCGCGTAAATTCGCTTCATGAGCGGTAGAACCCATGTGCGTACTTTGTCGCTGTCAAACTGCACGCTACCGTTAGCTTGATGTCTAGTTGTACTTTGAGCATTTTCAGCGTCTACTTTTGTACTTTGATCTTTAGCCAAAAATCAAGCCTCCGCCAAGTTGGATATGGCATCATTTAGTTTCGCTTTGATTTCTTCCTCAAAATCGTCAATAGAAATCGATAGGTCGTCTAAGGCGCTGTAGAGTGTTCTATTTTGTTCCCAAAGCTGTCGATTTTCTTTTTCTAGAACCGCAATTCTCTCTTCATAGGTTAGCAGGATGCGCTGGATTTCTTGAAGCACATCTGATTTAATCCTCTCTCTTATTGAGTTGTCGCCGCCCTGAATCACTGTCGACTGCCTCCAAAATGTCTACGCTCAAGATATCCACGCCCAGGACAAGATCCGCCGCCATGAGTGCAATGCCTATTAGCAAAACTGTAATGTTTACACGAAATGTCGGTTCCATCGGCGAGCTGCAACTTTGCAAACTTGCAGAAATACACGTCCTTTGAGCAAGCATCAATTATTGGGCAGTCTTTTGATGAAGGATTACTTAGGCAAGGATAATATCCCGCGATGCAGGGCGGCTTAAACAAATTGACAACTGCGCTCATTAGTGTCTGCCTCCTCTGGGCTGGAATTTCGAGCATGCATCGCTTGACGCTAACCGATTAATCGCCCATCGCCGTTGGTTTGATAGTTCAGAGCAACGACCACACCAAAAAGAGCAGTCCATGCAACGGAAAACTTGCTTAGGGCTTGCGCTAATTGATAATGACTTGCTTGAAAATGGAAAAGATAAGAGAAAAACTGTGGTAGTTTTTCTCGTGAGCGTTGGCGCCGCCGAAAGGTTCCACGTCTCATAACGCGATAAAACTATCGGTTCTTTTTTTATTTCGCCCTTTTTCTAAGGTTTTCTTGGCTATGTCGCAGTATCTAGGATCATTTAGAGGTTATTTGCAGTTGGCGGTCCAATCTTTTTTGTTTAGGAGTTGTTTTTAATGACTGGCCATCGAACCGTTGAACCCAAATCACGTAAACCAGTTCAACAGTTCAAGGGTAAAATTGAACTCTTAGGGTTCTCGCAGCGTGGTCTTAAGATACTTCGCATTTTAGGTACACCGGATTGTACTGCTAGTGATGCTGTTAAGATTGTTGGGTGCTCAAAAAGCTTGGTTTCTCATTGGAAGGACCACGCACTAAAGGTTGGCGCCCTGCTGTTAGAGACAGATGGGGTAGTGAAGTACTATGAATTAACACCCCTGGGACAGAAAATTCTTGTGAGTTCAACGGATTTCACTACGAGTGAGGGAGATGTCGCCATGGGGGTGGTGCATGTTTTGGAGGATCACGCTGTTAAATTTGAGATTTTAAAAGAAGAAGATAAATTGCATCCTGTTGATTGGCGAAAGCTTGGACAGCCTCGTAACTGGGTAAAGTTGGGTTTGAAGCTTGGTGAGGTTAGGGTGGTTAAGACTTCTCGTCATATTATTATTCATCCGGGTAAGTTGCGGGATTTTGATGCGGCTAGGCTTCTGGTTATGGCTGGTGAGATTGTTGGGCGGGTTCGGTTGGAGTTGATGGGGCGTTTTGGGATGGTTCTTAGTGAGGAGGGGGTTGCGTTGCATGATCCTGTTTGGGAGGTTTTTACTCCTGAGGCTGAAGCTTTGAATGGTGCTGGAACGTTTAGGGTTCATATGGCTGACGGCGCCGTTGGAGGGTTGGATAATAGTCCGCCTGATCGTAAGCGTCATTTTGAGTATAATCGAAAGGAGTTGGCGGTTGCTGCTGTGCGTAGTCCAGAGCTTTTTGTAGAGTTAGCAAAAAAAGTGGATGTTTTGATTCGGACGGTTAATGGTTTGGTTGTGGTTAATGAGAAGTTGGTTGGTTTACTTGCTGAAGCTCTAGGTTTAGCTGGTGAAAAAGGCGACAAAGCCGTCCAGGTTGGGAACGGAGATAGAGGATATGTCCGCTAAATCTGTTATTAATAATGTGCGAATGGTATTGAAAAGCTGTTTGATTGATAAAAAATTTGTTGGAGAAAGCAAAAAATCTTTGGTATATGTGGGGAGGCGAGAAGTTTGACTAAGGGTAAACCATGGAGTCATGAGTTAGAAAAGGAGCTTATTGAACTTGTTGGGACAAAGACTTCGCTAGCAGTTATTGCTAAAAAGTTGGGTAAGCCTGAGGAGGCTGTGCGAATAAAAGTTAGGCGTCTTGGCTTAGAAGTAGTTGACCAGAGAAAAAAATTTAGGTGTTCAACTACTACTGCTGAGCTTGTTTTGCCTGATGAGTTATTTAGTGTTGAGGAGGTCCTAAAGGAGTTGCATGCGGCTGTTATGGGTCTAAAGAGGCCTGGTTTAGATAAGGCTGAGGTTAGTCGGTTGCGGGGAATTATTGCTGGTTGTAAGGTGTATAAGGAGATGCTTGTTGACTACATGGACTATCGGGGTCTTGAAGCTTGGTTGATGGATTTGTCGGCGAAATATGAGAATCTTTCAAAGAGGTCGAGTGCTTCTACTAAGACGGCTCCTTAAAGAGCAACTGCTCTGCACGCCTCTTTGTTAGTTCTTCACTTCTTGATTTTGTCATTTTTTGAAGAATTTTTCAAGCACCAAATTTAGGTGATAGAGGTAATCTTCTTCTGGCCCAACGTATGTTTGAACTACCAGCAGGGCTCTTTCTTTAATTTCGGCCTCTGAGACGTTCGTCTTCTTGATACAGGCTTCTATGTCTTGCAAATCTCTTTCGTTTAATCGCCCAATTTTGGTTACGATTATATCAACTGGTTGAAGAGCCCTAAGCGAAATTTGGCTGAATTCCTGGATTCTGATGCTTTTCTCTAAGTAATCATTAGGCAGCCTCTGACAGAATACGCAACCGTCAGTCCATCGGTCAACTTTATAACCGGGTGGATTGCTTTTTAGGGCTTGTTCAAATTCCAAGCGGTCGCAGCCTGGAATTGTAAAATCAATATCGATTGTTGATGGTTTTAGGTCAAGCAGAGTCATAGCTGTTCCGCCGGCGGCAACCAAGGTGATTTTCTTAGGTAGATCCTCGTTTAGTACGCTTAGAAAATCGAAGAGCGCTGTTTTGTCACAGGGCATTGTAGAGTTCCAGCTTTTGTATTATACTTTCTTTATCTGCAGGAAGTTCTTGGATGTTTATTGCATTTAAGATTTTAATTGTATTTTTGACTTCTGATTTAGGATTAGTTTGATGCAAGACTTCAAGAATTCCTAACAATCTGGGCGATACTTCATACTTCTGGCTGAGGAACGCCAACAGGTTACTATTAAAGCTGTTCTTAGCAAGTATAACTGCTGCTGCGTCTATGCCTCGCATTTCTTCTCGCAGAAGCAAAGAGGTTGTTATGTATTCAATACAGAGTTTTTTGCCTTCAAGAATACTGGCGCCAAACTCGCGGTATCCAAACCTGTTGAGATTAAAGTTTAGGTCTAACTCAGAGATGCTTAACGGCTTAGTTTCTGTTTGTATAGTTTTTATTTGGCTTTTTTGGGCTACTTCTTTAATTTGGGTCCAGAAAGCTTGAGGATTGTAGAGTGTAATCTGGTGACTTAGAGCTTCTCTGACTGAATTGATTTCGTCTGAAGTTAATAAGCTAAAAAAATCCTTTTTATCCAAAATTAGGTTGTTTATTTTTAAGTTATACTTTCTTTGGAGATTTAGTGTGATTTTATAGAGCTCTATTGTCTGGTTGGCGTAATCAGGCGTTTCATTGACGAGAGAGAGAAAGTCCATTCGGTTGAGTTTAGTGTTTTTTAGCGGATCTATTGCGCTGATCGATTTTATGTAGCACTTGTTACTTAGGGATTTGTCCATTTCAGTTAAGAATGAGAATAAACTCTTTCTTTTAGATAGAAATTCAATTTTTTTTTCTATCTCCATGTCCGATAGAGTATCAATTAAAAGGTAATTGGCAAAATTCAGGTTAATGGTTGAAGACCGCCCAATTGGTTTCAAATTGAGCAGACCTTTCTTTTTTAGGTCTTGTAATTTCTCGTAAACGTTTGCGTAATAAGCAGACCCGTACTTACTCTTCATTCGGTTAGTTAATTCATTAATTGATAGAGAATCACCTATGTTGGAGGAAATTGTATCTAAGATTTGAATTGTGGTTTTGTCCACTGCTTTTCCACAGCTATAGTTTGTTTACTATAATATTATAGTATTATTACTATAATAAAAGGCTGTTGTTGGTAAAAAACAAAGAAAGTCATCTTGTTTTCTAGTATGGCGCTGCTCTGCATCTCTTTGTATGGCCTTGTGATGACTAAAGGAGTTGGTTCCTTGTCACCCATTCCGTGATTGCTCTTTTAGATTGCGCCCAAGGTTGAGTTGGAAGAATATTCCAGCCTCCAGTGCAGTAACCGCGTATTTGGGAGGGCACCTCAAGTAGTCTTATTACTTCTTCACTTTTAAAATCGAAGGTATGGGTATCAAGAAATCCGCAGTAAGGCAGAAATGGATTTTTCTTTTAATATATGTTATTATTTTATCAAAATTCACAAAATTCTGAAGTCTACAATAGGTCCCAGTGATTCTTATGCTCAATTATTAACTGAGATAACTCGTGATTTTCTGGGAACTTTTGTGTCCACCAGTAACCCGAGTTAGCATATGCGACAGTTCTACGCTTCTCTATAACAAAATTAGTTTCAAACAAAGCCTTAGTGGGTACAACACATATTGGTCCATTAACAGCTGAATAATCAAAAATAATTGCGTAATAATTCCTCCATTTTTCTTTCCAAGTAACACGCACATAAAAATCATGCTCTAATGAGTTTACTACCTGGACAAAGCGGTTTGATTTAACCCATCCGTTTTTGCTAGTTTGTTTATAGCCACGTTCAGTTAATATGTTCTCAAGTTTGCCGCTGGTTTGTTTTTGGGTGGAACTTGGTTGATATCGTGACTGATTTAGGCTGGTTTTAGGCGGTTTAGGTACTGGCTGAATAGGTTCTGTTCTTGGCGGAGTTGGTTGATTGTTTAGTATAGCTGTGCATATTTCGGTGTATCTCCGATAGTTACTTCTCAATTTTGTAGCGTCGATGTATGCTGAAGGTAAATCTATTGCTTCAAAAGGAATCCTGAGCTTATGACTGATTATTTTTTCTACGCCTTTGCCTATGATAATTACAAATTTCGGTTCTGCCTGCTCAACTATGCCTTCTATGTAATTGTTCCAGCAAATCTCAATTATCCTATCACAGGCAGACAAATCATTTTTTGCTTCGTTACCATATAATCCTACAATGCTCGCATCCATTAGCCAGATGCCTTTTTGTTTCATCTCGCTTAGAATAGAAATTTTATTTTGGAGTCTCTCAGTAAAGGATGGGGTTGCTGATTTTAGAATTCTGTAATGTCTGGGGTTATCGGGGTTTGTTGCTATACAACTGGCAAATATTTTCCAGAATTGAGGTGTACCAGTATTTTCTCTACTGCCTTTTTCTCCATTTAATAGCGTGTCTTCTCCATAGCCTAAACAGTATACGAAGCGGACAAAATTTGAGGGATAATTTGGCAAGTTTTTTTGAATAAAAGCTCGATTTAGTTTTCGTTTGAAGTCATTTTGGTCAGTATACACGTGAGATTCAGCAAGTAAAACTATGTTGGTTTTGTCTGGTTTCCAGTATTGACGGTACTCTTCAACTTGCTTGACTGCCTCCAAAGAATCTATTTTGATATGGGGACAGTTTTCTTTAATGAGATGGTGGGTTTTTTCTATTTCTTTTTCTTTATCCACTTAAGTTTTGCACCAGTATATTTGGCGTATTATTGTTATTTTATAGAGATAAAGTTGTTTTTGTTTTCTTCTCCATATTCTATAGGCACTATTTTAAATTCACCGTTAACTTTAGTTGGTGGTTATATCGATAGAGCAAGTTTCTCTGCAGTAACTCTTTTTTTATAACTATATATTGATTCAATCTTATGAAATTCTATTTTTACTTTCTTTAAGAATTTAAAGGCAGAACACTGTATTTTATACTATGAGAGTAATCACCTGGAATGTTCATAGAGCAAATAAAGAAAGCCCTGTTTGGAGATTACTCTTAGATTTGCAACCAGATATAATACTGCTACAAGAAATCGGCAACTTGCCTAAAGAAATAACAAACGTCTATAACGCTTTGACTAAAACAGCGGTACGCAAAACAGGGGAGCCACAAAATTTCAGCACAGGCGTTCTTGTAAAGGGGCAGATTATTCAAGAAACTGAATTGACTTCAGAATATGAATGGGTCAATAAAGAGCTAAATGGCTTCTTTGACGGCAACATAGTAAGTTTATTGGCTAAACCAATAGGCTATGTAACAGTTCTTAGCAGAGGCGTATTGGGTATGCAACAACCTACTCAAAACGTCAAGATTGTTGCCATCTGTATGACCTGCGCTCATAAGGAGTAGTTTTCAAAGGCTTTCACATAAGGATTCTATGACTTTATATAAATTCAAAAACTTATTTTTAACATCGGGTTTTTTAAAAAATCTAATAATATTAAACTCAAATATTATGTCTATTCCAAATCAAGTAGACTTTTATCAGTAATAACATCCCAACAAGTTTGATTAGTTTACCCATTTTTATTTGTACTCAGGAGGAACTAAAAACTAAAATCTACTAAATTTTAACTTCTTTTGTGGAAATAAGCCTAATAACGAACGATTTCAAAATTTTTGTGTAACTAAAACAATTTAGTTATAAGACTTGTGTACCAAATTGAACGCCGCCAGATTGATAATAAATCAATTAATGACTTGGCGTTTTGCGAATTCAGCAATCAACCGTTTATTTATAGTAGAATTTATCACTCAAATTAATTTTAAAAGATACTCAAAATACGAATAGTTTTTTCTTATTTGAGAACTATCATAGAAGAGAAGGCAATAATCATTAACGTATTACTTGCCGAAGGCTTTTTTTTTATATTTTATAGGTATCTTTCTTAAAAAACATTCCAACCGCCATGATAATCCCGCCAAGAGCTATTACACCCAAAATCCATAATCTATCCGCTGGGGGAACATTCAAATACATCGTAAGAACTGCGCCACCCATGCCCACAAAAAGAATAACTGCACCTATTATCGAAATTCTAAAGTAGGTAGAGCGGGCATATGCAGCTCGTTCCTCTGCTTTAAACACCCTTCTTTTGAGCCTTTCTTCATACCTAATACCAGAAATTAAAAAGACTATCCCAGATACCGTAAACAACGAAGCAACAATACGTTCCACATGCAAAGTAAAAAGATAGATGCCTAAAACTAACGAGATTAACCCGCCTATTATAAAGCAGAGTTGGTTTCTCTTGTTTTTATCCACAACTACCTTCCCTCTCAGGATATCGTTGGATTCCTTCTCAGATAACCCACTTCACCTTCTGCCCAAATTTAAACTAACAACTAATCAATAATTAAGTAAGCTATTGAATTTAAGTCTAACGTGGTTAAACTATGGGTACAACATGGGTACAACATGGGTACAACATTGGTACACTTATCAGCAAAAATAACGTTAAATAATACGGTTACTCCATGTAAAAAGGTAATTGTTTAGAGCCTGAGAAGATTGATAACACAAAAGGCAAGAATGGCACTAGCCGCCGTGGGCGCTATGCTGGTAACTCTACTACTGACCGGAATTAGCTACTTTCTTAGCCTCGATAATTCAAAAGATTTGCTTGGGATGCCTCCAATTTCTGAAGCATCATTTCTAAATCAGGTTCTTGTAGCTCTCTGCTGGGTAGGTTTAAGATTGTTCTTATTTCATTTAGTATAGTTGTCATAGGAGTCTTAATAAGCCGATTTAGAAAGATAAGGACGCTATAGCGTCAAACTGAATAGTAGTTTGAACCCCTCTGCCTAATACCGATAAGTAAAAAACCCTAAAAAAGTTGTTTTTTAAATGAAAAACTTTTGCTTACGTAAGATAAGACTCCTTTATCTTATTAGCTAAGCTGCAACCGCAAATTAAGCTAACTAACACCAAATACTATGTCCTAAAACGCTGGCATACCTTGGTGAGTGCAACATACAAGAAGCTTTAGGCTATTACCTAAATGTTTATGATTTTTAGCGAATTCTCAGAAATAGCTCTTATTAAGAAAAGAAAAGGGGAAATATAACTGAGCTCCCGGACCAAACACAGACTCATCAACTGTCTGTCCTGGCAGGCCAGCTAAAACAGCTGATTAAACGGGAGGTTTCAGGTTTATGAACGAAAAAACAGGTAGTTTTTTCGCGTTATCAGTGGCGCCGCCGAAAGGACTCGAACCTTTGACCTACTGATTAACAGTCAGTTGCACTACCTGGCTGTGCAACGGCGGCACACCAAAGTGTTTAATCCAATTTCAGTTCAACAAAAGTATTTAAGCTTAGTTGTTGTTTTAGCGTTTTGCTTTTGTTCTGTTTGTTTAACTTTTTAACTGTAGCTGAAAAGTTTCTGATGGAACTTAAATTTGTTCAGGCTCCACCTTTTTTTACTCCTCAAATGAACTTTTTGTTCAACGGTTTTTTTTCAAAGAGCATTATCAGTATTTATTCGTTTTCCCGTTTTTCAGTAAATCTCATTTTAGCTCAATTTGGGTACTCAAATTAACAACAGTCATTAACATGTTTCAATAGTTTGCTTTATTTACGCTGTCCTTACTTTTTATTTACTAAAGTCTATCTCAAAAATAACTATTAACCTATAGACTATTAAAAAAATCAAATACGTCGTATAACCTATAGTTTTTTTGTTTTTTACGTGAAAGTTAATAAATGAAAACTTTGCTTGTTACATACCCGTACAGTAAAACTGATAAATGTGGAGATAGAAGAGCGCGTTAGATTAAAAAACTCCTGATAAGCTAACGTTTACATCTGTGAATGCATCTATCTTTTTTACTGATAAACACTTTAGTGAAGGGACACCTTTGAAAGCTATGGTAGAGTTTAGATGGCACGGTAGAGGTGGGCAAGGCGCTTGGACAGCTAGTGAATTATTGGCTAGAACTGCCCTTGATGAAGGTAAATACATCCAGTCTTTCCCTGAATTTGGTCCTGAAAGAATGGGCGCGCCAGTAACAGCCTTTACACGAATCAGCACTGAACCAATTCGTTTACATTGCGCTGTTTATGATCCAGATGTTGTTGTAGTATTAGATAATACTTTACTTAAGACTGTGCCAGTAACCGCTGGATTAAACTGTGATACTGATTGTTTAATTATTAATTCAAGCGATGAGCCTGCCCTTATTAAGCAGACACTTAAGGTTGATCAAGGTAAAGTTTGGACGGTACCTGCAACAGAGATAGCTCTAAGAATACTTGGTGCACCAATAACAAATACTGCTTTGTTAGGTGTAGTCGCAAAAGCCACTGAAATAGTCACTTTAGAAGGTATAGAGAAAACATTAAAAGGAAGATTCAGAGCCGATTTGGCAGAGAAAAATTTTGCTGTGGTTAAAGAAGCTTATAGGGAGGCAAAAACTGAGTGAGTAGCAAAGATAAAACCTGGAAAGAAATCTCTATTGCAGGGGTGTGCCCCAAATCTAGCGAAAGCTTCAAAACAGGAGACTGGAAAACTTATATGCCTATTCTAGACACAGAAAAATGCATAGTATGTTTAACCTGTGTGATGCTATGTCCAGATGGAGCAATAAACTGGATTCCAGATACCAACAAAATTAGTTTCGATTATACTTTTTGTAAAGGTTGCGGTATATGCGCTAACGAATGTCCAGCAAAAGCGTTAACAATGAAAATAGATAATACTGAGGGATAAAAATGGCACAGCAAAATAAAAAAACCCTGGCTTTTAATGGTGATGAAGCAGTTGCTTTTGCAGTTAAACAATGTAACGTTGACGTTGTTGCTGCTTACCCAATTACACCTCAAACAATAATTGTTGAAAAGTTCAGTGAATATGTAGCCAACGGCGAAGTGCAGACCCAATTTGTTTGCACAGAATCAGAGCATAGCGCTATCACTGCGTCTTTATCCGCATCAACAACAGGTGCAAGAACTTTTACCGCAAGTGCTTCTGCAGGTTTAGCTTTGATGCACGAAATGCTTTTTGTAACTTCTGGTTCACGTGCACCAGTTGTTATGGCCATAGCAAACCGTGCTCTTTCAGCACCTCTCAATATTCACGGAGACCACTCAGACAGTATGGCTCAAAGAGATAGCGGATGGATACAACTTTATGTGGAAAACGCTCAAGAAGCATACGACTCAATAATTCAAGCATACAAAATTGCGGAAAGCTGCGACGTTTCTCTACCTATAATGGTAGGTTTAGACGGTTTTACCTTAAGTCACTCACTTGAAAACGTTGACATTCTTTCTGACGAAGCAGTAACCGACTTTATTGGCGAAAGGCAGCTTCCGCAGGTTTTGACACACGAAGGAAAATCTGTCCCCTTCAAACTAGACCCAAAAAACCCTATGACCATGGGTCCAGTTGCATTCCAAAACTACTATTTTGAATTTAAACGTCAACAAGAAGAAGGCATGAAAAACGCTTTAAAAAGAATACAAGAAGTCAACAGTGAATTCGCAAAAATAAGTGGAAGATGTTACGGTAACGGATTGATAGATAAATACAAGTTAGAAGACGCAGAAGTCATTGTTGTCTGTGCAGGATCAACTTCTGGTACTTTAAAAGTAATAGTTGATGAATTAAGAGCCTGCGGAGTCAAAGCAGGTTTACTTAGATTACGCACCTTTAGGCCTTTACCAGTTGAAGATCTAAAGAATGCGTTAAAGAATGCTAAAGCTGTAGCAGTCATGGATAAAAGCATGAGCTTTGGCGGTTTTGGAGGTGCAATTTTCCATGAAGTCCGCCATTCATTATATGATTCTCCTGTGCATCCACCGGTAATTAATTATATTTACGGATTAGGCGGAAGAGACTACAGTCCAAGCGAACTGCGTATAGTTTTTGATGATTTAGCAGAAATTGCCAAAACTGGTGATACCGGTAAGCAAGTACGGTATTTGGGGTTAAGAGAGTAAAGGAGTAAAACAAGATGACAACACAAGAATGGAAATTTACTTCAAAAGACATAGCAGTAAAACCAGACCTGTTTCTTTCAGGTCACAGAGCATGCGCTGGTTGTGGACCAGCTACTGTTATGCGTTTAATAATGAAAGCTACACGTGGACCAACAATAGTTACACAAGCTACAGGTTGTATGGAAGTTGTTTCTTCAATTTACCCGTACACATCTTGGAATGTTCCTTGGTTACACACTGCATTCGAAAATGCTGCTGCAAACGCTGCAGGTATAGAAGCTGCAATTAAGGCAATGCAAAGAAAGGGGAAACTAAAAGAACACATCGATGTCATCGCGATTGCAGGCGACGGAGGAACATTTGATATTGGGCTGCAATCTTTATCAGGTGCAGTGGAACGTGGACACGACTTCCTATTTGTGCTATACGACAACGAAGGTTACATGAACACAGGTATTCAAAGAAGCGGTGGCACACCGTCCGGAGCAGCTACAACAACAACTCCTGCCGGCTCAGTTATTCCCGGTAAACTTGAAAGGAAAAAACCAATAACAGAAATAATGTTAGCTCATGGCATGGAATATGTTGCTACTGCAACACCCTACTACTGGAAGGATATGATAACAAAAGTACGTAAAGGCTTAGAGGTTGACGGTCCAGCGTTTCTTCATGTTTTCGCTCCCTGCCCAAGAGGTTGGCGAAGTGATCAGGCAAAGACTATGGAATATACAAAACTAGCTGTTGAAACATGCATATTCCCTGTTTGGGAGGCTGTTAACGGTAAAAAGCAATTGTCTACTCCCAGTAAAGTAATTGCTTTAGCACCGCAGAAGAAGAAGCCCATTAAAGACTATTTCAAGGGACAAGGTAGATTTAGGCACCTATTTACTCCAAAGAATATTCACGTTATAGATGAACTCCAGCGTTTAACTGATGAAAACTGGAAGAAATTGTTGCAAAACTGTGAATCAAAATAGATGTAGACTTTTTTACTTCAATCTTTTTTCTTAATTTCTAAAACAATGACTTTCAATTATTCTATGTGCAGCCATCCACGTCCGCCTTTTTTAGGTTGCTGCCCAGTCTTTTTTTCAGGAACGTACGTCCTTTGACGCTTTTTAGTTTGTGATTTTAATGGAATAATTTCAGTTTTAACAAATTTGTTCCATCCGCCTTGGTTTACGTCTGGTTGAATATATCTATCTGGATTTTCAACTTTGTGTTGCTCAAGAATTTCTTTAAAATTGAGTGGTTTAAAATCTCTGGTTGCGTGAATTATTGTTCCTTGTTCAACTCTCAAAGAGTCATATGTCTTATTTGAAATATCTTCTGCTCTAACTTTATCATTTATCCGTTCACTCCATAGACTCTTCCATTGACCTCTTAATTGCTCAACGAATTCTTTGGTTTCTGTTTTTCTTTCGTTCATTTTTTCTGAACAGTCTACGGTTGAATCGGTTTTTGTGGGCACTTTGTATCTTTATCCTTTTGGTTTGTTAATTCTACACAAGTTAGTATTTAACTTTAACAAATATATAGTTCTGTTCTGAGGGTTGATTATGCTGTTCCTGAAATTACTATATTTAAACTGAAAGTTGACAATGAACCAGTTTGAGGTGCAACTTGAAGTGTTAAAGTTGCAGAAACGATGGCTCCTGCAGCCAAATTATAGTCTTCTTTGTTCCAAGTTAATGTCAAGACTGAACTGGCAGATTCTGGACTCCAAGAGTTCGCGCCCATACTTAGAATTTGTGCAACGTTCCCAGTATTTTTTATGTAAATAGTTTTTGTTGCTGTGTCTCCAGGGTTCAGTGTTCCCCAGTTGATATTAGTACATTTTGTAGTTGCTTGTGCGTCAGTATACACATCTAAATCTACTGTTGTAACAACGTTGTTATCGTCATCATCGCTGTTGTCAATTTGAATTGACCCGTTGGCTGGTATTGTTTGTTGTGTACTTAGTACTGCTGCTGTTAGTGCAGTTAGGGTGATGGCTGTAATTATTAATGCTGCCAATGGTGCTAGAAGTGTTTTTTTGACAGTCACATTTACACCTAATTAAAGTATTGTGTATTGCTTCTTAATAAACGCTATATCACTGGTTGGCCAAAACTGTTTGTAGAATACATATACAAAAACTATAAAATTCAAAACCAACCAACTAAAAATAACTTTTAACAGCAAAATGGTTTTAGACTAAAAATCTATTAAATAACAAAACAAATTTAGCCAGTAAAATTGCCTGCAAAGACCCATTTTCGCTTATTCAAATATTAGAATCAATAAAAATATGTTGACTAAATATTAAAACAAAAGAATTACAGATAGGCTTCTGTAACATATCTTCGCATCATTCTGTGGCTATTGAAATAATAAGCAATTTTGCCAATCGAATTCTTCATTAACCTAATCCAACGATCTCTATCATCATAAAACTTGGGCATAATTACATATTCAAGTTTGTTGTAGAGATCCTCAATTTCTTTAGTAAAATACATGCTGTCATCTATGTTTTCTTTGGGATGCGGTCCAATCGACCAACCAGTCAAATTTTCTATCCAGCCTTCAATCCACCATCCATCTAAAACACTGAAATTAATTACTCCGTTATGGGCAGCTTTCATGCCGCTAGTTCCAGATGCTTCCATTGGACGTAACGGAGTATTAAGCCAAACATCCACGCCTCCAACTATTTTAGCGGCAATATCCATATCATAATTTTCAATGTATACAACTTCAATGTCGCCTTTTAATTGCCTACTATAAGTGTATATTTGTTCGATTAGCCTTTTTCCGCCTTCATCACGTGGATGAGCTTTACCTGCAAATATAACCTGTAACTTTCTCCTACGACCTATTTTTCGTAATCTTTCAATGTTAGAAAATAGCAGTGTTGCACGTTTATATTCAGTAGCTCTGCGTGCAAACCCTATTGTAAATACCTCGGGGTCAAGCTGTATGTTTGTGACGTCTTTAATGTAATTGATTAAAATTTGTTTTTGTTGTTGATGTGCCTGCCATATTTCTCCATCAGGTATGAGGTCGACCTTTGCAAGTAATTCAGGCTCAATTACCCAGCCTGGTAAATATTTATCAAAAAGTTTTCGATATACCTCTCCAGTCCAAGTGTGTGAATGTACGCCATTTGTTATTGCGTGTATTTCGTAGCCTGTAAACATTTTACTAGAGATTTCTTGATGCCGCTTTGCTACTCCATTAACATATGTGCTTAGATTGAGCGCTAATAATGTCATGTTAAGTTTTTCTTTGCCACCATATTGTTTAAGAACAGACAAATCTACTGTTTCAAGTACTTGACTAACCAACTCATAGTTGAACTTGTCATGTCCTGCTTCTATTGGTGTGTGTGTAGTGAAAACGCATAGTTCACGTACTTTCTCTTTATCCATTGCATATTTATGCATTAGTTCAACTGATAAGAAACTTGAGTGCCCTTCATTCATATGATATTTTCTTACTTTAAAACCTAAGGCATCAAGCATTCTGACACCGCCAAAACCAAGAATTGCTTCTTGTTTAAGTCGATATCTTTCGTCGCCGCCGTAAAGATAAAAAGATATTTCACGGTCTTCCTGTGTGTTTACATCCAAATCAGTATCCAGAAAAAGTACCGGAACAATACCACCAGTTATGCTTTGATACTTGTAGAGCCACGCTTTAACTTTGACTGTGCGGCCTTCGATTTGAACGTTAACTTCATTTGGTAGCATAGTCATTAACTTTTCTGGTTGCCATTGGTTAGTTTCTTCTGTTTGTCTTCCGTTTGAATCAAGTTTTTGTCTAAAATAATTTTTTTTACTAATTAAAGTAACCGCAACAAGTGGAAGTTTCAAATCTGCGCTCGATCGTATTGCATCTCCTGCTAGTGTACCCAAACCACCCGCATAAGTTGGAACATCGTTGGTCAAACCCACTTCCATTGAGAAATAAGCAATTTTTTGTCCTCTAAGTACACCCTGTAAATCGTCCACTTGTATTTTACCTCATTAATAAATCACTTGGCTTGTTACAATTATCAGTGCCAAATGATCTTACCTCTTGCAGTTGTTCACGCTTAATATCTACTTTTCCATAATTTTGCTATAATTTCTATCCTTATTTGTGAATCGAATATTTTGCTACAGAATACTTGTATCACTTCTAAGGGGCAGGTCGGGTTCCTAATTTAATGGTTACTTCTATTTCTTCATTGTTCCTAATTACAGTCAAACGTATATTATCGTTCGGTAACGTGTTTTCTTCGAGGTAACTTGCTAAATCATCATTGTTTTTAATAGTTTGATTATTCATAGCAATAATTATGTCTCCTACTACAAGTTTTCCATCTGAAGGTCCGTTGCGTACTATAGATGCGATTTTCCATCCATACGTAACAGTCGCACCAGTTTCTTGAGCTAAACTATAACTCATGTCTCTGCCTGTTACTCCTAAATAGGAATGTCCATTATAACTTCCTGTATTAATGAGTGCACCAATTTCTCTTAAAATTGTGTTTGATGGGATAGCAAATCCAAGTCCTTGAGAATCACTGACTATTGCTGTAGTAATACCTACAACGTTGCCAAGAGAATTTAGTAGCATCCCTCCAGAATTTCCAGGATTAATAGGTGCACTTGTTTGGATAACGTTTGCTATCGAAAAAGAGCCTGCAGTGTTTACATTAATGCTTCGCCCTGTAGCACTAACCACTCCTGTTGTTAGTGAACCTACAAGTCCGTATGGGTTACCTATTGCTATTACAGGTTCACCGACACGAAGAGAAGATGATTTCACTATTGTGACAGGTTTAAACTCTGGTTCAGGTGCGTCCTTAACTGAAACAACTGCTAAATCTGCGTATGGGTCTGTTCCTACAACAGTGGCAGAGTATCCTTTACCGTTTGAAAAGGTAACGCTTAAAGTGATTGTGTCCTCTACAACATGATAATTAGTTAGTATAACATTTTTTCCAGCATAGTTATATACAAACCCTGATCCCTGTACGCTTGCTGTGTTTGTTGTTCCTTGAATTAGTACTGCAGAGTCACGTAGGTTAGCGTAGAGTTCAGCTATAGATGTTCCATTTTGAAGTATAGTGATTTCCTGGTTTGTGGCATTCTGAAATCCTTGTAGTCCTGCAACTGCAGTTTGTAAATCATTGATTTCACTATTTAGGTTACTCACTTGCCTGTATGTGGCGTAAAACATTAATAATCCGCCAACCAGCA
>Ga0209723_1001626_pt1 | contig 34023 bp, 29 predicted proteins | sample BiotimSIPDNA_2_FD_185750 | JGI IMG/M metagenome (GOLD analysis project Ga0209723, IMG submission 185750) | Anaerobic biogas reactor microbial communites from Washington, USA - Biogas_R2 time_0 SIP DNA (SPAdes) (version 2) | ecosystem: Engineered > Bioreactor > Anaerobic > Unclassified | place... | reverse complement strand
CAAAGCAAAACTGGCTACCAGAAAAGCGTATGGCTTTAAGAGCTTCAAAACGCTGGAATTGGCCTTGTATCACAATCTTGGTGCATTACCGGAACCGGTTGAAACCCACAAATTTTTTTGAAGAGGCGTGATATTTTTCTCTTGCCGCTTCAACCTGCAAAGAAATGAAATCTTTGATAATCTTCCATACGGTATTCGGACTTTCTTGAATCGTCAGATCATCGCGTGCAGTTACAACTCCTGCTGAGTTTACTGGGAGAATAGCATTGACAATCACATATTGGTCAAATTCTGATTGAAGAGTTGCATCCTGCGGGCACAAAAGATACATGCTCGAAGCCGGCTTAAGCGGTAGTAAAGATTTCATTGTCAGCAAGTCATTATTTCTGGAATAATCAAATTTTGCCTTTCTCGTACCCCACATATGGCAGTAGGCGTAATCTGGTGTGCAGTCAGTGATTTTTGCGGCGATATTAATCGCAACGCCTTGCTGAATCTCAAAAACGTTCTCGTCCTTTGAGCCGTCCGGTGATTTTTCTTTTTTCTTGGCGTTGCCATGTAAATCAATGAGGCACATTTTAGAAAATGTATCCATCAGAGATTGCCGCATGCCCCTGAATGTCGGATTGTCAATATACGAATGATTGGTGATAAAGCCCAAAACCCCAGTTCCCGCGACAGCAACACGGTACTGGCTGTAGCGAATAAACTTGACATAGTCATCGTTGAGCCACTTGGGGTTGCGCTCACCTAAATCAGCCCCATCGACATTAAAATAACTGTCCGCACCGTCTTTGAGTTTTGTTCGCAAAAGGTTGGCAACCCACGCTCCGTTGTTGAAAGAATGTCCCGCATACGGCGGATTGCCGATAACGACGGTGACGGCGTTTTTCTGTTTGATTTCATTTGCTTCGCGTGTTTCCTCAGCCATGGCCGGGTCGAGTGTAGCCAGATAGCTGGAAACATCGACGGGTTCTTCGAGCGTGTTGGTCAGATAGACCTGTACCCGTTTGGATGTGTCGGCAAAGCGATAGCCGGTTTCATAGAGTTTGACGCCGATTTTCATGTGGGCGATGGCATAGGGGGCCATCATCAGTTCAAAGCCGTACAGGCGCGGCAGGAGTTTATCGGGGACGTAGCGGTTCCAGTGCTGCTGAATCTGCCGGTCGCTGAGGCCGTGTTGTTGCCATTCGGCTGTCATGGTCGTATAGATCAGGTCGATGGTCTCGACCAGAAATGTGCCGGTGCCGGTGGCGGGGTCGAGTATCTGGACGAAGAAGTCGTCTTTGGACACCCCGTCGGGCAGTGTGATGTCGGGGTTCTTGGCGATCATCTGGCCCCAGGTGGACGTGTCGGCCAGGCCGAAGGCCAGACCAAAGTCGCGTTTGAGTACTTCGTGGACGCTGCGGACGATAAAGCTGACGACCGGCTGGGGAGTGTAATAGACGCCGCGGCTCTTGCGCTTGAGGGCGTCGTATTCCTTGAGGAACAGCTCGTAAAAGTGGATGACGGGGTCTTCGTTGGGGTTTTTGTTGCCGAAGTCGCGCAGGATGGCGTCAAAGTCGGTCTTTTCGTCTTTGAGGGCGGTGATGATCTCGTTGATGCCCAGTTCGTCAAAGTCGATGCCGGTGATCTTTTCTGTGTTGGCGTCCCACTTGCGGCTGCCGATGTTGAAAAAGCCCTCCATCACTTCTTTGAGGAAGGGGTTGGTCGGCAGGACAAGCTGCTGGACCTGTTCGGACGAGAGGCGCGACGCTTCGCCGGAGACGTGGCTGCGGATGGCGGTGTAGAGCAGGCCGTAGGCGATGGTCTGGGCGTACATATCGGAAAAGTCGTCCTCGGACAGGTCGTGGATGAGGGCTTGCTTGAATTTGGCCATCATCGTGTGGAACGGGCCGTCGGATTTTTCGTAGCTGAGAATCTGGCAGGCGTTGCGGCGGATGTGCTGGGCCAGTTGGGCCAGTGTGGTGGCCAGCAGCTTGGAGGTTCTGATGGAGTGATAGAGGCCGGTGCGAAAGGCACGCGACCATTGATCGCGCCATTGGCTGCCGTCTAAGTCGGGGTCGAAGCGCAGGTGCGACAGTTCGCCCAGACAGCGATCCAGATGCAGCGGGGTGTCCTGGCCGTCCCAGCCGATGACCTTGAGCGTGGGCAGTGTGTCGGGGTCGGGCTGGTTGAAGTGGGCAAAGGTGATGGCGCGGTCGTCTTCGAGGCCGAAGGCATTGATAAACAGCAGGTCGCTCATCCGCCACATGCGGCTTTCGGGGTCGTTGGCGGAGGCGCGTTTTTTGATGACGAGCTTTTGCAGGATGCGGCGCAGGACGACGACGGGAAGCGTTTTGGGTTCAAAGTCGATGTAGAAGATGCCCCACGGCTGGTTGTCTTTGAGCGGGCGAAGCTGCTTGATAAAGTTGATTTTGACGGCCACATCACCGGTCAGGCCGAGTTCTTCCGGCTCGTAGTCAAAGGACAGATCGTCGATGTCTTCGGCCTCCAGCGGCCAGTCGAGTTCGTCACGCAAGAACTCAATCAGGGCGGGGTAGTCTTTGATCTGTCGTAACTGGTCAGCGGTCAGCGGGGTCATATCAATTGATCTCCATCCATGCCAGAAGGGTCGGTTTGGCCCCGATGGGGGCCTGGGTCTTTTTCAGGTAGGTATTTTTAATGTGTTTTTCGAGTGTTTTTCGGATGTCGCCGAGGGTTTTGACCCCGGACTGGACGGCGCGTTGGGTGTCGGGCTGACAACGCACGGCGGCCCAGGTATTTTCGAGTTGTTCGGTAATATCACCGGTTTCGGCGTCGCAGAAGTACCATCGCACTTCGCCGAGGCCGTGCTTTTGCGGGTCGTAAGCCTCCTGTTTGACATCCATCAGGGTTTCAGCGGCCTTGCCGATGACCGGCGGCATTCGATAGCAGGCAAATACGCCGGGACGCTTGAATGGAGCAATGCGTTTGACTTCCTGCCCCCGCTGGTTATAGACGGGGCCGAATCCGTCGCCTGCGGGCTTGCCGCTGAATAGACGTCGCGGCAGGTCGGGCAGCGATTGCCAGAGTTCGGGAAATTGACTGGCAAACCGGTTTCGTTCCAGCCGCATCAGTTCTTCGACAGACTCCTTACCCTCATAGCGTTCGTTAAAGAGCTTCATCGCCATCTCCGGGTCGTCCGGGCTGAGCAATGCGCCTTCGATGCCGAGGGTTTTGTTGATACGCATGATTTTACCGTCGAGTTTTTGTTTGAGGTGAAGGATTTCTTCCAGTTCGTCCGGCGGCAGGAAGTTCCAGAAATACACTTTTTGCATCAACTGCGGCGGCCGATCCAGTTGCGCTTCAATCTCCGGGTTGAGACGGCGATCCACACGACCGATGCGCTGCATCAGGCGCACCGGGTTCCAGTGCAGGTCGTAATTGATAATCAGGCAGGCGTCCTGAAGGTTCAGTCCTTCGCTCAACACGTCGGTGGAGATAAGAATATCAATCGGGTTGTCAAGGCAATACGATAATTCCGATTGGCCGAAAAGGTCCTGGGTTTCGCTGGCCTGATTATACAGGGGCGAAAAGCGTTTAATGATCAGTTCGCGGTTCTTGACGTTGCGCCCGCTGTCCACCTGTTCGACGTTGTCAAAGCCTGCCTTGCGAAGCTGGTCGGCCAGATAACGGGCGGTGTTGCGGAATTCGCTGAAGATCAGGACTTTTTGATTTTGCAGCAAGGGTTCGTTGGTCAGCGTATCAATCAGTTTCTGGAGCTTGGTGTCCTTTTCGGGGTCTTCGACGCGACCCTCTTTGTCCTTTTGATAAAAGCGGCGATATATCTTGCTCAGTGTACTGGTCAGGTGCCCCATGTCTTCGAGGATATCCTCACAGAGCCTGTTCAGGTCGTATTCTTTGTCACAGAGCATCGCTTCTTTGATGTCCAGCAACCCTTCGTCTTCTTCGTTCTCGGTGTCCGGTTCGTCTTTTTCAAGACGCTCGGCGATATGGGCCTGAACCAGCTTCCACCAGCGGGTGTTGGTCTGCGTCCAGGCGGCGTATTTGTCCGGGTCATGGCGGCGAAGGAAATCGGCCATCTTGGCCAGCAGGTCTTCAACGCTGGCCTCAAAAGCCTTATATGAGCTTTCCAGCCGCTTCAACAGCAAGGTGCGAATCAGTCCTACTAATAACTGCTGATACTGTTGTTCTTCCTGATCCTTCTGTTTTTTATAGTTCGACTTGTTGTAGATGGCCAGATTCAAAAAGGGATTTTTTTTGTCAAATGCCTCTTTGAGGTCAGAGTAGATGTTTTCATAGACCGTTTTCAGAGAATAATTGACGACCTTCGGCGGCTGCCGTGCAGGGAATAGCGGCGCATTGTCACCATTGCCGGTCTCGGATTCCTGGACGTATTTGCGGCTGCGCTGGATGACAACTTTGTTGAGCAACGTATCGGTTCGGATGAGGTCTTCTTCTTCGACGGCTTCGCTGGTTTCGATGTCGGGCTTTTCGTTTTCCAGACGCTTGTTGATTTCGAGGAAGTGCTTACGGAAATGATTTATTCCGGCACGAAGAAAATGTTCCTGATTATTTTGAGCAAAGTAGTTGACCAGATGATACAAGTCGTCAATCGAATTGTTGATCGGCGTTGCCGTGAGCATGTACAGCTTTTTGCCCTTGGCGATGTCCATAAACAATTCGCCGCGATTGGCCCGCGGGTTGCGGAAATGATGCGCCTCGTCCATAATGATGACGTCCATTTCTTTGCGATAGAAGTCAAGGTCTGCGTCGGTAATTCCATTGGTGCGGCCAAAGTCGGTATGTCGGCGAATTTCGACATAGTGCCTGACCTGTCGCGGATAGTGCGATGTCAGATAACGTTCAATGTTTGCTCTCCACACACTCTCTTCAGCCGATTTCGGAACGATCATCAAAACCTGCTTGCCTTCGTGGATGCAGCGTTCGAGAATCATCAGGCCAATAAAGGTTTTGCCCAGGCCGACTCCGTCACATATCATCGCTCCATTCCACTCGTCCGCGATTTGAAGGGCTTGATGATAGCCGTCTCGCTGGTATTGAGAGAGCATCGAATAAATGGCTGATTCCTGGAGTTCCCATTCGTCTTGTGTCTTTTCTTTTCCTGCGAAATACTCATATAACGCCCGGCAGTAGGCCGTGAAGGGGTCATACTCTTTCAAATGCGGCTCAATGATTCTGAGCAATTCCGGACTGATGTCTTCGGCCTGTTTCCATATCTCCTCAAACCATTGTCGCAGAGCTTCGATGTGATTCTGATCGGTGCTGAACAGGTTCAGTTCGATATTTTCCGTTAGGCCGGGGCGTGTAAAGTTAGAACTGCCGACAATCGCAAAATCCACCGGACTGGGATCTCTGGATTCCATGAGGTAAGATTTGGCATGGAATTTGGCTGCGGTAAACGCCTTCAACTGTACTTTTTTACCGGCGATGGCGTCTTTTAACGCCTCTAACCCGGTCAAGGCGTCATCCCGCTCTTTTTGTTGCTCGATGCTGTTGTTGGAATGGGCCAAGGCGCTTTCGATGATGACTTTTTTGGTGGTCTTAGACGTTTCATCGCCCATCAGAATGCGAATCTGCTCGGGCGTGTGCCAGTTGGGTTCAATCTGTAAAAATGAGCCAACTTCAAAAAAACCCGTTGCGATGTCCAGTTTTTTGAGATTCAGCAATAGCTGATTCAGCGCATTTAAAACCGTGTTGCCATTCCTGTTGTCAATAATCGTCGGTATTTTGGCCATCTTGTCTCCCGTAAGTTCTCAAAAACCCTTATTTTGCCACGATAATACCGTTATTTTAGCGACTTGGCAACATCCAATCCAATCTCTTTTCCCATCTGCCACCAGCACACAAATCTGGACATAAAAATCCCGAATTTCTTTCGTATTGCAGACACTTAAACCTGCTTTTTCAATACTGACGGTGCGGGGGGCGTGAAGGGGGGTATATTGGCTCCAACCCTTCTGCCGCATCTCCCCTCGAGCTCTTGGCTGCCCGTCCGCATCCGCCATTTGCCTCTCAAAATTCCTCTGTCAATATTTCAGGGTCCCATCCATGAGTCCCATTATTAAGGTACCATATTCGCAAACGCATACCCCCACGGGCGGCACTACCCCTAAAAGCAGCGAAATAATTTCGCTTTGCTTTTTTCTTCTGCTCAATTTTTTTTCGGGGAAAAATATAACTTCATCTCAATATTCTTGAAAAGTGAAAATATTTTTTGTATAATCGACTTCAGTAGAATAATCAGAATTGTTGTCGTAATACTATGTGTTGTCCTCGTTGGACAATACAGCCTGTTTGAATACAGGTTCTGGTGTATTTAGTCAGCAGAGCACCATCTTCAAGCACTTCATGACTAAAACATCTCGAAGCAGAACAATCACAGTATGCTCATGAGGTGTTTTATGTCAGAGACTTGCCCCGTCTCCTACTTTGCAGACGGCAGACCTGTGCCAGATTTATTAACAGAGCAGGAGACTATCCAGTTCTTACGCCTGGATATCGACGGACCCAAATCCCCGCAGGCAACGCTCAAATATTACCGGGACAAGGGACTGTTAAAACCTACTCCCGTAGGCAAGATGAACCGATACCAGAAAAAAGAACTTCTCCGATTTTTGGATGCTCTAACCCGGAATAACCCGTTATAGGTGCCCAATTCTTATGCACTTTGTAGATTATCAAAATAGTCTCTATATATCGCTTGCCTTTGAACGGGTGCAGCGGTATACACGGGCCCATTCAAAAATTGACATAGGGAAACCCGTATGAATGCACCGCAACTCAGTTTATCCAGAGATTCACGCTCCATTCGCAAAAAGCCTTGGTTGGTCAGGTGGAAAGGAGAGTATAATCCCATCACTGACAAACAAAAACGATACTCCAAATCCTTTGCCAAGCGAAAGGATGCTGAGGCGTTTATGGCACTGAAAAGTCAGGAATTCGATGAGGGACTGCCCAGAGACCAGGTCAATCTGACCCTTGAACGGTTTTGGGAGAAGTTTGAGCGCAGCCAAAAAGGCACGATGAGGGCAGGCTCTTTTTTCAGTTATGAAGAGACCTATGGGCGATTAAAGACTTTCTTTGGGGCACAGACCTGTATTCGACATATTCGACTGGAACATGCTGAAGAGTTCTTAGCTCAATTGCACTATATCTCTCCCACCTATAAACATGTGAAAAAGTCCTTATCGGATTCCACTCGAAACAGGGTCTTAAGGGGCTGTAAACGGCTGTTTAACAAGGCACTTGAATGGCAGTATATCAGAGTCAATCCCTTTGACAAGGTAAAGCAGGTCAAGCCGCGCACACAGCCTTGGCACAGGATGAGCCCAGAGGAATTTGAATCACTGTTAAACGTCACAGAGACGATTCAGAAAAAGGCGTTCTATGCAATTATTTACGGTTGTGGACTCAGGGAAGGAGAAGCGATTAATCTTTTATGGGATGGCATTAATATCGATTTTGATAAGAATAAGATTACTCTCATCAATCGACCGGGAAATATAGACCTGCCTCCCTTCCATCTCAAAGACCATGAGAGTCGTTCGATACCGATGCCGGGGTATGTTGTCAATTACCTTTTACAGGTTCAAGAGCAGGCAGAGCAGGACTGTCCCTTTGTCTTTTTGGATAAGGCAAGGTGGGACAGGGTAAAGGCAAAATGGAGGCGGTTTCAGCAGGAAGGCATCGAACGCAAGTGGGACAGTAAGCAGCTCCACGGCAGACTGCTGGCTCAGTTTAAACGGCATTGCAGGATGGCAGGGATCAAGACGACAGAAAAACTTACGGTGCACAGTCTCAGGAAAAGTTGGGCGTGTAATCTGGCGGATAATGCCGTGCCGATTCATACGCTGATGAAGCTGGGCGGCTGGAGCAGCATCGAGACCTGTCAGCAGTATTACCTACAGAGCACGGATGAAAATGAAAAAAAGGCGATAGAGGGACTGGAGAAAATGATGAGGATGTAGGGAATAGAGTTCCAATTGAGAGATTGTTATATTTTTTCAGTAGAATATTATCGACTTCATTTGTACATCCACCTGTCAACTCCTTTACACCTTACCTTTCCCTATCTTATTTTCCAGATTTGAGCATACCTTTTTCCCGACACTTGGTCAAAGTGCTCTTGCAATAGACTCACAACCCGCTGGCAGTAGACTCAAAAGTGGAATGTCGCGGACGCTGGATTGACGCCGGGAAAAAAGTGGGGTGGAAAAAACTTGAAAAATCGTTGTTTTTGGACTGAAAATCAATGCGGGCGACCAGAATCGAACTGGCGTATCAAGCTTGGGAAGCTTGCATTCTACCACTGAATTACGCCCGCGTCGGCGATGCTTCGTATCGAACAGGCCATTCTATACCCGGCGGCGACGGATTTGTCAAGCAAGAAAAGGGCAGATTTGGCGGTCATAAATCCGGGGGCAACGGATTGGTTTTAGCGTTTTCGGCGTTTTTTGAAAAATATCGTGCCAAAATGCGCCAAACGGGCTAAAATCAATGTCAAAATGCAACTGAATTCATATACAAAAAGACCCTGACTATGAAAATTGTAATTGCAGGCGCCAAAGGCGCCGGAAAAAGCACCGTGGCCGAACATCTGGAGCAGCTCACGGGGCTAAAACGCATCGAAACCGATCAGTTGATCGAAGACCGCTTCGCGAATAACGGGCAGCGTAAGACCTGCCGCCAGTTGTATATCGAATACGGCAGCGAGGTCTTTCGGGCGGCGGAACGGCAAGTGGTCGAGCAACTCGAAGGGGCAGACTGGCAGTTGATCGTCTGCGGCGGCTCCAGCTTGGTCGATCCGGCCAGTCGGCGGACGCTGCGTAAAAACGCGATTGTGGTCTATCTGAAGGCCGACGCCGAGACGCTGTGGACGCGGATGGTCAAGGACGGCCTGCCGCCGTGGCTCCAGGGACCGGATGCCCGCCAGCAGCACGAGGAAAACGTCGCCCGACGTGAAGAGCTGCTTTCGCCCTTTGCCGACCTGGTCATCGATACGGCCGATAAGGCCCCTGCCCAAATCGCCGAGGAAATTTACGAAAGACTCGGTCAGGAACTGGCGGTTCGAATGGTCGCAGCCAACACCTTCGGCGACATTATCCGCGTCACGACCTTCGGCGAAAGCCACGGGCCGGCCATCGGGGCGGTGCTGGACGGCGTGCGGCCGGGCGTCGAAATCTCGGAGGCGGATATCCAGCAGGAACTGAACCGCCGTCGTCCCGGCCAAAGCGACGTGACGACGCCGCGCGACGAGAAAGACCAGGTCGAGGTACTCTCCGGCGTGTTTGAGGGCAAGACCACCGGGGCGCCGATTGCGATGGTCATCTATAACCGCGACCACGACTCCTCAAGATACGAAGGCATCAAAGACCTGTTTCGTCCCGGCCACGCGGACTTTACCTTCTATAAAAAATACGGCATCCGCGACCATCGCGGCGGCGGACGGTCGTCGGGACGCGAAACGGCCGGTCGGGTAATGGGCGGCGCGATAGCCCGCAAGCTGCTGGCCGAGCAAGGCATCCGCATCGTCGCCCATTCGGTGGAGATTGCGGGCATCGCGGCCGATACCTGCGACCACAGCGTCATTGAAAGCAACCCCGTCCGCTGCGCCGACGCCGAGGCCGCAAAGAAAATGGAACAGGCCATCGTCGCGGCCAAAGATGACAACGACTCCGTCGGCGGCGTGGTCAAGCTGGAAATCTTTGGCCTGCCGGCGGGGCTGGGCGATCCGGTGTTCGGCAAGCTGGATGCGCGGCTGTGCGGGGCGATTATGACACTCGGCGCAGTCAAGGGCATCGAAATCGGCAAAGGGTTTGCGCTGACCCGTATGCGCGGCAGCCAATCCAACGACAATATGGCCGACGGCGCATTTGTGTCCAACAACGCCGGCGGCATTACCGGCGGCATCTCCACCGGACAAACGGTTGAACTGCGGATTGGTGTCAAGCCCACGTCCTCGATTGCCAAGCCGCAAAGGACCATTGACCTCCACGGCGAAACGCGACCGATTGAGACACACGGCCGGCACGACCCCTGCATTGTGCCGCGCATTATCCCCGTAATTGAGGCGATGACGGCGCTGGTGCTGCTGGACTGTCTGGAAATTCAAACGAAAATAAAACCGGAAAATACATAATTCGATTTCCTATGGATCGGAAATTAGTCAAACGAAAAGGCGACTACAAATGGGTCGTCGAGCGCGTCGGCGCGATGCGGGTCGAGGGGACGATCTTCGCGTCGGAGGCGCTGATTGCCGAGATGGACGATATGGTCGTTCAGCAGTTGCGCAATGTCGCGGCGCTGCCGGGGATCGTGGCCGGGTCGTTCGCCATGCCGGACGCACACTGGGGCTATGGCTTCTGCATCGGAGGCGTAGCGGCGTTTGACGCCGCGCAGGGCGGAGTCGTCAGCGCCGGCGGCGTGGGCTTTGACATCGCCTGCGGCGTGCGGACACTGCATACGGGTCTGAAAGCCGACGCTATGGATGCCCTGCGCGAGCCGCTTGCCGAGGCGCTGTTTCGAACAATTCCCGCCGGCGTCGGCAGCACCGGCAAGCTCAAACTGTCCGTCAGCCGGCTTGACGATGTGCTGGCCGGCGGCGCACGCTGGGCGGTCGAGAACGGCTTCGGCCGTGCCGACGACCTGAGGTTCATCGAAGCCAATGGCTGTATCCGCGGCGCCGACCCGACACAGGTATCCGATCAGGCCAAAAAACGCCAGCTCGACCAGATGGGCACACTGGGTTCGGGCAACCATTATCTGGAGATTCAGCGAGTGGCGGAGATTTGCGACCCCCCTGCCGCGGCGGCATACGGCATCGAAGAAGGCGATATCATGGTGAGCATTCACTGCGGCTCGCGCGGCCTCGGCCATCAGATCGGTACCGATTATCTCAAGACCATGACGACCGCGGCCAAACACCACGGCCTCGACCTGCCGGAACGCGAGCTGGCCTGTGCACCGCTTGAGTCATCCGTGGGCAAAAGCTATTTGGGAGCGATGCGAGCGGGCATCAATTGTGCATTGGCCAACCGGCAGATTTTGACACATCTGGTGCGAGAGGTCTTTGCCGAGGTCGCGCCGAAAGCGAACGTTCGCCTGCTGTATGACGTTTCGCACAACACCTGCCAGGAAGAAGAGCACACCGTGGACGGCAAGCGGCGGCGGCTGTTTGTCCATCGCAAGGGAGCGACGCGGGCGTGGGGGCCAGGGCGGGCGGAACTGCCGGCCGAGTACCGCAGCGTCGGCCAGCCGGTCTTAATCGGCGGCACGATGGGTACAGCGTCCTACATTCTGGCCGGAACCGAGCAGAGCGAGCGGCTGGCCTTCGGCTCGGCCTGCCACGGCGCCGGACGGACAATGAGCCGAAACGCCGCCACCAAGCAGTTTCACGGCAAAGAGGTCGTCGGACGACTGGCGGCTCAGGGCATTCTCATCCGCAGCCGGTCGATGCGCGGCATCGCCGAAGAAGCGCCGGGGGCGTATAAAGACGTTAGCGAGGTCGTCGAGGTCGCACATCAAGTGGGGCTCGCTCGAAAAGTCGCCCGGCTCGTTCCCCTGGCCTGCATCAAGGGATAACGCTACGCCAGTGTTTCAAATTGGCCGTTATCGGGGTTGTAACTCAGCAATTTTCCCATGTCGAGATCAAAGTACCAGCCGTGGAGGACCAATGTCCCCGCCTCGACGCGCCGGGCGAGCCAGGGAAATGTCAGGAGATTTTCCAGCGAGATAAGAATGGACGCTTCTTCGCAGGCTTTTTGCTGAAGCCGGGGCGGTTTGTGCCCTAAATCGCGAAGAACAGCCTCGCGCGCCGGTTTTGCAATTGCCACCCACTGGTCGATGAACTCGCCGACGAGGGCGTCGTCGCTGCCGCGGAGGAGGGCATCGATGCCGCCGCAATTGGAATGACCTAAAACAATGACATGCTCAACCTTCAAAAACGCACGGCATATTCGACCGCCGTACTGACGCCGTGATAGTGCCCGTCCGGCTCATAGGGCGGGACGAGGTTGGCCACATTCCGCACCACAAACAGCTCCCCCGACCGACTGTCGGTAATAATGGCTGGATCGACCCGCGAATCGCAGCAGCCGATCACGAGCACCTTGGGCCGCTGTCCTTTGGACAGTTCCTCATACAGCATAACGTCGGATTTGAAGTAGTTTTTCTGGAACCGCTTAAAGCCGGCGATAAGTTTTCGCAGATCCTGCATCTATTTTCTCTGGATATCTGTACCATTGGGATGCCCCGGCCGATCCAAGGCGGCCAAAGCATACCGTCTGTTTGAAATTTGTCAAGAATTTAGGAAGTATCAAAAAGGCAAATATAGTGCACTATCCCCTGAGTGACTTTGTGGATTTGCTGCGACAGAATACGAGGAATGAAAGCAGAATCCCATCCCTCCGGAATGTTGGAAGCATTACGGAGTCCGGAAACAAATCAGGTCAACGATTATTGGCGATTTCATTGCCGCTTTTTTCTTTCTGAATCGCTATAAAGATTTCTTTGCGATGCACAGCCACGTTACGGGGGGCGTTGATGCCCAGCCGTACTTTATCGCCGCGTACATCGACTATGACGATTTCCACATCGTCGCCGATCATGATCGACTCATCCTTTTGTCTACTCAAAACCAACATCCGATAACTCCTTTTTGTTTGTCGGTCGGTTTTGTGAGCCAGTTTACAAATACTGTACCACAAAACCCTCTGTATGTTATTTTATACGTCTGTTCTCTGAAAACGGGCGGACTTTTTCGCAACTTCCGATAAAAGTTCCTCTTTACAGGACGCCTTTTTTTCGGCGATTCAAGGGGGGCAACGTAATGAAAAAACAAAATTGCAGCAAAAAAAACAGTGGGAATCCGCTATGTTTTACCTAAGTTCTTGTATTTAATAAGCTTAGATAAATCTTACCGCAAATGATATAGCCTATTTTCGGTTCTACGTAATCTTTTATTGGACGTTAATGGCTTTCCCAAGTTCCATGGTGGAATTTGACGGCCATCCAATAGCCGGTGATGGCTCCGAGCCAGGCAAAAGCGACCATTTGGAGCGGTGTAATCGCATTGACGGCGTGATTGAAGTAGGCGATGGGCCAATTCCCGGCCAAATGGGCCAAGGTGTCGCCTCGGAGAAGTTGGGTTTCCCCAAAAAAGGTCAGCAGTGCCGAAGCGGCGGCCACGGGCAAAAAGCCTATTTTAAGTGCATATTTAACCAGATAAGCTGCCAGACAGAACGCGGCAAAGACACCAAAGGCAATTTGGCGGTTGCCGGGCTGGCCGACAACGGAACCGAGCGCCGGGTCGGGTTGGTGGACATCCTGGACAAAAAATCCGACGGCAAACCAGGTCACCGCAAGGGTGACAACCACGGCCAGTACGACATTGATCAGGACATTAACCCCTTGAGGTTTTTCGCTGTCATATTGCCCGAGGATAACGATTTTTGCCCCGGCCGCTTTCGAGGCGACTATGACGCCCAGATAGCCGACGGCACAAATCAGCAACCAAAGCAAGCCCTCCCAGCGTAGGGCGGCATAGAGTGTCTGCCGTCCGGCGGCGTCGGGATACTCCAGCAAAAGACGGTGCATCGTCCCGCTCTGCATCGCCCAGACCGCCAGACCAGTCGGGACAGCGTAAGGAGCGAAGATTCTGCCCGCCGGCCAAGCGACAAACCACGCGCAGAACCCGGCGGCAAACGCCAGCAGCAGGCAAAGAATTACGCCGGGGATGGTGATACCGCTACTGATAAGAGTAATCGCCGCGGTCGGCAGTTCCGGACGCACCACCGGCCAGGCAAAACCACCCACCAGCAAGGCCCCCACCGCCAGCGCCCCGATGGCACGAACGCGCATCAGCCATGTGACATTGAACAGCCCCAACCCAAAATAGATCAGGGCCACCGCCGTAATCACCCGCAACGCTGCCGGTAACAACCATTCCATTCTCAAAATCCTTTCAATTGGTCGGGGCAGAATAACACTGCGATAGCCAAGGGTCAAGAGAAAAAACGTTCAAGACAGGACACAACAGGTCTATTTCAGCGTCTCCAGTTCAGCATCCGTGAAATCGAGATTCTTCACGGCGGCCAGATTTTCGAGGATTTGCTGCGGGCCGCTGGCCCCGATCAGGACGCTGGTAACAGCGGGGTGGCGGAGCACCCACGCCAGCGCCATTTGGGCCAGCGACTGTCCGCGTTTGGCGGCCAAAGCATTAAACGCACTAAGTTTGGTCACCAGTTCGGGCGTAATGACCTCTTTTTTGAGGAAGCCGTGGGCTTTGGCTGCACGGGAGTCGGCGGGGATATCGCGGAGGTATTTGTCGGTGAGCAGCCCCTGCGCCAGCGGACTAAAGCAGATGCACCCAACGCCCAGTTCACCCAGCATGTCCAGCAAGCCGTTGTTTTCGATGTCAGGCTGGAGGATCGAAAAACGGGGTTGGTGAATGAGCAGTTGTACGCCTCTTTCCTTGAGCAGTGCCGCGGCCTGTCGCGTCTGTTCGGGCGGATAGTTCGAGATGCCGACGTAGAGGGCTTTGCCCTGCCGCACGGCCTGCGCAAGGGCGGCGGTGGTTTCCTCCAGCGGCGTATGGGGATCGAAGCGATGCGAGTAAAAGATATCGACATATTCCAGACCCATCCGCCGAAGGGACTGGTCGAGGCTGGCCAGCAGGTATTTGCGCGAGCCGCCGTCGCCGTAAGGGCCGGGCCACATCAGATAACCCGCCTTGCTGCTGATAATCAGTTCGTCACGATAGGCCGCCAGATCGGATTTGAGAATGCGGCCAAAGGTCTCTTCGGCGCTGCCGGGCGGCGGGCCGTAGTTGTTGGCCAAGTCGAAATGCGTGATGCCGTTGTCAAATGCGACATGAATCATCCGCCTCGCGTTGTCGAAGTCATCGACGCCGCCAAAATTGTGCCACAACCCCAGCGACACGGCAGGCAGTTGAAGCCCGCTCCACCCGCAGCGGCGAAAGACCGCGTTGGCATACCGTTCAGCGGAAGGTGTATAAACATTTGCCATCGGTATTTCTTCCTGAAAAAAAAGATGGGCCATAGCCCATCCTGCGATTAACCCTTTGTCTTTTTGACCGGTTTGGGTTCTGTTTTGGCCGGTGCGGCGGATTCTTTTTTTTCCGCAGGCTTCGCGTCGGTGGTCGATTTTGTCTCGGATGCGGGCTTGTCGCCTTGGGCGGCCTTTTTGTAGCTTTCGGAGCGGTAGTCGGTTTCATAGAAACCGGACCCTTTAAAGATCAGTCCGGCGCCGACGCCAAACAGGCGTTTGAGTTTGAGCTTGCCGCAGCCGGGACATTTTTTCATCGGCGAAGCGGTGATGGACTGGAACTGCTCAAACGTGTGGCCGCAGGCGTCGCATCGGTAATCATACGTCGGCATTACTGCACCTCCGGTTCGATATCAGTGGTTTCGTCGATGTCTTCGCTCGCGTCGGCGTCAGGGGTTTGCGGTTCTTCGGCGGCCGCCGCATCGGGCAGTTTGTTGACGATGACCCTGGCAGGACGCACCACCTCGCCGCCGAGCAGATAGCAGGGCTGGAACTCTTCCAGGACGACGCCGTTTTCCTGATCCGGCTCGGTGCGCTGCAGCATCGCTTCGTGGCGCGACGGGTCAAAGGGCTGTCCGACCGAGACGGCCTTTTCGACGCCGACTGCCTTGAGCGCGTCCAGTATATGGTCAAAAATCAACTGCACGCCCTTGATGATGTTCTGAGACGTTTCATCCTGCGGTGCGGCCTTAAACCCGCTCAATGCGTGTTCAAAATTATCCAGCGACGGCAGCAGGGAACGAACGATATTCTTCTTTTCATACGCGACCGACTCGGCGACCTGCCGCGGGACGCGCTTCTGGTAGTTGGCATAATCGGCGCCGAGCCGCTGGAGCTTGTCGAGCAAGTCCTGATTCTCGGCGGTCAGCTTGTTGAGCTGCTCTTCCAGTTCGTGGATATGTTTTTCAGCTTTTTTATCTTTTGTGCTCATAATGAACCTTGCTGTTACTTACTGTTGCCGAAATGCTGTTTGATGCGTTCAAAAAAACTTTTGCTTTCGGAACCGACCTCAAGCTCTTCGGTTTTGGCGTATTCCTGCAGTAGGTTTTGCTGCTGCGAGGACAGACGCTTGGGAATCTCAACGGCCACCTGCACCAGCAGGTCGCCTTTGTGACCGGAGCGCAGGTCGGGCAGGCCCTGTCCGCGAATACGCAGCACACTGCCGTGCTGCGTGCCCTGCGGGATGCGTAACTGCCGCGTGCCGTCCAGCGTAGGTACATCAATCGTTGCCCCCAGCGCCAACTGCGTAAAGCTCAGCGGCACGGTCACGACCAGATTGGCCCCGTCGCGCATCAGGAACGGATGAGCCTTGATGCGGACGTAGCAGTACAGGTCGCCGCGCGGCCCGCCATGCCGTCCGGGTTCGCCCTCGCCGCTCACGCGGACGCCTTGGCCTTCGTGAACACCGGCGGGGATTTTAACCGTCAGCGTGCGTTTCTTCGGCACGGATCCCTTGCCCCGGCACTTGCGGCAGGGGTCGGTGATGATCTGGCCGGCCCCCTGACACTGCGGGCAGGTCGAGACCATCTGAAAAAAGCCCCCCAGCCCGGCACGCTGCACCTGGCCGCTGCCGCCGCAGGTGTTGCAGCGAACGGGCGATTTGCCTTTCGCCACGCCTGAGCCGGAACAGTCCTGACAGGTATCCTGCCGGGTAAACTCAATGGTTTTATCCGCCCCTTTGGCCACATCTTCAAGCGTCAGCTCGACGGCGGTTTCAAGGTCGTATCCGCGGGCCGCACCGCGCCCCCCGCCGCGTGCGCTGCGCGAAGAACGCCGTCCGCCAAAAATATCGCCGAAGATGTCGCCGAACATATCCCCGAAGATATCGCCGATGTCGTTGACGTTCATGTGCGCATAATCGTGCACACCTGCGCCGCGCAGACCCTCGTGGCCGAACTGGTCATAGCGTTTGCGCTTGTCGGCGTCGCTGAGGACTTCGTAGGCCTCGGCACACTCTTTAAATTTGGCCTCGGCCTCTTTATCGCCGGGGTTTTTGTCCGGGTGGTACTTGATGGCCAACCGGCGATACGCCCGCTTGATGTCGTCGGCGGAGGCCTTCTTGTCCACTCCGAGCACTTCGTAGTAATCGCGTTTGGCCATAATGATTGACTATTGACTATTGGCTATTGATTATTAAAAGAAGGTAGAGGTTAGAAGTTAGAGACAAGTTCTGCTTCCAGCCTCTGCGATCTAACCTCTACCCTCTATCATCTATCATCCGATCTTTAGCACACTGCGCCGTGAACGACGTTTTTCTTGCTGTCGTCTTTGATGCCGGTGATAACCACGTTGGTCGTCAGCATCAGCCCGGCGACCGAGGCGGCATTCTGCAGTGCGATACGGGCAACCTTGGCGGGGTCGATAATTCCGGCCTTAACCATGTCTTCGTATTCGCCGGTGTTGGCGTTGAAGCCGATATTGCCGCTCTTTTCGAGCAATTCGGCCACTACAACGTCGCCGTGCCCGCCGCCGTTTTCGACGATCTGACGAGTGGGCGCTTTCAACGCGCCGATGAGAATGTCAAACCCGATCTTCTCGTCGCCTTTGGCTTTGGCCTTGGCCTTTTCGACCTCGGCAATCGCCCGCAGATAAATCACGCCGCCGCCGGGGATGATGCCTTCCTGTGCGGCCGCCTTGGTGGCGTGCAGGGCGTCATCCAGCAGGTCTTTGCGTTCTTTCATTTCCGACTCGGTCGCCGCGCCGGCCTTGATCACGGCCACGCCGCCGGTCAGCTTGGCCAGCCGTTCCTGCAGCTTTTCGCGGTCGTAGTCGCTGGTGGTCTTTTCGATTTGGCCGCGAATCTGTTCGCAGCGGGCCTTGATGTCTTTCTTTTTGCCCGCGCCTTCGATGATCGTGGTGGTTTCTTTGCCGACGACGATCTTCTTGGCCTGCCCCAGTTGCGACAGCTCGATCTTTTCGAGTTTGACGCCGAGGTCTTCGGTGATGACCGTCCCGCCGGTCAAAACGGCGATATCCTGAAGCATCGACTTGCGGCGGTCGCCAAAGCCGGGCGCCTTAACGGCACAGACCTTCAGCACGCCCTGAAGCCGGTTGATGACCAGCGCCGCCAGCGCCTCGCCTTCGACTTCTTCGGACACGATCACCAACTGTGCCCCCATCTGGGCGACTTTTTCCAGCAGCGGCAGCATCTCGCGCAGATTGCTGATCTTCTTTTCGTGCAGCAGAATATAGGCGTCTTCCAGAACCGCTTCCAGCGTGTCCGGATTGGTCATAAAGTAAGGCGACTGATAGCCCTTGTCAAACTGCATGCCTTCGACGACCGTCAGCTCGGTTTCCATGCCCTTGCCTTCTTCGACCTCGATGACGCCTTCCTTGCCGACTTTGTCCATCGCATCGGCCAGAATCTGTCCGACCTCGGCGTTGTTGTTGGCGCTGATGGCGGCAACCTTGGCGATGTCCTCATGGCCTTTGACGGGCTTGGCCGAGGCGTTGACGAACTCGGTGACTACGTCCGCGGCCTTGGTGATGCCGCGCTGCAGCGCGACGGGATTGACGCCGGCGGTTACGAACTTAAGGCCTTCGTTGTAAATTGCCTCGGCCAGTACCGTCGCGGTGGTCGTACCGTCGCCGACCAGATCGCTGGTCTTGCTGGCGACCTGATTGACCATCTTGGCGCCGATATTCTTAAACGGTTCCGGCAGTTCGATCTCTTTGCTGACCGACACGCCGTCTTTGGTAATCTTGGGCGAGCCGTAGCTCTTGTGCAGCAGCACATTACGCCCCGTCGGCCCCATCGTAACCTTCACGGCGTCGGCCAATTGTGCCAGTCCGTCCTTAAGGTGTACCCGGGCCGTATCCTGAAACATCATTTGTTTTGCCATTTGTATTGTCCTCCCGACTGTTCAGTCGTTGGCTGTTGTTGTAAAACCGGTTACTTTTCGACGATGCCGAGCACTTCGCTTTCGCGCAGAATCTTGTAGTCTTCGCCGTCGATTTCGATGTCGCTTCCGCTGTATTTGCCGTACAGAACAACATCGTTCTTCTTGACGTTCATCGCGGCGCGGCTGCCGTTATCCAGCAGCTTGCCGGCGCCAACGGCGATGACCTTGCCCATCAGCGGTTTTTCGCGGGCAGTGTCGGGCAGCACAATACCACCGGCGGTCTTTTCTTCTGCGTCCTGCGGCTTGACAACAATGCGATCTTCAAGGGGTAACAGCTTCATCGTTTATTCTCCTGTCGATATTATTTATTCGTTGTTTTTCTATTTCGGGTCGCACCGCGTGCGATTACATCATATCCATATCGTCCATCTCGCCGCCCATGCCGGCAGGGGTCTTGTCGTCCTTGGGCATTTCGGTAACCACGCAGTCGGTCGTCAGCAGCAGGCCCGCCACGGAAGCGGCGTTCTGCAGGGCGATGCGCGTCACCTTGACCGGGTCGATTACGCCGACCTCGACGAGGTCTTCGTACTTATCCTTGTCGGCGTTGTAGCCAAAGCCGCCCTTACCCTGTGCGACTTTGTTAACGACCAGATTGCCCACCGCGCCGGCGTTCTCGGCGATGCAGTGACACGGCATACGCAAAGCATTGGCGACAATGGCCGCACCGGTCTTTTCGTCGCCGGTCAGCTTCAGTGCCTTGACCGCCTCGATGCAGCGGATCAACGCGACGCCGCCGCCGGGGACGATGCCTTCTTCGATGGCCGCACGGGTCGCGTGCAGAGCGTCTTCGATGCGGGCCTTCTTTTCTTTCATCTCCGCTTCGCTGGCGGCCCCGACATTGATACGGGCCACGCCGCCGGTCAGCTTGGCCAGCCGTTCCTGCAGCTTTTCGCGGTCATAATCGCTGGTGGTACCCTCAATCTCGGCCTGAATCTGGGCGATACGCCCCTGAATAGCGCCGTGAGCGCCGGCGCCTTCGACGATGACGGTATTGTCGTTGTCGATGTTGACCTTCTTGGCCTGACCGAGCTGGGTCAGTTGCACTTTGTCCAGTTCGATACCGAGGTCTTTGAAGATGGGTTCGGCGCCGGTGAGGATGGCGATATCTTCGAGCATAGCCTTGCGGCGGTCGCCGTAGCCGGGCGCCTTGACGGCGGCCACATGCAGAATGCCGCGGAGCTTGTTAACGACCAGCGTCGCCAGGGCCTCGCCTTCCACATCCTCGGCAATAATCAGCAGCGGCCGTTTGCTCTTGGCAACCGCTTCCAACAGCGGCACGAGCTTGGCAACATTGCTGATCTTCTCTTCAAACACAAGAATAAACGGCTTTTCGAGTTCGCAGACCATCGAATCCGGGTCGGTCACAAAATGCGGCGACAGATACCCGCGGTCAAACTGCATCCCCTCGACATAATCCACATCGGTATCGAGGCTCTTGCCTTCTTCGATGGTGATGACGCCGTCTTTGCCGACCCGCATAAAGGCCTCGGCCATCTTCTTGCCGATTTCCTGGTCATTGTTGGCGCTGATGGCGGCGACATTGACGATGCTGTCCTTTTTGGCGATATCGACCGGCACGGCCAGCGTGGCCAGCTTATCGACGGCCGCGGACACGGCCTTCTGGATGCCGCGGTTGAGGCTCATCGCGTCGGCCCCGGCGGCCAGATTCTTGTAGGCGTCGCGGAACAGGGCCTCGGCCAGCACCGTCGCGGTGGTCGTGCCGTCGCCGGCGACCTTCGAGGTCTTGCTGGCGGCCTCGCGGACGAGCTTGGCGCCCATATTCTCGGCCTTGTCCAACAGTTCAATCTCCTCGGCCACCGTCACGCCGTCTTTGGTAACCGTCGGGCCGCCCCAGCCCTTGTCGATGATCGCACAGCGGCCGCGCGGGCCAAGGGTCGATTTCACCGCACTGGCCAGTTTTTCCACACCGACCAGCAGGGCGCTGCGGGCGTCACTTTCAAACGCTAAGTCTTTTGTTGCCATAAGTGTTGCCTCTCCTATTGTTTAAGTTGCATTATATCCAATTTAAAGAGTTCTATCTGTATAGAAACACACTCTCTACATAAGGCTACACAGATGAGCAAATCAGATACCAGAACCACCCTCGATTTGACCGATTAAATCTTAAATATAAAAAATATAGAGAGTTAGCGTAAAAAAAAAGTATCCCGATATATTGACTCTGCCATCTTCGCCCCTATGTCGAATGGGGTCATCAGCCAACTTGGCAGACCGAGCCGAGCTTTCCCGTAGGGGCGAAACTATGTGTTCGCCCTGTCCTTTTCTCGTTTTTCGACGGCGTCGGGTTTTCGGATATAGGCGGGCACCAAGGTATAGGGGTCGGCAAAGTGTCCCTGTTCGGCCATCTTTTGACCGACGGTATAGACGCCGGATGCGGTCACAGACCAGAATGCCTCATCGAGCGGGCGGGTCAGCGGGCCGGAAAATCGGTCGGCATAGTACGTCAGCCCCTCGCCCAGCAGACCGACGGGGATATTGTCCTCATTTATACGTGCCATAAGTTCTTCCGGGTAAAGCAGCGTGCTGGACAGCAGCTTTTCCCATCGGTCACCGCTGCGTTCATACAGGGCGGCAAAGAAACGGCCCTGCTTGGCATCGAGAATGCAGGCCGCACGAGTCAGCCATGAGCCGGTTTGAGTGCAATAGGCCACAGCGTTCTGAGCCAGGGCATCTAAGGTATCGACGGCGACAATCTGTGTATTTACGGCATAAGCCATCATTATAGAAAGGGTTACAGCTATTCGGATACCGGTAAAGCTGCCGGGGCCGCTGGTGATGTATAGCCGGTCGATTTGGCCGGGCCTAATGTTAACCTTGGACAACAGCCCGTCCATAACGTCAAACAGCTCGGCATTATGACGCATAAAACCGGAAAAAGAAGATTCACTTAGAATGGTATTTCCCATGCCAAGCGCCACCGATCCCACGCGCCCGGAGGTTTCGATTGCTAATCTGTACGTCTGTTCTGAATTGGACACACCAAAACTCCATAGCCTCTCTAATTGCCGATGCCGAACTTATACAATTTACCAACATTAAAAACAAGCATTGTTTGGAAAAAGTTTCAGTTTTTACACTTGCATTAATTTTTTCTTGGATATACACTTAGCCGTCTGATGGCGGAGGTATCCGCTGGTGGGTGTTGGTGTAGGATTTAAATTGATAAATGACTTCGAAAAATTATTTGCGGAGGATTATTGTGCAGATGGTTTCAGTTTCTCACAATTATCGTACAGCGTCCCGACGCGGTGTAACCCTTTGTCTGACGACAATTATCACGGGGATGGCCATTGTCGCGTTTGCCCAGCCTGCCGAAGAACGGGCACGGCAGGCAAGGATCGACTCCTTTATCCAGATCGCTCGCGAGCAAGTCAACCGCGGATATTATCAGCACGCCGAAATCGAGTTGGACAAGGCCGCGACTGCGGAATTTGCGCCGTTTGTAACCGAGTCGCAGAAGCGAGAAATCGCCGCGCTGCTGCAAACGATCCACACCGCCGCCAACACCGCCGCCGAGCAGCGGCAGGCCATCGAGCAAGCCCTGCGGCAAAGCGATGCCCTGGCGGCACAGGGAAACTACGCACAGGCTGCCTCGTTACTGCGCCAAATTGAGCGCAGTCCTTACCTGGCCGAACATGAAAAACAGATCGTGGCCGCGTCGCTGATAGAGTACGACGATAAAAGCAAAACCCAAGCGGTCCAATTGGCCGTCGAAGACCTGATGCCGCAGAACACCGCAACAGCTCAAACGATTGTCGTTCAAGAACCGGTTGCGCCCGCGACGTATGATCAAACGCCGCCGGCAACTGACCTGCGATCCGAAACGGATGCCGAAGACTCCTATCTGCAAGTAATCCGGCGCGAACGGGCGGTGCGGATCGATTATACGACAGCGATTGTCAATGATGCGATGTCGCGATCACGCGCCCTGCTGCAGGAAAACCGATTCGAGGAGGCACGGCAGGTACTGCGAAACGCGATGTCCACCGTCGAACGCAATAAACTTCTGCTGGGCGATGCGCTGTACGCCGAGTATATGGCTCAACTGAACAATGAAGAACAGACGCTTAACGAACAGCAGCACGTCTGGCAAGCCCAGCAGGATCAGCGGCGGGTCGAAGAGGCGGCGACAATAACCGACACCATTCGCGACACCATCGAGGAACAGCGGAAACAGGCCATTGAAGACTATATGGATCGCGCATACGCCTTTCAGGCCGAGGAGCGATACGAAGAGGCTTTGGGACAATTGGAACTGTTATTGGGGGTTGACCCGCTGCACCAACGTGCCCTGATGATGAAACAGTCGCTGGAGCATTGGACACGGTATCGCGAGCAGCGACGTATCCAGGACGAGATCGAGCGGGAAGAATTGGATGTGCTGATGGAAGCCACTAGCAAGCAAATCCCGTATGCCGAAGAGATCACCTATTTCCGCAACTGGAAAGAGATCGCCGCGCGCCGTGAACAAAATCTTTTAGAAACGATGAGTCCGGAAGACATCTTGGTCAATCGGCAGCTTGACGAACGGGTCGATTTGTCAATGCTGACCGAATATACCACGCTGGCCGAAGCGATCGATTTGGTGCGCCAGTCGGTGAGCCCCCCGCTGGCCATTGTGGTGCAATGGGGCGATTTGAGTATGAATGCGTTTGTCGAACGCGATACGCCGGTGAATATGTCCGGCGAAGGGTTGGTTTCGGTTGTGCTGCGAACGGCACTGAATCGCATCCTTCAGGCGGTCAGCAGTGCCGCCATGGCGGACTTGGGGTTTGTCCTTGAAGACGGCGTAATAACTATCGCGACGGTCGAGTCCTTGCCGACCAGCTTTAGGAACGAAGTGTACGACGTGGCCGACCTGCTCAATCCCCCGGCCAACGGCGGTGGCGGCATGTACGGCGGCGGCGGCATGTACGGCGGTGGCGGCATGTACGGCGGTGGCGGCGGCATGTACGGCGGTGGCGGCATGTACGGCGGCGGTGGCGGCGTCGGGAACTGGCAGTCACAATATCGCGGCAGTCAATTGATCTGGGTGATCCAGCAGACCATCAATCCGGAAAGTTGGTATGAAGAAGGTGGAGAAGGCCGCATCAATCAATACAGCGAAAACAAGCTGCTCGTCTGGCAGACACCGGAAGTCCACAAACAAATCAGAGAATTCCTGGAGATGCTTCGTATCGGTCTGGGAGAGCAAGTCGCAGTCGAAGCACGATTTCTCGTGGTGGGTGAGAACTTCCTCCAAGATATCGGGCTCGACCTGCACACTATCAATCTTAGAGTCGGCGGTCCATTCAATAAGGGAGGTACCGGCGAACCCGGCGTATTAGGGATTGCGCAATCGACACGGGATCACGTCATCCCAACGGGGACGAATGTACCCGGCTCACTGGCCGGCACCTTAACACAACCGGGTTTAAGTCTGACCTCAAACATTACATTCGATGACCTCGTTGTCGATTTTATCATTCAAGCTACACAAGCGCACAGAAACTCCCGGACGTTGAACGCTCCCAAAGCGGTGGTGATGAACGGGGAAACGGCATCGTTATCCGTCGATACTGAAACACGTATCGTATCGAACAGTTCTTTGGTTACCGAGTCGGTGGGCACCGGAGATGTTCCATTGCTCACCACCTATTGGGATAGAGAACTCGAAAGTTTAAATACCGGCATTCAGATGTCGATTACACCGACAATCACCGCTGATAAAAAGTATGTCCTTTTGCTTATCAATGCGAATCTTACAGATTTGTTGGCTGTGTCAACGCAGCAAGTGACCGCGTTGGGTCCTAATAACGAGTTGCTAACGGATCAATTCGCGTTGCCGACGACACAGAACAGTTCGATTAATACCCGCGTCAATGTGCCGGACCGCGGGACCGTAATGCTGGGCGGCTTGACGCTGGCGGCCGAAAACGAACGCGATTCCGGTATTCCGATCCTCAGCAAAATTCCGATTCTGAACCTGTTGTTTTCCAACCATAGCGTAGTCAGAGATAAACACATTCTGCTGATCTTGGTCAAACCGACGATTATGCTTCAGGAAGAGAACGAACAGGACGCCATCGCGGCGATGGAAAAAAGAAAGTAATCGATTGACTTTAACGAACAAACATAGAGGGACGCCGACATTTTGTCCGGCGTCCTTTTTTTTGCGCGGATCAGAAGCAGTACCCCCCCCCCCCCCCCCAAAAAAAAAACACCAGAACTAATAATCTTCTGTATTTATGGCAGCGAAGCAAGTCTTTGGTTGAGGACTTGAGAGACCAGCTTCGGATTCGCTTGTCCTTTGCTTTTTTGAATGACTTGCCCAGTCAAAAAACCGAGGGCTTTTTTGGCCTTTTTCGGGTTGTCTTTGGCGTCCTGAACGGCCTGCGCGTTTTCGGCCAGAACCTGTTCGACCAGGGCTTCAATTTCGCCGGTGTCGCTTTTCTGAATGAGATTCTTCGCTTCAGCAATCTGTGCGGGATCGCCGCCGGAGCGGGTCATTTCCTCAAAGATCACCGCCGCCGAGGTGGCACTGATCTGGCCTTCATCGGTCATTTTGGCCAATACGGCAAGGTGTTCGGGCGATACCCCGAGTGCATCCACCGTCGTCTGCCGTTCATTGGCCAGTTTCAGCCCCGTCTGGGTCAGCAGATTGCAAACGCGCTTGGGGTCACCGCCGCAGCGCACGGCCGCATCAAATAACACGCCCGTCGCCTTTTCGCCGGTCAAGACCTGGGCGTCATAATCGCTCAGGCCGTAATCGCCGACAAACCGTTTCTGAATCGCCAACGGCAGTTCGCAAAGCCGCGCCTTGATCTCCTCAAGCCACTGGTCTGAAACCACCACCGGCACCAGATCCGGGTCGGGAAAGTAGCGATAATCGTGCGCCTCTTCCTTTTCGCGCTGCAGGACGGTCTGCTGGTTCACGTCGTCCCAGCCATAGGTGCTTTTATTGCCCATCTGCATAGTTTTGCCGGTGGTCAAAAATTCATCCAACTGGCGGTTGACTTCATAGGCGATGCTGCGTTCGATGGCGCGGAAGCTGTTAAGGTTCTTGACCTCGGTGATGGGAGTCTTGAAGACCTGGCCGCCGCGGGTGATGTGCAGGTTGACATTCGGTTCAAACCGCATATGGCCTTTCTGCATATCGGCCTCGGAGACGCCCAGATAGCGGACGATGCGCTGCAGCTCTTGGGCCGCCAGCCGCACCTCGGCGGGGCTGTTCATATCCGGCTCGGTAACAATCTCTAAAAGCGGCGTGCAGGAGCGATTCAAATCCACGCCTGAATAATTGCCGAAGGTGTGAACGTTTTTGCCCGCATCTTCTTCAAGATGCGCTCGGCGGATGCGGATCTTTTTGGTCGTGCCGTCGTCCAGCAGAATATCCAGATAACCGTTCTCGGTTATCGGCAGGTCGTATTGGCTGATCTGGTAGTTCTTCGGCAGATCGGGGTAGTAATAGCTCTTGCGGTCCCACTTGGTAAAGCGCGCGATGTCGCAGTTGAGGGCCAGCCCGGTCAGTATGCCGAATTCGACGGCGGCCTTGTTCAGCACCGGCAGCGCGCCCGGCATCCCGATACACACCGGGCACACCCGCGTATTGGGCGCGTGGCCATACGCCAACTCACACCCGCAGAACATCTTTGTTTTGGTCGCCAGTTGAACGTGAATTTCTAACCCAACAATAATCTTGTAGTCTAAACTCATTCTTACTTTCCTTATTTTTGCCACAGAGGGCACAGAGGACACAGAGTTGTTTTATTAACTTTTTTCAGAAGAGATCACTATCCAAACATCTACACATTTAAAAAAATAAACCATAAATAAAAAGTGCTATCTGTTTTATGCCATGCGTATTGAAATATGTCATTACCAATAGAGCAGAAAGCATCTCCTCTTAGCATTTTAATATCCGGTTTCATCAATTGTATCTCAATAGATGAAGAAGGATGAATATAAGTTCCATCTTCTTTGAAAACGATACCCCTTGCGATTTTGCTGAGTATTCTGTTGATCCGGCTTGTTTCAGCGAAGAAAACTTCGCCGTTTCCCAAGATAATTCCACCTTCTGATAATATATCTACAGAATTAATATGGTCATTTATATAACTTTTGTATTTATGGGACTCCGATCTATTGAGACTTCGTAGTATTTTTTCTTTCCATAAATCTTTCATTTCTTTGCATTCAGAAAAAGCGGCAACTGACAAGAAAAAAAGGAAATACTCATCATCTTTTTCATGCTCCTTATTGCACTTGATGTGCGTTGGAACCGTTAGAAGATTAGACGTTTTCTTCGGGAAGATGCTTTTGGGTGGAATGTGATCCTTAGAGTCAGCTTTATCTTTTCCACATAAATAGCAAATTTTATCATTTTTTGATATCAATGTATTTCTCTGTGCTCTCTGTGTCCTCTGTGGCAAAAAAAACTATACAGACACCCGTTTGATACCGTTAATCAACCTATCTTCGCCGAAGTTGATAATCAAGCCGCGTTTTAGTTTTGTTGCTTTCAAATATGAGATCGTTTGCGAGAGCGCAACGGCCGTCGGCAGCTTGACGGCTTTTAATTCCACGACGACCTCATTCTCAACGAGAAGGTCGATCTTTAGCCCCTTGATTTCACGCCCTTTATAGACAATATCAACAGGCACTTGCCGTTGGTGCTGAATACTCTGCAATTGAAATTCATGGCAAAGCGCCTCTTCGTAAATGGACTCCAGCAATCCCGGCCCCAATTCCTTATGGACTTCAATGGCCGCCCCAATGATTCGTTCTGTAAGTTTATCTGCCATTTTATATCTCTGTGTTCTCTGTGTCCTCTGTGGCAAAAAAAAGCGTTTACAGTAAAGGGCTTCGTTTGTGCCAGTCGGTGGCGTTTTGGTACATTTGCGCGATGCGCAGCAGTTTATCTTCCGTAAAGGCGTCGGTGATAATCTGCAAACCGATAGGCAGGTTGTTCTCATCGAAGCCGCAGGGAACGCTCATGCCCGGCAGGCCGGCCAGATTGACGGCGATGGTATAGACATCGGCCAGATACATCTTGAGCGGGTCGTCGGTCTTTTCGCCGATCTTAAAGGCGGTCGTCGGGCTGACCGGCAACATCAGACAGTCGGCCTTTTCAAAGGCGGCGATAAAATCCCGACGGATCAGCGTTCTGACTTTCAGCGCCTTGAGGTAATAAGCGTCATAATAGCCGCTGGACAGGGCAAACGTACCGAGCATAATACGGCGTTTGACTTCGGCGCCAAAGGCCTCGCTCCGCGATTTGGTATAGACCTCGACATAATCGTCGGCTGCGCCGCTGCGATAACCGTAGTGTACCCCGTCGAAGCGGGCCAGATTGCTGGATGCCTCGGCGGTGGCGATGACATAGTAGGTTGCGATGGCGTAAGGGTAATGCGGCATCGTAACTTCAACCGGTTCGGCGCCAAGCGAACGATAGACAGCCATACTGTCTTCGAATGCTTTTCGCACAGCCGGATCGGCGCCGGGGTGTAATTCCGGTACGTAAGCGATACGAAGGCCGTCCAGAGGCCGGTTCAGATCGGCCAGATAGTCGATTTTCGGTGCAAGAGTCTCCGCCACGCTGGTGCTGTCCCGCCGGTCATGACCGGCGATGACGTTCATCATCAGCGCCGCGTCGGCGACGTCCCGCGTCAACGATCCGATCTGGTCAAAGCTGGAGCCGTAGGTGACCAGCCCGTAGCGGGACACCCGGCCATAGGTGGGCTTAAGGCCGGTGATGCCGCAGAACGAAGCGGGCTGGCGGATCGAGCCGCCGGTGTCGCTGCCCAGCGCCGCCGCACACAGCCCCGCCGCAACCGCCGCAGCCGAGCCGCCGCTGCTGCCGCCGGCGACGCGGGCGTTGTCCCAGGGATTGACCGTTTTTCGCAGGGGGGAGGTTTCGGTGCTGGAGCCCATGGCGAACTCATCGAGATTGGTCTTGCCGATGATGACGGCGTCGGCGGCCAGCAATTGCTCGATGACGTGGGCGTCGTACGGGGCGTGAAAATGTTCGAGCATTTTTGAGCCGCAGGTCGTCGGGCCGAAGGCGGTACACATATTATCCTTAACGGCGACGGGCACACCCGCCAGAAGGCCGACGGGCTGGCCGGCGGCGATTTTTTTGTCGATGGCCTCGGCATCCCGCAGGGCCTTTTCGGCAAACGTCGAGATATACGCCCCCAGCGTCGGATCGTATTTTTCAATACGGCCAAGGCAGTCCCGAACCGCTTCGACACTGGATAATTTCTTTGCCGCAATCGCGTTACGAAGCTCAAGAGCTGTCAGTCGTTCACTCATTGATTTTACCTTTTGCCTTTTCCTTTTTTACGCGCCTGAGTTGTCGTCAAGTATTTTGGGGACGATAAAATAGCCGTCCGTCTGGTCGGGGGCGTTGGCCAGTGCCTGCTCGTTGCTCAGCGACGGCTGCGGCACATCCTCCCGAAACACATTTTGCACCGGCAGGCAGTGGGCCAGCGGCTCAACCTGCTCGGTGTCCAGGACGTTGATTTTTTCGATATAGCCGACGATGTCGCTCAACTGGGCGCTGAATTGGGCGATTTCCGACTCGCTCAATTCCAGCCGGCTCAGCACGGCGACCCGCTCAACCATTTTTCTGTCAATTTGCAGGCTCATGGCGTACTCCTGTTAAACTAACGTAGCACGGGCTTCCAGCCCGTGAAAAAAGTTCTCATAATTTTGCCACAACTATACCACTTATGGCCGCTTCCGGCAAGGACAAATAGCGGCATTCGGACGAAGAATTGCCGGAGACGACCCGATTATGCAATGCCGGACGGGGCGTTTTCAAGCGTGATCGTCCGCACATCGCCGCCTCCATGGAAAAGCCGAATCGTAAGCGGATTCAGCGACGCCATAGACTCCCACACCCGGTCGGCCCACTCGACCAGCACCACCGAGTCCGGGCGGCTGTATTCCTCAACCCCGAGGGCCTCAAACTCGGCCGCCGATTCCAGCCGGTAGGCGTCAATATGATAGACCTGCATCCCCCCGCCCCACGCAAAATACTCATTGACCAGCACAAACGTCGGGCTGGTCACCAAGTCGTCCTGCTCGACGCCGAGGCCGTGCGCAATCCCCTTAATCAAATGCGTCTTGCCCGTCCCCAGATTGCCGATCAACGCAATCACCTCCCCACCCTTCAAGGCCTCTCCAATCCGCCGCCCCAGCGCAATCGTCTCAGCGGCACTCTGCGTTGAAATTTCAATTTTCCTGTTAGTCATCGTATCAGCTTTCGCAATTTTATTTAAAACCATGAAGCCCATGAAGCACACGAAGTTTTCCAATTATTTTTCTTTGTGATCTTCATGTTCTTCATGGTTAATACTCTTTCTACAAATGGTCAAATCCTTTGGGTTCCAGTTTTGCTATCTTGCCATCAAGTGTTTGCAATCTCATGCCGCATTCGGCGGTGATTTCGCCGATGCGGGTAATTGAAATACTTTTTAATCCCGCCAGCTTGCCAAATTCCGAAGGCGCGATTGCAAAGAGCAGTTCAAAATCTTCACCGTCGTTCAATGCAGCCGCAAGCGGGTCACCGCCCTGCCGTGCGGCCTCGGAGACGGGCAGCATCGCGGCCTCTACTATCGCCCCGACGTTGCTTTGCGTGCAGATGCGGTTCAGGTCAGTGCTTAACCCGTCGGTAATATCCATCATCGAATGAATACGGGCGGCCTTTGTGATGGCCAGCGCCTCGTTGACCCGCGGCACAAACGTCAAGTGTTTGTGCGCCAGCGATCCGCCCAGCGTCCCCGTCACACAAATCACATCTCCGGCCTGTGCCCCGTTTCGCCGCACGGGGGCGTGATGGCCGCTCGGAACGCTCAGCATCGTCACACAAATCGCCAGCCGGTCGCCACCCTGCCACTTCGTAATATCCCCGCCGATCAGCTCACAGTCAAACATCCGCCCGGCCCGCAGCAGCCCGGCGTGCAGTTCTTTGAGCCGCTCGCCGCCGAACCCCTGCGGCAGGCCCACCGCACACACCGCACAGATCGGCACGCTCGCCATGGCCGCACAATCGCTCAGACTGGCCGCCATCGCCTTATACCCCGCCTGTTCCAGCGAACACGACGACAGGTCAAAATGCGACCCGTCCAAAAGCATATCCGTCGTGACAAGCACCGACTCGCTCGGCGCAACGTTCACCTGCGCCATATCGTCACCGATACCAATGGGGAATCTTGCCGCGTCAATCTTGCTTTGTTGAGCAAACCAGGATGTCATTTTGTCTTCTTTCATTGTATTATGAACACAAGAACTCAAGGACTCAAGAACTCAAGAATTAGTTGTTTTCGATTTTAGAGCGATAAAGAGACAACAACTTGCTGACTTCTTCGGCCTGTTCTTTCATCTGTGCCGTCTGACAATAGGCCAAATCCTGTGCCAGAATCAGATAATATCGAATCTCTTCAAGTGAACCGTAAGCAATCGTCAGGAAATGCGATTTTTCCGCCTTCGACTTCTTTTTGAATCCCTCAGCAATGTTTGCCGGAATTGAAACAGCCGCCCGCCTCATTTGGCTGACAAGCCCATATAATTCTGATTTGGGAAAATCCTGGGTTGATTTATACACAGAAAGCACAAGCTGATGTGCTTTTTGCCACACAAATAAATCTTCAAATTTCTTCGCCGGCTGATTCATTCAGTTACTCCCTTCTTCTTTCATTCTTGTGTTCTTGAGTTCTTGTGTTCTTGTGTTCTTGTGTTCTTGTGTCCTTCCTCCTCATTGTTCTTTGAGCTTTTCTTTCCAGTATTTGATCTGTGCCTTGGCCGCTGTCGGCCCGGCGGAGCCGAGTGTTTTGTACGCTTGACAGACGCCTGCCGGGTTCAGCGCAACATACACATCCTCGTGGATCTTGTCGCACGCAGCCTTAAACTGCTCGATGGATAAATCCGCAAGTTTCTGCTTACCTTCTTTCTCGCACTGCGCCACCAGCCCCCCGACGATGCCGTGGGCCTGGCGGAACGGCACGCCGCGATTGACCAGATACTCGGCCAAGGCGGTGGCGTCGAGGAAGCCCTCATCCAGCCCGGCCGCAATCTTGGACGTATTAAATGCCGTATGGCTGACAATCGCCTCGGCCATCTGCAAACAGGCCGCGGCATTGTCCGACGCCGCAAAGACGTGCAGCTTGTCCTCCTGCAGGTCGCGGTTGTACGTCGAAGGCTGGGCCTTCATAATCGTCAGCATCGCCACCAGCGCCCCGTAGGCCGTCCCGGTTTTGCCCCGAATCAGCTCCAGCATATCCGGGTTGCGTTTCTGCGGCATCATGCTCGAACTGGTGCAGTACGCATCATCCGTTCGGATAAACCCGAACTCTGAGGCCGTGTACAGAATCCAGTCCTCCGCCAGCCGCGACAGATGCGCCGCGATCAGCGAACAGCAAAAGATATACTCGGCACAGAAATCCCGGTCGGAGACCGCGTCGATGCTGTTATACGTAATATCCGCAAACCCCAAAAGCTCCGCCGTCTTTGTCCGATCCAGCGGCAGTGTCGAGCCGCCCACCGCCCCGCTGCCCAAGGGGCACACGTTGAGCCGTTTGCGACAGTCCTTCAGCCGGCTCCAGTCGCGAGCCAGCATCTCGACAAAGCTGAGCAAGTACGACGCGATACTGACCGGTTGTGCCCGCTGCAAATGCGTATAAGCCGGCATCACGGCGTCGGTGTACTTCTCCGCCAGCTTGACCAGTGCCCGCTGCAAAAGCGTGATATGCGTCTGCATGATCTCGATCTCATCACGCATCCACAGCCGGATGTCCGTCGCCACCTGATCGTTGCGGCTGCGGCCGGTGTGCAGCTTGCGTCCCGCATCCCCCGTCTTGGCAATCAGTGCCGACTCCACCGCCATGTGGATATCCTCCTGCGTCACATCAAACGCAAACGTCCCAGCCGCGATCTCCTCGCCGATCTCAATCAGCCCCCGCTTGATCTCGGCCAGTTCCGCGTTGGTCATCAGCTTCTGCGCCGCCAGCATTTCCGCATGCGCAATCGACCCGACGATATCCACCTTGTACAGCCGCCGGTCAAACGACAGCGACTCCACAAAATGCACCGCCAGCTCATCCACCGACCCGCTCAACCGCTTTTCCCAGCTCTTTTCGGCCTTTGCCATCGCTTATTTCCTCACAAATGGGGTTATCTCTTCAATAAACACCCCAAAATCATACGCCCCTATCCGGAATCTGTCAAGAAAACCCTTCCTTTCCCCGCCCCGCCGCAATTTTCCACAAAATACGTGAGTAATTTCGCCCCCCCGCGCATAATACTTATGAAAGCCGGCAAACGATAGGGACAAAAAATGGATCCTGAACCCAGTCAGACTGACAACAACACCTTTGAGATTGTCAACGGCAGTGCGGACGCATGGAAGCGTCTCCTGGCCGGCACAATCCCCCAGCTCTATGGCATGTTCATAAAACGCGGCGTCCATCCGGCCCTGGCCGAAGAATTGACCCAAAAAACCGTCTTCGACGCCATCCGCGGCCGGACGGGCTTTGACCCGGCCAAAGGCTCGCCCCGCCAGTGGCTCTTCGCCATCGCCTCCAACAACCTCGCCCTCGAAATGCGGCAGCGGCACACCCGCCCGCACCCCGACAGCGACCTGCTGCACTATCTGGAGGCCCTCGACACCCGCCCCCTGCCGGACGAGATGCTCGAACACAAGGAAACGGCCCTGCTCGTTCAAAAAGCCCTGATTCAACTGGACCCCAAAGAGCAGACCGCCCTGAAGGCCAAATATCTCGACGACCTCTCCGCCCGAGACATTGCCCGGCGGCTGAATCTGACCGAAAAGGCCGTCCACAGTCTCCTGTACCGGGCACGGGCCGCGCTGCGTCACAAACTGATTCAATTGGCGCCTCACTTCAAAGAGGAGCAGACAATATGGGCTCTTCGGAATAATTTGTGGGTAAAAATAATGGGAATCGCCTTCGGCGATGCTGATTTATGCTTTTCAAACACCCCCCAACCGAAGCCAGATTTTTAAAAGGGATACGTTGCAATACAATGGAAC
>Ga0209723_1001625_pt1 | contig 34031 bp, 27 predicted proteins | sample BiotimSIPDNA_2_FD_185750 | JGI IMG/M metagenome (GOLD analysis project Ga0209723, IMG submission 185750) | Anaerobic biogas reactor microbial communites from Washington, USA - Biogas_R2 time_0 SIP DNA (SPAdes) (version 2) | ecosystem: Engineered > Bioreactor > Anaerobic > Unclassified | place... | reverse complement strand
CGGATTTCGCCATGCATCCAGTCGCAAATCTATAACGTACACAAGAAAAGACACATTTGCAATCAGGAAACACGCTTTTTTGGTAATCAGTCACCGAATTGATACCCGGAGTCCAGGCGAGCTGCGCGCCAGGAACCCCGGGGAAGGCGCTTTAGTGGACAGTGGAATAGGGACAAGGGGCGGGGGACGGTTGTTTTATCCGCCGATGACGCAGAATTTTTAGGGTGTTGTACGGGGAAACCTGCGGTGCAGCGTCGAAGGCCCGCAGGGCTGAAACATAAAAGCCTAGGGTGAGCGAAGTGAAGCCCTGGGTGAGGTGGAATACATTGGAGGGTGATGCGTTGCTCCAAGGCTCATATTGATCATAATGGCTGGCCGATTGATGACGCCTGGTAGGAAGATGCGAGTCCAATAGTGGAATTTTCGCAAATGCGAGGTAACTTATTGACTATTAAATCATAACCGCGCACAGTATTTCGAATCAGCATCCGAGTCCGGCTGGCGCCGTGAGCGACTGGCCGGAAAAGGGCGCCAAGGCCGACAGTGACGACGACGGCGAGAAAACAGAAAAAATATCCTGCTTCAACAATCCGCGATTTTCCCCCTTTGTCCCCTGCCATCAACTGGAGCCGCCCACGCATGTATGACGACATCAGCAAAGAAAAGAGAAATATGATATGGGCATCCGCATCATTGGCACTGGGATGTATGTCCCGGAACGCATTCTGACTAATGCTGACCTGGAAAAAATGGTCGACACCAGCGACGAATGGATCACCACCCGCACGGGCATCAAGAATAGACGCATCGCGGACGCGGAGACGACGACCTCTGACCTGGCATTCCAGGCCGCTCGGAACGCCCTCCTGATGGCCGACCTGCCTGCCAGCAGCCTGGACTTGATCATCGTCGCCACCGTCACCCCTGACAAGGTCTTCCCCAGCACCGCATGCCTCCTCCAGACCAAGCTCGGTGCCGGTCCCTGTTTATGCTTTGACCTGGAAGCTGCATGCTCAGGACTGCTCTACGCCATCGAAGTCGCCCATGCCATGATGGCGGCATCCCCTAACTATCGCCGCGCACTGGTCGTCGGCGCCGAAAAACTGTCCGCTATTACGGACTGGACGGATCGCAACACCTGCGTCATCTTCGGAGACGGGGCGGGCGCAGTCATTCTGGACAAAAGCGACGACTACGCCAACGACTTCTATTTGGCCGGCAAGCTCTGTGCTGACGGCCAGTACGCTGACATCTTGCAGCTCCCAGCGGGGGGCAGCGCCCTCCCGGCCAGCCATACGACCGTCGATGAACGACAGCATTACGTGAAGATGGGCGGCTCCAAGACCTTTCAGATGGCGATTTCGCTGATGGCCAACACCTGTGCCGAACTGCTTGAACAAACCGGCATGTCCTGGAACCAGGTGCGCTGGCTGATTCCACACCAGGCCAATGAGCGCATCCTGACCGCTGTCGGCGCTCGCTTGGGCATCCCGGAACGCGTCTATGTTAATATCAGGGACTATGGCAATACGTCCTCAGCCTCCATCGGAATCGCCCTCGACGAATTGAACCGAGCCGGCAAAATCCAGCCCGGTGACTTCATTATGCTGACAGCTTTCGGCGGCGGCCTGACCTGGGGCGCATTGCTCCTGCGCTGGTGAAAGAATTAGGGGCGAGGGGCAGCTGCCACCATTCAGCATTCAGCAGCTGAATAGGCAGCATTCAGCAGCTGAATAGGCAGCATTCAGCAGCTGAATAGGCAGACGGTTTTTTACCTCTTGAGCCACGCCATCAGGATAGCGTCCGCGCCGTTGCATCCATATTCATAGACGGCAATTTGGTCGTCATCAGCGGCGACGCCGTAACAGCGGTCGTTGTCAGCCTTTTCCACCTGGGCGGCGTAGTACGTCTTGGCATCGTCGAGGATTTTCCCGGTTGCGCCATTGGGCAGCTGACATTCCAGGTTGATATAGCTTCCTGGCAGAACGTTCAGGGATTGCAGCGACGTCAGCTCTGGAAGGCCAAGCTGGTGCAGGCGCTGCAATATCTTGGCGATGTCCGTCATAACTGGAACTCTCTGTTAAAGTCCACTTTCTACTGCTTTCCACTGATGTCCACCGTCCATCGTCTACTAACGTCCATTGTCCACTAACCCTGTCCATGACTCACGGTTTCAGTTCGCCGGTGGCGTCGGCTTCGTTACGCAGGTAGGTCTTTTGGCCAAAGCGTTCGAGGTCGTCCAGGAGGAGGAACATGTGCCCGCATCGCCAGCGGTGGCCTTGGTCCAGGTATTCGGCGATGCTGCGTTGGAGCGACGTCTCACGCGGCACCTTGTCCAACTCGAACGGGCCATTGTGAAGATAGATGAACCACAGGCCGTCATGCCTGCTGCTGGCGCAGGGGAACAGATACACTTCGCGTTGCAGTTGCACCAGGTTAGCTGTTGGCGGCAGGATGTCTTGCAGCTGATTGTTGAAAATCCAGGATGAGCAGACAATCGCCTTGGCCGGTCGGCTCGGGAAGTATTTCGCATAGAAATCGCGACCGCGATGGAAGGACTCCAGGCATTTTTCCGGGGTCATGCCGCCGCCGCGGGGGATGTGCATGGACAGGCATTCGTCACCGTCTTTGAGCACCAGTTCCCAGTCTGCTGCTGGCAGTTCGAGCACCGTGCGGGAGGCGAAACCACGCGGCGAGAAGGGATTGCCGCGGATGATGCGGTCGTTTATTTCCAGCACTGAGGTCCAGGCGTCCAGCCCGGCATAGTCGGCTGGGTCGGCATAACGATAACCGTCCGGCGTGAAAGTCAATCCGGCGTCAGGAAAGGCGATGACTTGGCCGGTTTGCCGATGCCTGAAGACGCGGACGGCTTTGCGTAGCGGCTCAAGGATATACTGCATGCGTCCGAGCCGGAATAGGCTGGTGCGTGTATAGAGATTGGACCAGCTAAGCTGATTTTGGTTGATGCCTGGGCGCCCGTCATGGCCTTCCTGATAAATTTTTAGGCAGCTGTCGGCAAATCCATGACCAGTGTCATAGCGGACTTGTTCTGGGATGCCTAAGCCATCCCAGTATTTTTGCGCCAGGGGCCACATAGCCAGGGTTAGGAGGACGTAGAACAGGCCTTTGTCCTGCTCGCCCAGTTCGGGCGGTTCGGGCCAGCCGCTGATGTTGATGTAAGTGGTGGGTCGGAAGAGCCGCCAGTAGCCGTGCCAGGCTAACTGGGACATAGCTGGTGAGTCAGCGATAGCAGCGGCAGTGCGGCGCAGTGGCTCCAGCCATTCTGGCCCCAGGCCCATTGGCGCCATCAGCGGCTGCCAGAAATCCTCCCGCAGGAAGAACAGCGGCTGTTCTTCCTGCGGGTACTGGGCCATGCTTTCATCCCAGAGTTTGGAGACGTTGTCTAGACCCGTCTGATCGCCGATTTGGCGCAGAACTTCCGCTGCACTCAACATGATGCTGCCTTTCCGAAGACATCGCCCAGTGTTTTTCAAGCACCGGTCAAGCCGGCCGAAGACGCCGACGCCGGGTTAGAGAAAAACGTAATAGCGGAATCGGAAGGCGCAAGTCGCCGCTGCGGAAAAGGCGTTGCAGCGATGTAATAGGGCACCGAATGATACGAGGTACATACTGCAAGCTGGAGCTTGAACTACGTACTGCAAGCTGAAGCTGAACTACATGCTCCTGCAAGCGAGGTACATACTGCAAGCTGAAGCTGAACTACATGCTCCTGCAAGCGAGGTACAATACTGCAAGCGCGGAGCGGCAGAAGCGCTGAAAAACATGCTGTCGGGAAGGCCGTTATCAATGTATGCCTGATCACGTTGCGGCGATGGCTGGTGTCCTCAGGAATTGCTGGCGAGGGAGATGCTTTTCAGATAGACAGACGTCACCTGGCGCCGGGCCCGGTTTCTGTAGCGGCTGGTGAGGCGGAAGCGAAGGTCGATTTCGCCCTGCTGGGTCAGCGCGGCCGGCACCGGCACAGTGATGGTCTTCAAGCCAGGGTCCTTGGAGGAATAATTGAAGGTGGCGAGAACCCGGTCGCCATGCATGATTTGCAGAGCCAGGTCATTGTGGCAGATGATCTGCGCCTGCAACTGGAGCTGCAACGCCGTTTTCGCCGGCTCTACAAAGATGGTCAGCACCGACAATTCGCCGACGCGCAGGCCGTTGGCGCTCTGCCGACAATCCGCCGAGAAGTCAATCTGCGGAATCGGCGTCATGGGGTGCATTTGGACTGCTTGGCCAGGGAGCAGCGGCGTCGGCACCAGGTCGGGATACTTCTCATGGAGCGTGATGACCCCGTCCGCGACTTTCAAAAAGCGCAGGAAGCAGGCGGTTTCATAGTTGACGAAACCGTAGCCGGGCGCGCTGGCGCCGTCGTCGCTGTCAGGCTCGCCGAAGCGTTCATCCAGGAAAAGCAGGAAAATGCCGTCTTTGAGGGGCGGGAAGTTGACCTGGTAGCGTTCGCCTTTTTTGGGCTTGACCAGGATTGTCTCTGGGGTCGCCAGCATGGTCTTGTCCGCCAGGTGATAAAGTCGGCAGCGGAAGGCTTGCGGGTCGTTTTCGTTGCGCTCTTTGCGAGTGATGAAAAGGACGCCCTGCCGGAATTGAAAGCTGGTTTCGTATGGAACAATCGACATTTCGACGGACGGCGGAGCTATCGGCTGCCATTCGCTCACCTGCCAGTGCCGGATTTCCGGCAGGTCGCGGACGCCTTGACTGGCGACGGGCGGTCGGCTGAACAGAGTGTCTTCCTGCGAGCGCAGGCCCAGGCAGGCCAGGACCGTCGGCGCGATGTCAATCAGCTGGCAGGGCACAGCGTTGAAGCGGATTTGGGCGGAGGTGTCGCCCGGGCGCTTAATCAGGGTGACGACTTCCGGCGTGTACAATTCGGAATGATCCCCAGTGACGACAATCAGGGACTTGTCATACAGACCGTATAGGTGCAGGCGATCAAGGATGGCCTCGACGATGCGGAGCGAACCGCGCAGTTGCCGGAGATTGGTGGTGTCGTAGGTAGCCTGGAGATTCTCGTCAGTGGCAACAGGCACATGGGCGCCTTGAAGATGAAGGTATTTGAAGACCTTGTCGTGCTCGCCGACTTTGGCCTCGACTAAAAGTCGCTGGTAGTTGTTGACGTCGTGGTTTTGGAACAGGTGGCCAAGGACTTCTTCGCCAGGGGCGACAAAGCGGTCGGTCAACGCCAAATAGGGACGCCCCAGCAGCGGCTGCAAGATGAGCGGGGTGATGTTGGACAGCCAAATGTCAATAAAGGTGTGCCACGACCGGGAATGCGATTGCCGGTCAATGGCGTTCTCAAGAAGGTCAGGGCTGTAGGCGATGGTCTGCAGCACGTAGGGATAGCCTTCGCGGACATAGCCGGCCCGGCCCAGCTCGGAGAACAGCGAATGCTGGTCATGGCAGGCGGTGTTGATGTAGTCGGCATGCTTGGCGCCGAGGTCGGGTGCGCTTTTTTCCGAATAGGCAATGCCGGTCAACATCGCAGGGACGGCAAAGGTGGTGTGCGGGATTGGACTGACCATGCGGTCAAAGCAGGTGAAGTCCTTGAAGGACTCGCGCAATTCCGGGAACTCGTTCAGGACTTCCTTGAACAGCGCCTCGCCCATGCTGTCAACGACGATCACCAGGACGTTGCTGTCCTTCCCAAAGACGTATTTGTTCTTTTCCGACACCGTGAAGTCATAGTGGGTGTAGTCGCCGCGCGGATTGGTGAGAAAATGGTATCCGAGCGGCACGATTTGAGTGATGATGGCGATGACGGACAACTTGACCGCGTTGGCGGAAAACCAGGCGTGCTTCCAAAGCGTCAGCGCGACCGGAATGAGGACAAGCAGCGCACCGAGCAGCATGATCGGCAAAATGTGCCCGCTGTATTCTGGAAGGATGTTGTTGGAAACCAGGATAATCTTGGTGTGGAACAGATATTGAATCCAAATTGTGAAAGCAAGGCCAATGACGCCGGCGTTGAGTACTGAAAAATAGCGTTTGTTTCGAAAAGGCCATTGCACAGCCGCAGTGACCAAAGTTAATGCCGCCCAGCCCAGAAGCACCCCAGGCAGGACATGGCTGAGCCGAAAGGTGAACTCAGAGGAATTCTGGCAGTAGAGTTCGAGGGTGGGAACAAAGACCGTGGTGGCCAGCAGAAGCGATGCCATGATAGCGGCAGCGGTGCGATTGGCAGCGGAATTCCGGGTGAAGAGCATGGGGCATCCTTGTCTCAAGTTGACAACAAGCCTGGCGGAACAATACAGGGGCGACTTAGGGTGGACGATAGCGTCCACAATCTAAGCCTCGTAGAGGCGACACCATGAGTAACCCCTGGTGAAGCGAAGCGGAACCTGGGGTGAAGTCCCCCCAAGCTTGAGCCTCGTAGAGGCGACACAAAAGCGTTGATTAGAAGATAATCTTTCCCAAAACACAAGAAGTTGGCGGATAGAAATATAGTACGTAAAAAAATAGCGATTATCTACAGAATCGCCGGCAGCGCATCCAGGGTCGTTATGGTCACGTGGTGTCACTTAGCGCTATAGCCGCCGTCGACCGGGATGTTGGCGCCGGTGATGTAGGCAGAAGCTTCCGAGGCCAGGAAGACGACAATGCCTTTGAGGTCAGTGTCGTTAGCCATCCGCCCCAGCATGGTGTTGGCGCTGTATTGCCGCACGAAAGCCTCGGGCTGATGGTTGAAAAAGCCGCCAGGATTGATGCAGTTCACGCGGATGCCGTATTCGCCGTAGTGGCTGGCCGCCCAGCGGGTGAAGTTGGCCATGCCGCCCTTTTCGTAAAAATAAATCGGCGAGCTGGTCTTCATATTTGTGCCGACGTAGTTGACCGGATTGGGCCCCAGCAGGCCCATGTAGGAGCCGATGTTGATGATCGAGCCGTTGCGGTTCTTCTTCATTTCCTCGGCAGCCAGACGAGTGAGGACAAACAGCGCCGAGGCATTGACATGCAGGCTTTCGTCAAACACGGCCATGCTGATAGCTTCGCCACTGCAAGCGCAGCGGGTGACGGCATTGTTGACGAGGATGTCAAGGCGCCCGGTCTGACGAATGATGGCGTTGACGACAGCGGTGATGGACGTCTCGCTGGCCAGATCAAGCTCCAGGGCCTTGGCGCCGTATTCGTTCGCGACGACAGTGAGCTGCTCAAGATTGCGGGACGCGATGAAGGTGGTGGCGCCGGCTTCGACCAAAGCCTGGGTCATCTGGCGACCGTACAAGCCAGCCCCGCCAGTCAAAAGCGCGGTCTTGCCCTGCAAAGAAAAACTGCTCAAGACGCTCATACCATGATTTCCTTTCCGTGTTGCTGGCGACTCTCAATGCCGCCGATGACGAGACGCATCAGCTCTTCAGTCTGGCTGAAGGGAAATGGCCGGACACCGCTGCGCAGGTAGTTGACAAAGGCGACCAGCTGCGCTCGGAACGTCGAATAGGTGTCTGCCAGGCGAATAGTGAGGCAGCCTTCAGTGCCGCAGATTTGAATGCCAGCCGAATGCAGCTGGTCGTAGATGTTGACAATGACGACGTCAACGCCAAGACGATGTTTGACATGGACGATGTTGCGGCGCTCGCTGCCAGTGTTGCGGATGCTTTCGAAGCCAGGCCCTAACAGCGGATACACGGTTTCCAGTGCGTGGATGCCGTAGGTCTCCCATTTTTTGGCGACGCTTAAAACGATGGAGAGTGGTTTGCCGATTTCATGGAAATTGCCGTTGCAGTAGGGCGCTAATTCCTTGGCGTAGCGCAAGGCGCTGGAGGAGAGCAGGCGTGCGCCAGCAGCGACGCGGGCGCTGAAGAAGGCGAGGTCGTCGCGATTGTCGCACAGGGGCTTGTCGATGAAGACGGGAATGTCGGCATCCAGGAAGGGTAGGGCGCGCTGGACGTGTTCGGCGCCGATGTCAGTAGCGATCAGGACAGCGTCAACTTGTCCGATCATGTCTTCGGGTCGGTCAACTACGGTGGGAATGCGCGACAGGCGCGCGACGTGCTCTGCATCCTGGCGGCGGTCGCAATAGACGCAGGTGACCTTGGCGCCGGGAATGCCGATGGTTTCCGGCGGAACCCGGTTGAGATAGGCGGGAATCACTGGGAACGGACATTCCGCAGTCATCGCTGCCCGGTCATAGTTGTTGAAGATAGCGCTCCACGAATAAGGGTGGCCATTGCCCTCGGTCATGCCGATGATGCCGAGCGAAAGAGGCTGCGGAGTGCGCATGATGTTCTCCTGGCAAAGGGATGGTAGCAGTGCAAAGGTGGCAAAGCGAGGACGCAGCGCGGTGTTGTATTGTTCGGGACAGTGTCTCGCCAACTGGCGCGGCTGCGATGGCGGCCGTCAAGGGGAGCTGGTCAGTTGGAGCAGAAGCTGCTGCACGGTCTGGCCGTCCGGAGGCACGGGCCAGTCCGGAGCAATTTGAGCCAGGGGCTCAAGGACAAATCGACGCGAACGGAGCCGCGGATGCGGAATGGTGAGGTTTGGGGAAACCAGGCTTAAAGTGTCGAAAAGGAGGAGGTCGAGGTCAATGATGCGACTTTCCCGGCTGCTGTGTTTGGCGGGTCGGCCCAGGCGCTGTTCAATCGTCTGGCAGAGTCGCAGCAGCTCTTCAGGCGAGCTGCCCCAGGATGCGGTGAGGGCGCTGTTGACAAAGTCCGGCGTGCCTGGCTCGCAATCGACCGGGGTAGTGATGAACAAAGGTGCTTGCCGGATGTTACGCACGCCGCCAGCCGCCAGCAAGACCATAGCGCGCTCAAAACAGGCCACAGTGTCGCCAAGATTGCCGCCTAAGGCAATCGCGACGCGGTGAGAAGAGGACGAAGAGGACGGCGTTTCATTCATGACGGCGACCTCGCACAGCAGAATTTAGGTGGTGACCCCCTCTTGGGTGGATAGGTTGAAGTCTGAACACGCTGAAAAAATAGCTTTCAGCAAGGGTTTTGCAAATAGGTTTGGCAGTATCATCTGAATTTTGTTCGTTGGGATGATTTTAGAGGCCAGTTGGAGGTGACGTGTTTGTTTGAGACGGTGTGCGTAGGGGAGGCCAAAGGTGGATATAGTGGACGGGAGTGGACATAGTGGACAGCATAGCCCAAACTCACCTCGCCCCTCGCCCCTAACGAATTATGAATTGTGAATTATGAATTATGAATTATGAATGGCAAATGCGTCTTCATCATTCATCATTCATCATTCAGCCTCTCGCCCCTAAAATTACTTCAGTCCGATGCGTCGTCTTAGCCACCAGAAGATCAGTGCGCTGCTGCAGAATAGTACGACGAGCAGCCAGGAGGAGGCCAGGGGTCGAGTTTCTTCCCGCATCGGCAGAAGCGGTGACAGCGGCAGGGAATGTCCTTGCGCCAGGAATTCTTCCGGAGTGTAATAGCGTCCGCCAGTGACTCTGGCCAGGTCACGCAGCAATTCTTCGTTGAAGGCAGTGTTTTCCGCTTCTACGCCGATTGGCCGCGCCACAAAGCTGGTGGTTCGCGTTAGGCGGCTGGCAGGCAGGCGGATGTCATAGTCAACCCGATGTTCTCCGGCCACGGTCGGGTAGTAGGCTGCTTCATAGCGTCCAATCACCTCATCGGCTGGCGCCAGGGCGATCTCGCGGGTCTGGCCGTCCGGCGTCTGGATGAGTGCTGTGATGCGTGCGTCAGGGGCGGGACGGAAGTCGTCTCCCAGCACGTCAAGGTCAAGGCGCATCTCTTCGCCGAGACCGGCCTTGGCGCCGCTGCCGTGCATTTTGACGCGCGGTTTGCTGGTTTCGCTGAGCCAGACCAGGATGAGATTCCAGAATGTCTCATGCGCCAGTTGGCCGCTGGTGGCACTCAAACGCCAGCGCCAGGTGCTTTCAAGGCCGAGATAGGCGCAGCGGCCAGCTCCAAAGCCCATGCCTGCCAGCAAGACGCCCTGGCCTTCCGGCAAGCCGGGAAGCGTCAGCGCTGGCCGCGCCGCGCGCTTGAGACCAATGGCCGGTCGGACGAGTGTGCCCGCCGGCAGAAAAATGCCCTGGGCAGAGCGCAGAGTGCCGGCCAGGTCGCGCGCAAAGATGAAGTCGCGGCTGACTATCGGACGCGTCTCGCGGGTTGCCCGGAGAGGTTGGACGTCCTGAACCGGCAGAATGTCCCGCAACGGCGCTGGCAGTGCGTCAACAGGGCCGCGCAGTAAAATGCCGCCGCCTTTGTTTTCGACAAAAGCGCGCAAGGATGCCACCGCCTCATCGTTGAACATCGCCGTTGCCCGGCTGTCCAGGATTACAGCGTCATAGTTGTCGTAGAATGCTGTGTCGGACGGGAATGCCTTGAGCGGCTGTCCCGGCTCTTCGGGAATGCCAGCGAGAAAAAATGACTCTGGGCCGGTTTTGATGATGGCCGCAATGTTGATTTGGTCATTGCTTTGAGCGTAGATATTGAGGAATCGCCATTCCCAGTCGAGTCCGCCGCCTAAATAGAGGATGTGGAAGGCAGGTGGCTCCTGCACGTTGACGCTGATGAAGTCCAGGTCATTGTCAGGCCGGCTGTCGTCAGCCGGCGGATCAATTCGGAACGCATACGTGTGGTGGCCTGCGACAGGTGTTTTATGGGTGAAAGTCACATTGGCCGACTGGCCTGGGGGGACGGTGATTTCCTGGGTGGATAAAATGACGCCGTGTTCCTGGAGGCTGACGGTCACAGTTTGCGGCGTCGTATAGGCGCTGGAAACTACGGCGCTGACCGTGAAATCGTCGTCGCGCTGGGCCAAAATGGCGTCGGCAGCGGCCTGCACTTTCAGGTCACGGGCGGCGCCGGCCTGGCCAATGCCGACGCATGACACTGGGATGCCGCTGGTGCGGTACAGCTTGGCCACTTCCATGGTCGGCTCGCCGGCATTGCTTCGTCCATCGGACATCATCAGAACCGCCCCCAGCGGTGCGGCGACATCCTGGTTCAGGAATTGGCGCAGGGTCGGACCCAGGGGCGTCCGTCCTGGCAGGGGTTCCAGCAAGGGCGTGTTGCCGTCGTAGATGACTGGCTGGCAGTCATCGGCAAAGCCGTGCACATCCAGCCGACCCTGGGCAGACAGGCGTTGCAGCGGCGTCACTTCGCGATTCAGTAGTCGGGTTAAGATTTGCCGACGGCTTTCGGTCTGGTTGCCGTCCTGGGTGTTCATGCTGAGCGACTGGTCAGCCAGAACTGCGATTCGGAATGAACCTGGCTCTGGGCGCTTGACGGTGCGGAGAGGCTGAGCCAGCAGGATCAGACCAAGCAGAATAAGGGCGACTTCCAAACCCAGCATAAGCAAGCGATAGGAGGTCTGGACATGCGCATGCAGACGTCTGTATGTCCAGGCGGCCAAGGCGAGCATGAGCAGCAGCCATAGGGCTATCAGCCACCAGGTGCAGGCTGGATCGAAACTGGATATCATGATATCGTCAATCAGGGAGAGATTTTGCGTTGTTGTGGGCGGGCGGCGAGAGAAGGCCTGGTTGAGGCTAACCTCGCGGCAGTCATAATATAGCCCGAACTTGCAGGAAAGTACTTGCAGGAGCTTGCCTCTCTTGCGCAAAATCTGTAATCGGTCATCGATTGATGCGAGGGGTTCCGAGAAGCTGCGGTCTCAGGAAAGGGGCGAGGGGCGGTGCGTCCGGCACTAAAGTGCCGACACTGGACGGAGGGGCGAGGGGCGAGGGGCGGTGCGTCCGGCACTAAAGTCCACTTCCGTCCACGTCCACTCACCACTAAAGTCCACTTCTGTCCACAGTCCATCGTCTACTGATGTCCATTAAAGTCCACTTGCGTCCACTGTCCACTAAAGCGCCTTACCCGGGGCACCCTAGCTCTGCAGCTTACCGGAACTCCGGGTGTCAATCGGTCACCGATTGCACCCATTACGCTTTTTTCTCTTTTCTGATTTGCCAAACACGATTCAAGGGGCATATTATTAAGGCTGTTCACCATCGGAGAGGTGGCTGAGTGGTCGAAAGTAGCGGTTTGCTAAACCGTCGTAGGTTTAAAAGCCTACCGGGGGTTCGAATCCCCCCCTCTCCGCCAATTTAAACAGGAAAAAGCCTCAAGTGGTGCCTCTTGGTACCGTTTGAGGCTTTGTTTTTCAGCCAAACTCAATAATTGAGTTTGGAATGTTCGGAATCAAAATGCTTCCGGACTTTTCTCTGGAGACTACACCGCATGTACTCGCGCCAGCGGAGTATATCCGCTTGCGGAACCTGCGGCTGTGTGGAAGGAAACTGGAGTTATTCGCTAATCGTCAGATGATTTCGGTGCGTTGCGATGGCAGAACCATGATGCGGCAGTCCTGGAGAAACGATCAAATTGTCGGCTCCAGAAAGGCGAAAAAAACTGTGACGCTCTGGTTCGGTTTCTCAATCATGCATTCTTAGAAGCCGAAGTAGTGGCCCGAGTAACCATCCTTCTTCTCTCCCTCCACGATTATGAAGTATAAGTCGGGCGGAAGGAGGATGGTATCCAGAACTATATCGAATGGTATGCTGATGAAAGCAACTGCCTTGTAACTCACCGTTTTTTCATAAGCAACCACGATCACGTCTATACCGACAGCATGATACGGGTATGCGCCGAATGGTTGATTTCCCGTGCGAGTCAGAAAGGTGCCACACCCTGTAAGCAATGCGGTGAGAAGCATGCAGACCACCACGAACGTTGTGGGCTTCTTCATCTCTTCTGCGCTCTCTTCATCAGTTGTGGGCTTTATTTACCTTTGCGGGTCTTTTTCTTTGTGGTTGAATTGGACTTATTTTCTTCGGCGTCCACTTCATCAGCAATGGCTGACAGATTAATGGCTGACTCCATGACAGACGGCGCTGCTGCGCGATAGTTGGTGGCAGCGCGTCCCAGGATGCGGCCGGTGCGCTGTACTTCTGCCGCAGAGTCAGTATTGATGTTCAGGCACATGCTGCTTGCGATTCCCATTTCTTGGCCGGTGGCAAAGGCGTCCTGGTTGGCGCCCAGGAAGACAAAGCCCCATTTATAGACGTCGGTCTGGTGTTGAATGCGCTTCTTGACATCTCTATTCGTGAAACTTCTTGATGCATTTTCCTCACCATCGGTCAGAATTACAAAAAGGACTTTTGACGGCCTTTCCTCTTCGCGCATGGATGCCAGCTTTTTGCCGGTTTCGTCAATAGCCTGGCAAACAGCGTCATTGAGCGCAGTGCGGCCGTCGCAGCGGTAATAGTCCATAAGGTTTTTCTGCAATTGGCTTAAATTTACGAAGTCGACAATTTTTTTCGATGTGTCAGCAAACTGGTATATATCCAACGTGGCCTCGCCGGGTACATTTTGCTGTTCTTTGATGAAAGTATTGAAGCTTCCTTTCGTGTCACTCTCGACAATTTCCATAGAGCCAGAGGCATCGAGAACAATGCAAATGTGGGTGTAATTGTCTTTCATGGCATACATTCCTTTGGGTGATTGACGTTTTTGGTTAAGGAATTGAAACTGCTGTTATCAGTTTCCGTAGTTATGAGCTTGAACTTCGACAGCCTTATCTGCATGACCCCGGAAAGATGGCTTCAATCCGTGTCTCGGCAGCCTCCTTAGTCTGGCGATTGGGCATGCTGTGCTGGCTGTTGTACGTTCTTGCCTTCTGTTTTTCAAAAGCCCTGCTCAGGGCTTGGCGACCGTAAAGTCGATGTAGGCGAGATTGGCGCCAGACTGTGGGATCAAGGTCAGGACATGACGGCCCGCAGTCAGGCGCAGATTAGCGAGCACAGAGTCGGTGGCAGTACGGTAATCGGGGAACTCGTGCGGCGGGATGGAGAATTCCCCGACGATGACGTCGTCGACCAGCAGCAGCAAGGGCCGGAGGTTGCGCCGAGGCGTGCCGTAGCGCAATGTCGCCTGGTAGACGCCGTCCGTTTCCACCTCGACCGTGTACTTCAGCCATTCCCAGGACGCGACGGCAACCACGCTTTTGGTGGCGTCAACTTGTTCGCCTGGGCGGAAAGTGCCGCTCTTGTCAGAGACGTTTTCCGGAGTGCTGTCAACGTAAGCTACTTGCGGGCCGCCCTCGTCGTAATGCGGGAGCAGCAGACGTCCTGGAATGATTTGGGGCTTGCCGAGGTAGGGCGTGCTGGCAGTCGTCGGCTTGATGAACTTCAGCACTGGGGTTGTGTGGGCGACTTGTCCGTTGGCATCCTGGACAAAGACGCTGTAAGCGTGCAGGGTTGGGCCGAATTCGAGGCGGCGACCAGCGCGCCCAGGTGCGACATAGCGGGTGGTGTCGTAATACTCCTTGGTCAGGAACACTTCAAAGTCAAACGGCGGCTTGGTTTTGTAGTCAAGGAGAAAGCCGCTGTCAAACAGGTAAGCGGCCTGGATGGGCGCCTGGCTTTGCGGGGAGGGTTCGGCCTGGGCGGAAAAGCGCAGCCTGGTTCCCGGCGGGAGCATGAAGTCTGATTCTGACACCGAGGTCATGGTCACCTTGGGGCTGTCCTGGTCGGGATACTCGTAGATGCGCACGTAGTCGATGCGGAAGTCTTCCGGGAAGTTGCCAAACGCCGGGTCACCGCCGGCTCTGCTGCAGCAGCCGCTCAGGATGGCGCGCAGCGGGGATGCGCCAGCCGCATGGTGGATGGCGTCGTAAGTGACCGAATCGTAGGGGCTGTGGTTGACAGTGGCGGAGCTGGTAATCAACTGCCCATCCAGGTAATAGGAAATTTCAAACGGCGTCCATTTGCAGGCGATGACGTAGTAGTCGTCAAGGCTGCCGGGCAGGGTTGAGCGGTAGTTCCAGCTTTTCAGCACGCTGCCGGCAAAGAGATGCAAGTTGTGGTCGAGAATCCGTCGTGGTTCGCCGCCTGGCTCCTTGGAGCGCAGGTAGTAGTCCTCGTAGATGTCAATTTCTAAGCCATCATGGAACGGGTTGGACGGCCCCCCGGCTGAACACAGCCAGAAGGCCGACCACCAGCCATGCTCGTGCCGGAAACGGATGCGCGCTTCAAAGTACCCGTACAGGAATTCCTGGTGGGTGTAGAGGCTGGCGCTGCGAACGTTCGTCTTCTTGTCATTCCAGTCGGCGGTGATGACCAGCTTGCCATCCTCGAAATGGATGCGATCCTCCTGGCCCGGCTCCACAAAGTACCACTTGTCGAGGTCCAGCTTGCCGTCGTTGAATTCGTCTGAAAACGCCAGTTTCCAGCCGGCTTGGACCGGATCAAAGGTCTTGGCTCGTTCGATCTGGAAGGGGACTTCCGGGAAGCCATCGCCGGCCGTAGCCTGTCCAATGATGAAGTTGTCGATGACGATTTGGGCGGGTTGAGCGCCCGTGGCTTTGAGGGTGAGACTGGCTTGCAGGCTTGCGGCGTCCAAGAGCATGGCGGCCTGGCTGCTGAGCACGGTTGAACTGCTGTCCACCAGGCTGTTGATTGAGAGGATGACTTCTCCGCGTTGGTTGACGCCGATAATGAAGTCAGCCGGCAGCAGCTGATAGAGCAATTCCTGCTCTGCTAAGATTTCCTGGTCTTGCGCTATGACGATTCGGAGCTGGTCGCTGGCGGCCTGGTGTTCCAGGCGCATGGCCAATTGTCGGCCGTTGTCAGCAGTCAGGTTCAGGGCGAAATTGGCGTTGGCTCGCGTTTCCGGGGTCTGTCCAAAGCCCTGGATGCGGATTGAGGCTGCCCAGAAGTCGTCGTTGTCTGGCCAGGCCCACGGCAACTCGGGCGGGGTGATGGTGACGGTGTCAGCAGTCGTATAGACGGCCTGGCCGGTGACGGTGAGGAGACCGGGGGTTGGATTGCCTTGGATGAACTCCGGCGGGGCGCTGCTGCGGCAGGCGGGCTTTGGGCCGTTGAAGTCTTCGATCCAGGCGATGCGGTTGATTTTGAGGCTGGAGCGGATGTTGCGCAAGTCATTGGGGCCGCCCAGCATGAAGATGGAGCTGGCAGCGCCGGTGACGACCCGTGCGGCCAGGATGTTCCGACCCTTCTGCAAGCGGGTGGTCACGACGTGGTTGTCAATGGCGTAAGGTGACTTGTCATTGCCTTTGTCCATGGTATCGATGATCTTTTTGCCGTTCAGATAGACCTCCATCCACCAGTCGGCAGCGGCACCCAGGGTGTAGTCGCACTCAATCGGGCTGGTGAGTTCGCCAAACAGCCAGGCGCTTTTCTCCTTGCCCGGTCCGCCAACCAGTGGCGCCAGGTCAATGGTGTGGTCGCGGAAGCTGACGGTCTGACCAGCTGCGCCGCCGAAGTTCGCAGGAATGGCGAGAAGCTCAGCTGCCGTCGGTTGCAAAAAGCGATCCACCGGCGCAAAGACAGTCCACTCTTCAGGCAGGTTGAGGTTGCCGCGGATAGCGCCGGACTCCTGCCAGATTTTGACCGAGGCCAATTCGAATTCCATGCCTCGCTTGATGGAAAAGCAGCAGTTGAAGGCGCCGGTTTCCCCGGTCGAGCCATTTCCTAACTCCATGGTGACGACGTGGCTTTGCCATCCCGGGCGCAGGGTGACCGGGTGAAACGCCGAGGTCTGATTCCATTCGCCGCGCTCGGTGTAATAGTACATTCCAACCCCAAGCTGGCCAACCCCGCGGGCGCGAAACTGAATGCGCAGGCGGTCGCCTGACTTGCCGGGAAATCGCTTGGCGGTGCGGACGCAGGCGCCAGAGGCAGCGGTTGCCTCGGATATCCTGATCGCATTGGCGCCCTGGTCGGCTTGCGGCACTACGGCCAGGGTTGCAAACGGCTGGAAGCCTTCCCATCCATGCAAGACCCATTCCGTAGGCTTGCCGTCCTCATTCAACTGCAAAAAATTGCCGTCAATCGCCAGTTCGTCGCCAGACAACATGCTGCTGGCAGTCAAAAGGCCTAGCCAGAGCCAAAAGCAGAGTCGCGTTTTCATCTTTGTTCCTTGCCGGTCGTCAGCATATCTGAGGCGATGTCAGTGGCAGTGAAGAGGTAGCGGCCATTTCCCAGGTTGGTGGTATGGCCGTATTTTGATTTCAGGTCTGGGCAGCCTGGTATGGTCAATTCCGCCTGGGCCTCTCCTGGCCCCTGGGCAGTGATCAGCACGCGGACTTCGTTGTCAGCGGCAAAGGCTCTGGCTTTGACAACAGAGTCTTTCTGGAGGGTGCAAGTCACTTCCGGTGCCTGTTCCAGGCTTAGCAGCCACGGTTCCAGTTCACGCAGCAGCCGCGCCACGGCGGTCACCCGCGGCCAGAACTTGACGGCAGAGCCAGGCGCCTTGAGCTCCGTGCGCTCGAAGATGGTCGTGTAGCTGTAGAAGCAGAAGCATCGGCAGCCGTAGATGGCGGCCAGCAGGGTCATGGAGCGAATCTGCTCCTCGGAAGGATAGACGTATTTGCTGAAATCGTCGGTTCTGTGTCCGCCCCAGTTGAAAGCCTGGGGCACATACATGAAGGGGATGTTATCCCGCGATAGATTGTCCATGAACTTCTGGGCGGCGGCCATGTCGCGCGACTTTTCCGTTGTCACGGGGTATGGGTCGACGCCGACCAGGTCTGCGGCTCGGGCGTATTGGCCGACATCGTCGGCTTCGCAGGTCAAGGCCACGACAGGAGAGAGCGGGAAAGTGCGGGCATAGTCGCTGCGGAGCTTTCGGAGGCGCGGGATTTCGGAGACTGGCCGTTCATCGGCGGTGTAGGCGGCCAGGGCGGTCGGATGTCGGAATTCGTCGCGGCAAGGAAACGACATCAGCTTCAAGCCATGTTGCTGCAAGAGGTCCAGCGAGCGGCGGACGTTCTCCGCCCATTCCGGCGTCCCCATTTTTGCGCCGCCGTGCATTTCCTGGGCAGGCAGACCATTGAACTCGTTTTCTTTCTTGATGTTCAGGTGGGCGGCGGTATAGGAATGGATGAAGTTGAAGCCGCCTTCAGCCACGCGCTTCACGTCGGTGAGCGTGCGTATCCAAGTCACATAGATTCCTACGGGCAGGAAGGGCTTGCCATCGACTAGGAAGCGTCCGTGTTCGTCCAGCGTCGCCTGGCCCGGTGCGGGTTTGAGGTCAGCGCGGCGGAACCAGGTGAAGGTGTCTTGGGTCAGGATGATTTTGTCGCGCTTGTCCAGCAGGTAGGCTTGGCAGGTGTATTCGCCGTCAGCCAGGGGGCCGAGGCGGATAGCGGCTTGGCCGCGGTCGTTCAGGGGTCTGGCGGTTTTCAGGCCAATTTCAGGGCATTCGAAGAACAGCTGGAAATCGCCGGGGCGCTGCTGCAGCTGCTCGTTGTCAGCGCATTGGAGCAGGACATCTCCTTCTGGGCCAAGGTGCTGCAACATGGGCTTAAGAGGGTAGATGGCAGCTTGTTCGGCAGTGGTGATCTCCAGGTCGTCAAACCAGACTTTGCCGGTCAGGTTGTAGAACAGGCGGAGGAGCAGGTTGCATTCAGCGGTGGCTGAGAAATAAAGACTGACCTGCTTCCATTCCCGGGAGGCTGGGGCCTGGAGGTTCTTCATCCATTTGTAGACGTTGTTTTCGCGGTATTCAATGCAAGGAGCCAAGATATTGGTCTTGTCGGGCAAGTCTTCGGTCCTGTACCAGGCGGTGCAGCGGTAGCGGCAGCCGGGAATCAATTGGAGCGGCAGAGAGGCCAGCGCTGATTGGTAGTTGCCAGGTTCGGTGCGTTCCATGAACAGGGCTGGCGTGCCGTCGCGACCTTCCGGAACGATATGGCAGTTTGAGCCGAGCTGCCAACGGTCGGCGCCGGCGTTGAAGTCCTCAAGGAAAACCTGTTTTTGAGAGACAGCAGTGAATTGAGTTAAATCCGGCAACGCATCGGCAAAAAGAACGCTCCCGAAAAAAAGCGTTAACATGCCAATACAGAAAAAACGAGTCATGGCGGAGTCCTTTCCAGGCAGAGCAAGTTATTGTTATGGCCATATATAATTTTAATGACAATCGGTCGCCGATTGATACTCGTGATTTCCACAAGCTGCGGAGCCAAACGCCTCGGGTAAGGCACGTTAGTGGACAGTGGACAATGGACGTTAGTGGACTTTAATGGACGTTAGTAGACGATGGACGTAGACGTTAGTGGACTTTAGTGGACGTTAGACAGTAAGGCACTTGTCTTCCATAAGTTTTATGAAAATTATCCATGTCCAGCACAATAAGTTGCATCAGAGCGTCTTGAGATGCTGTTAACGCTAATGTTCGGTGTGCAAATATAGACCACTTGTGGGTTGCCAAGCGGGCGTTTTCTGTTTTCGGGAGGCTCAGGAGCGTTCGGAGCTTCTGCGGCTGTTTTTCCGATGGGCTTATGCTCGCGGCTTTGCCAGCCTCGTGTTTTTCCGTGCCGCCTGCGCGTCTGGTTCACCTTTTGGTGAAGACCTTGTTTTGGTTCCAGACTGCTCCGGTCACGGTTTGGCCATTTGCCGTGTATTCTTTTTTCATTTCGTCAATGATTGCTCCTGGGGAGTTGTAGGATGCGACGTGTCCATCCCAGAAGGCGAAGTTGCCGCTGTTGCCGTGTGCGCCGAGAAAGGCGAAGCTGGAGTTGTCAAGATGGGCGCTGTCGGCGGCGGCCGTGGTGATTCTTATGTTGCCGTGCTGAAAGCCATCAGCATTGTTTTTCAGTTCAAGGTACTGGGAATAGGAGTCAGCGATCACCACGAACGAGGACGGCATTTTGATCTTGAGTCCGTAGAGGAAATAGTCCTGGTAGCCGGCGGCGTGGGTACTCGGGGTCAAGGAGGTGAGGTAGGTCTTGAAGCAGCTTGACGGACACTGGCTATGACGGTGGCCGTAGGTGAGATAGGCAGATTTGTATTTGAAGGGCTCGCGGCCTGGGCAGACGACTTCGTTGGGGGTAGTGCTGGACAGGTATCCGGTGTTGCCGTAGTCGCTGGTCAGGGCGCGATGCCAGTTGCAGGAGGAGGCGGCGCAGGTCATAAGCACCTCACCGTAGTCACCGCCATACATCAGAAAGGCCATGGTGCATTGCTTTAAGTTATTGACGCAACTGATGCTGCGGGCTTTATCCCGGGCTTTGCTCAAGGCTGGCAGCAGCATGGCAGCCAGGATGGCGATGATGGCGATGACGACGAGCAGTTCAATCAGGGTAAAGTAAAAATAACGTTTCATAAGACCCTCCTAGCGAATTGAGAATGTTATGGGATGACGCATCAGGAAAAATATTCTGTTTTATATAGATGGCATTTGAAAAGTGCAGTTGGGTTTCGCGAGGGGCTGCTGGGACTTTTCTTCTCCTCGGGCTGTCTCGGCGCTGTACTGGTTTTTTCGCAAAGGCCGGTCACGGGGTTGTCGGCGATTGAGTCATCGGCTGGTGAAGATTTTGTTTTTATCCCACGTTGAGATGGTGACAGCTTGGCCGTTGGCGACATATTCTTTTTTCATTTCGTCAGCGAAGAGTCCGGGGGAGTTGAAGGCTGCGACATGGCCATCCCAGAAGGCGAAGTTGCCGCTGTTGCCGTGTGCGCCGAGGAAGGGGCAGGTGGTTTGGTCGCGATTAGCGGTATTGGTGCTGGTGGCGGTCATCATCATGATCGCATGTTGGTAGCCGTCGGTCGCGTTATTCAGTTCAAGGTACTGGCAATAGGAGTCGCCGATCAGCATGAAAGAGGATGGCATTTTGATTTTGACGCCGTAGAGGACACAGTCGCGGTAGCCGAGGGCGGCAGCGGCGGTGCTGTAGGTCGTCAGAGGCCGGTAGGTGTAGCCGCTTGGACTCCAGGTCTGGCGATGGCCATAGGTGCAATACGTGGATTTGTATTTGAAGGGCTCTCGGCCTGGGCAGACAGCTTCGTCAGGCCTGGTGCTGGACAGGTAGCCGGTGTTGCCGTAGGCGATGGTCAGGGCGCCATGCCAGTTGGAGGTGGAGGCGTAGTTGGTCAGGAGGACGTCGTCGTATTCACTGGCATACGACAGGAAGGCGAGCGTGCATTGCTTCAAGTTGTTGACGCAGCTGATGGCGCGGGCCTTTTCCCGGGCCTTGCTCAAGGCTGGCAGCAGCATGGCGGCCAGAATGGCGATGATGGCGATGACGACGAGCAGTTCAATCAGGGTGAAGGCGAGGATTTTTTTCATGACGACCTCCATGTTCAGGCGTTGGAAAGCAGCAGGATCGGTTTGGGCGTAGCAAGGCCAGGGCGGCTATTGACATGAGCGGTTGATTGGACTTTCTGCGGTTTTTGGCCCTGGTCGACGGCGGGTGCGTTCATCTGCGGGTGAAGATTTTGTCTTTGTCCCACATTGAGAAGGTTGGGGCTGCTTGTCCGTTGGCGACATATTCTTTTTTCATTTCGTCAGCATAGAGTCCTGGTGAGTTGAAGGCTGCGGCATGGCCGTCCCAGAATGCGAAGTTGCCGCTGCTGCCGTGTGCGCCGAGGTAGGGGCAGGAAGAGAGGTCGTTCCAAGTGGAGCTAGGGTTGACGCTGGAGGCGGTCATCAACATGGTCGCAAACTGATAGCCATTCTCCGAGTTGTTTAATTCAAGGCGCTGGCAATAGGAGTCGCCGATCAGCATGAAGGAGGACGGCATTTTGATTTTGACGCCGTAGAGGACGCAGTCGGTGTAGCCGGCGGCGGTGGTGGCTGGGCTGTGGCCTGTCAGGGGGCGGTAGGTATAGCCGCTCGGGCACCCCGTCTGGCGGTGTCCGTAGGTGTAATAGGTTGACTTGAACTTGAAGGGTTCTCGGCCTGGGCAGACGGCTTCGTCAGGCCTGGTGCTGGACAGGTATCCGGTGTTGCCGTAGGCGGTGGTCAGTGCGCCATGCCAGTTGGAGGTGGCGGCATAGTTGGTCAGGAGGACATCGCCGTATTCACTGGCATAGGACAGGAAGGCCAGTGTGCATTGCTTCAAGTTGTTGATGCAGCTGATGGCACGGGCTTTGTCCCGGGCCTTGCTTAGGGCCGGCAGCAGCATCGCGGCCAGAATAGCGATGATGGCGATGACGACCAAAAGCTCAATCAGAGTGAACGCAAGGATTTTTTTCATGACGGGCTTCATTGTGCAGGTTGAAAGCAACAGGGGTTGTCCAGGAGCAGCGAGGACAGGTCGGTTGTTGATGTGGACGGTTGACTCGATTTCTTGCGGTTCCCGGTCGTGGTCGGCGGCGGTGAAGTCGCTATGCTGATTCGGCAGGCGCGTCCGGTGCCAGTCAGGACTTAGCCTTACGATATTATTGATATAAAACTAACCATAAAGTTATTATATCAAAACTCAGCCGGAAATCAAGTATATGTCCAATGCAATTTGTGAGCGGGCTGGAAATAGAGATGGCAGTCCCGGGCATCTATGTATTCGGTGGTAATCGATCCCCGTTTGATACGAGGGGCGAGGGGCGAGAAACTGTTGTATTATCCGCAGATTACGCAGATGGCGCCGATTTTTTTAGGGTGTGTTGTGCGGGGAAACTAGCCATGCAGCGGCATACTCAAACAATCTTGGCGTCCTTGGCGTCTTGGCGGTTAATCTTTAACTGACCGATTACGACTGATTACATTCGGCGCTGTTGAAAATCTGGAAGCATTGTTGCAAAATACGGCAATCAATATATATTACTACCGTGACAGAATATGACAAAATTGTTGAATAACGTCGTTTTTAAGGCATTTTTACTTTATGTCTTCGTCTTTATTGTTCAAGTTGACGCGGCATTTTTGGCTGTTGCCAACATCGCTACTGGTTTTATTTGGCATTGTGTTGTCATTCCATCCGACTGATGCCTTGACGGCAGCGATGCAGCTGTTGCATGGTGCGGATGAATATTTCTGGTCGGCGCCTGGAGCGGTGCAGCCAGACGCGGAAGAGACTTCCCGCGAGGCCTTGGCTGGCCCTGCGGTTGGGGATGCCTGTGGATGCCAAGTCCGCTTGGGGTTGTTCGTTTGCTGTGTGCAGGCCGACACTCTGCCCTTGCCTGCGGCCGTGAGCCGTTTGACTGCCTGTAGTGCGCCTGGAGCGGTTGCGGTTCAGGCCATATTGTCATCGGTCATCGTGGTTCGGGCTGGCCCGTTGCTGTTGGCTTGAGACGTCTGACAGGTCGCGGCGGCGCGATGTCAGTGAAGCAGGCTTGCAGTTCTGATTGACGGTAAAAGGCCGTTGCCGTTGAGAAAATCCTGCAAGCCTGGTGGTATGGGTGGATATGCAGGCTCGAGGCCTCCTTATTAGGTTTACGCTGCCCATGGCGTGGTTTTAGCTATTGGGGGGTATGGATGGTGAACACGAGGTACTGCATGGGCAATCTAAGGAAAGCAGGTGTCCTTTAATGAATCAAGAAACATCGGTAGTTGCACAGATTTCTCTATTGGCAATTCAGTTGGGCGTGATCATATTCGCAGCCCGCTTTTGCGGCAAGGCGGCGCAGAGGTTCAAAATACCGCCGGTTTTAGGCGAGCTTCTCGCCGGAATCATCATCGGCCCCTATTTGCTGGGGCGCGTCAATCTCGGGATTTTCGGTTTTCCGCACGGGCTTTTCCCCCTTCCAGAGGGCGGTTCAATTCCGGTATCGACGTCGTTGTACAGCATAGCCACGCTCGGTTCGATTATTTTGCTGTTCATGTCTGGCCTGGAGACAGACTTGCGGCTGTTGTTCCGGTATTCCGTTGCCGGCACCGTCGTCGGCATCGGCGGCGTGATATTTTCGTATGCATTCGGGGCTGGCCTTTGCATGTTGGCCATGGATGTCCCCTTCATGCATCCGCAGTCGATGTTCCTGGGCATCCTGTGCACGGCCACCTCGGTCGGCATCACGGCCAGGATTCTGTCGGAGAAGAAAAGCATGGATTCTCCAGAGGGCACGACGATTCTGGCTGCGGCGGTCATTGACGACGTGCTGGGCATCATCTGCTTGGCTGTCGTTTTGGGGCTGCTGAGCGCGGGCGGCTCCGAGGTCGGCTCGGTGGACTGGGGTCAGATTGGCCGCATTTCGATCAAGAGCGTCGGCATTTGGCTGGGGGCCACGGCGATTGGGCTGGTGTTCGCCCATCAGATCGCGCATTTCCTGAAGCGATTCCGGCCGGCAGCTACGTATTCCATCATGGCTTTCGGCTTGGCGCTGCTGGTGGCGGGATTTTTCGAGCAGGCTGGCCTGGCCATGATTGTAGGCGCCTACGTCATGGGCCTGAGTCTTTCCAAGACCGACATAGCGTTTGCGTTGCAGCGTTCACTGCATGGATTGTATGACTTCCTGGTGCCGGTTTTCTTTGTGGTGATGGGCATGCTGGTGGACATCCGCGTCCTGGCTGACTTCAATGTGCTCAAATTCGGTCTTATCTACAGCGTGTTGGCGATTCTCGCCAAGATCATCGGCTGCGGGTTGCCGGCCTACTTTATGAATTTCAATCTTCTTGGCGCGACTAGGATTGGCGTTGGCATGGTTCCACGTGGCGAAGTTGCCCTGATCATTGCCGGCATCGGCGCCACCACGATGATGACGGTCGATGGCGTCAGCGTTCCGGTCATTGACGCGAGCCTTTTCGGCATCACCATCATCATGACGCTGCTGACCACGCTGGCGGCACCGCCGCTGCTGGCGTACGTCCTTTCCATCCCTGGGCGCGGCGTCAAGAAGGAAGTCGACGACGTGTCGCTGGTGTACACCAAATTCGTCCTCCCCTCGGAATTCGTCCGCGATTTCATTTTACGGGCTCTTATCGACAATCTTAGGATGGACGGTTTCCGCCATTCCGAGGTTGATCGCGATGGCGGGATCATCCATTTCCGCAAGGAGAGCACCACTTTCTCGTTGCATGTCACTGGCAATGAGCTTGAATTTGAGTCAAACATCAACGAGGTCATGCTGTTGAAGGCGGCGATGTATGAGACCTTTGTCGAATTGAACAAGAATTTGACTGACTTGAAAATGACTCGTCCGATTGGGATGGATGAGGCGATGGCTCACAGCGCGGAGGGACAGGTTGAGGTCAAGGCCAAGGCGCCGATCAACATCAGCCGGATCGTTGCGCCGGACTGCATTTTGTCTGATCTCAAGGCTCAGAACACCACGGATGCGATCAAGGAGCTGGTTCAGGCTTTGGCATGGGCTGGCCGCCTGGCTGACCCAGAGTTGTGTTTGCAGGATGTCTTGGCTCGGGAAGCGGTGGTGTCCACCAGCTTTTCGGATGGCGTGGCCTTGCCGCATGCTCGGACAACGGGGGTGAATGAGCTGGTCGCCGCCATCGGCATCAGCCGGGAAGGCTGCCCGCAAGCCAGCGGCGACGACCCGAAAAACAGGATTTTCGTGCTGAGCCTCTGTCCTAAGCAAGCAGAGGAACCCTACTTGCAGTTTGTCGCGCACGTGGCGAGGATTCTGTCCGACGAAAAGAACGTCGAGAAGATTGTCGCCAGCAAGAATGCGGCAGAAATACACCGCCTGTTCAGCGCCAAAACCACAAAGTAACGCACGGGGGCGAGGGAGTAATGGCTCCGGCACTAAAGTGCCGGCACTGGACGGAGGCGCGTATGCAGGCGGGCGGCATGAAGGCATGCGCTGGTGCGTCGTGGCCGGGTGCGCCGGAGGCGCGGGCCAGAGGGCACCGGGGCGGCCGTAGCTAGTCCCAGCGGCGGCTCTTTGCCGCTTCGCCGCAAATCACCCTTCAGGTTTGGCTTCCGCCGCTGGCTTCTCTTCCGCCGCTGGCTTCTCTTCCGCCGCTGGCTTCTCTTCGCCTGCTGCTGCCTCGTCTTTTTTTTCCGGCTCTGGTTTAGGTTTGTCTTTCAGGAGTTCGGCGAGGGTTTTGTTGACATTGGAGAGGGCGTAGGTTCCGACCTCGTAGGTCCACGGCGACAGGCGGTCGTTAAGCTCCTTGGCCTTGTTTTGTTTTTCCTTGATATTGCGGGAGAATTCTGCATCCAGGCGGTCTTTGTCTTCAGGTTTTTCATCTGCGGGCGGGATGCGAGTCAAGTCGCCTTTCCATTCGACATTCAACGCCAAGTATTGCTTGCCGTTGACCACAGCGCCAAAGCGGATGGTATAGGCAAAGCCGTCGAAGTCCATGGCGGTCAGGACCTTTTGCTTGTCCATGCCGATATCTTCGGGCTTGGCTGCCGGGTCGGCGACATCGTTGAAGCGGATCCAGGAAAAGGCGCTTTTGATGCTGTTGAGCCTGGTGTTGTCGGTCTCCTTGTCAGCGGGTATTTCTGCCAGCAGGGTGAAATCTGCGGTTTTGTGGTCTCGGCGGACGCTCCAGAGCGGTTCGCCGCTTTCGCTCAAGGTCGCGTTTTTGAGGTCGCTGATTTTGAAGAATTCCTTGTCGAGCCAGAAGCTGACCGGTTCGTCCACCAGCCCGAAGGTGTGATTGGTGGTGATGACGCGGTGGTCGGGCAGTTCCAGGTATCGTCCGACCGGGATGGCGCCGCCGCCCATGCCCATCATGCCGGGCATCTGCGGCTGTCCCGAATCCTTTTCGATTTTTTTGCCGAAGACGAGCGTTTGCAAGGCGTTGCCGTCCTGGTCGGCGAGGGTGACGGTGACGGCGCCCTGGTCTGGGACCAGGTGCAGGTCGCCTCGTTGCGTTTCATCGACGGTTATGTTCTGGGCGATTCTGGTTTCGGTCAAGTCGTACATGAACTCCTTCAGTTCAGCGAAGTTGGCCGGATAGCCGTAGCGGTCCTTGACTTTCCAGCCATCGTCCTTTTTCTCCAGGGTGATGGACTTGTCGGCAGACCGCAGCGTCACCTGGTTTATGCTGGCGCTGTCGAAGTCTGCGGGCAGGATGGTCGCCCCTCCGGTCTGGCCGCCGTCTTGCCAGACGTCATCATGCGAGCGGTTGACAAAGTAGGCGAACACGGCCAGCACGATGGCGGCCACGACTAATATGATCAATTGCTTCTGTTTCATTGACGGGCGCTCCTTTTGCGTTTGATGATAGCCAGGGTGATGCCGCCGATGATGACGAGGGCTGGCATCAGGGCGATATTGGCCAGCATGATGTTGTTCTCCAGGCTGTCGATGTCCTGCCGGAGCTGCTTGCGTACTTCTTTCAGATCCTTCTTGGCTTCGGCCTCTTTGCGGCGGAACTTAGCCAGGATTTCCCGCTGCTCGGATGACAGCAGCTCCTTTTCGCCGGGGTTGCGCTTGCGTTGCAAGTCATTGATTTCCCGTTGGATGTCTTGGACTTCGGCTTCCAGCTTGTTGATCTGGGCCTGGTAGCGTTCAGCAGCGGCGATTTCCATGGCGCGGACGCGGGTGAACGGCCGCGCCGTGCCGCCGCGGGAGCGGATGGCGAACAGGGCGCTGTCGCCGGCCATGTTTTCCACTAGGTTCTGGGCCAGGGCCAGGTTGTGATTGAGCGGCTGCGCGAACTTCTGGCCGAAGATGCTGCTTTGCCGGACGCAGAAGGCGTCATAGAGGATGTCAGCGTCAGCGACCAGGACGACGGCGCCAGGCCGGGTCGAGGCTTGCAGCCAGCCGCCTTCGGGCGGCGCGGGGGGGGGCGCAGCGTCCTCGCCTTCTTTGGGCGCGGGCGGCGGCGGGCCGTCGGGATAGGCGGTTTTGAAGTTTCCGGTCAGGCGGATGGCGATGTCTTTCGCCTTTTCGTCCGACCGGAATGACCTCAGCATGTCTTCTCCGCTGCGCTGGGCCATGAATTTTTCGATCATCTGGGAGTCGTCGGAGCTTTTCAGGAGGGTGGTTTTAGTCAATCCTTCGGCTGGGTCTCCGGTGAACATGCCGGCGTTGAGTACCATGATGGAGGACAGCTGGGCCGTGACCGGGTCGTCGGCAGCGACATTGTCCCGGGTCAGGCTGAGGACGGTCGGCATCTGTTCTGTGCCGCCCTGGGCGCTGCGGCGGATCGCGGTGGAGTTGGCCCGGTCGACGATCACCCGGTCAACGTCGAAGTGGATGCCCCAAGCGTTCAGCAGGGGTACGATGGTCGAGGAGGGCGGCGGCGTGTACTGCATCTGCATCTGCTGCTGGTTCTGCATGTCAGCCATGCAGAGCGGGTCCAGGAAGGCGATCAGCCTGCCGCCGCGCAGCACGAATTGGTCGAGGGCGAACATGGTTGCGTCTCCGATGTCCTTAGGATGCAGAACCAGCATGACGTCAATGTCGGAAGCGATTGCCGCGGCGTCCATGCTGACTTCGACCACGTCATATTCTTTTTTCAGCTCGGAGACGATGAACCAGGCTGGCTTCATGCCGCCTTGGCCTTGCATCATCATCATGGGATTGTCGATGCCCCCGAACACCTGCATGGCGCTGAGTATTCCGACTTTGTTTTTCTTAGGATTGGTGACGCCGATGATGGCTCGGGTCAGGTCGTATTCCAGGAGCATTTCTCGTTCCGGGCTGAGGAAGGGGATCGCCTGGGTGTTGCCAGCGCAGGTGATGGCCAGGCCGAGGTAGATGCGGTCGTCAGCGCCGAACATGTCAGTCGACTGGCCGATGACACCGTCGATGTTGGCTGAGTCCTCGGCGTCGGAATCGGGCTTGGGATTGAGCTTGGTGATCTGGATGCGCTTGCCAGCATGGCGTCGGTATTCCTTGAGCAGGTCTTCGACGCGGCTGGCGTAGCTCTTCAGGCCGACCGGCATCTGGGCGGCGTCCTTGGAATAGTAGAAGCGGATGTTGACGTTCTTGTCCAGCTTCTTCAGGGTTTTGACTGTTCCTTCGGACAAGGTGTAGAGCTTGTCGGCGGTGCCGTCAAAGCGGATGTTGGAGGAGCGGAACAGGAGGTTGACGATGATGAGGATTACGGCCATGGCCGCTATGCCCACGAAGGAATAGAGGTAGGTTTGCAAGCGTTTTTTATTTACACTCATGAGGGATTTCCTTATGTTTTTTCAACGCATCGCCGGGGGGCTTTGGCCGGCTTGTTGTTTTCAGCTTGGCTTTGATTACCGGCGGTTTCTGAGGATGATGGCGGTGGTGAACAGGGCGAAGGTGGTGAGTGTGCCGAAGTAGATCAGGTCGCGCAGGTCAAGGACGCCGCGCTGCATGCTTTCGAAATGGAAGATGATGCTCAGGCCAGCGGCGAATTCGACCAGCCAGTTAGCCGCGCCCCATTTCAGGAGGAGGCTAGTGACCGGTGGATAGCCGGCGAGAACCAGGAACAGGCAGATGACGACCGAGGTGATAAAGCTGATCACCTGGTTGCGGGTGCAGGCCGAGGTCATGCCGCTGATGGCTAAATAAGTGCCAGCGATTAGAAAGCTGCCGAAGTAGCCGGTCAGCATCGGCCCGAGGTCTGGCTCGCCTAAGTAAAACACGGTAATCGGCATCGGCAAAGTCAGCAGCAGGGCAAAGCCAAGGAACAGCCAGCCAGCCAGGAATTTCCCCGTGATGGCCTGCGCCAGGGTGACCGGCATGGTGAAGAGCAGCTCAAGCGTGCCCATGCGGCGCTCCTCAGCCCACAGGCGCATGCCGACGGCTGGGACCAGAAGCATGTATAGCCAGGGATGCCAGACGAAGAAGCTCAGCAGGGAGGCCTCGTTGTAGCGGAAGAACCCGCCCATCATGAAGGTGAAGAATCCCATGAGCAGAAGGAAAATGACGATGAAGACGTATGCGACCGGCGAACTGAAGTAGCTGGCCAGTTCGCGCTTGGCGATGATCCAGGTGTTTCTCATTGGTCGGCCTCCTTCTTGGCGCTGTCCAGGCTGGTGATGGCACGGAAGACGTCGTCAAGACGTCCGCTGTCAGTGTGCAATTCGTCAAACGCCCAGTTGCGGCTGTCAAGCAGGGTCTTGACGGCAGCGGCGAGGCCATCTTTTTTCTTGCTGTCCTGGATCGGGATGGAGACGGTGATGGCGCCTTCGTGCTTGGAGGTGAGGCTCGGCTTGCCAGCATTGGGCAAGCTGGCGACGGCCTGTTCGACGTCTATGAAGGCCACGCCTCTGATTCTGACGACGACGGTTCCGGCTGTAGCTGACTTGGCGCGCATTTCAGCAGGGGTGCCGTTGAAGACGAGGCGACCTTGGTCAATGATGATGACGTGCGTGCAGATAGCCTCGACTTCCTCAAGAATATGGGTGGAGACGATGATGGCCTTGTCCTTCCCCATGTTTTTGATCAGTTCGCGCATTTCGTGTTTCTGATTGGGGTCAAGGCCATCGGTCGGCTCGTCTAAAATCAGGATGGGCGGGTCATGCAGGATAGCCTGCGCAAAGCAGGTGCGGTGGAGATAGCCTTTGGACAGGGTGTCAATGGACTGGCGGCGGACGCGGCCCAGGTGGCAGGTGGCGATGGCCTTTTCCACGGCGTCGTCTTTCGCTGCCCCCGAAAGGCCGCGGACGGCGGCGGTGAAGGCCAGGAACTGCTGGACATTCATGTCAGCGTAGGCCGGGGCGTTTTCCGGCAAATAGCCGAACATGGATTTGGCGGCGATCGGTTCCTCTTCGATGTTGTGGCCTCCGATGGTGATTTTCCCGCCGGACAAGGGCAGGAATCCGGTCAGCATTCGCATGGTCGTTGACTTCCCAGCGCCGTTAGGACCGAGAAAACCGAGTACCTCGCCTTGGCTGACCTCGAATGAGACGCGGTCAACGGCAAGGTTCGGCCCGAACCATTTTTGCACGTTTTCAGCCTTAATCATGCCTGTTTCAACCTCCTTGTGGACGACGATGAGACGGCGGAGCAATGCGCCTCCGCCAGTCGAAAAAACAAAAAAAGGATGGTATGGATGAATCCATAGTTTGGAAATGGTGAATGGAATATTGACACGCGGTGTCTGAGATAGTTCCATTAGCGCAGGAAAAACCAGCCGCGTCTGCACGAGAATTAGTCTGGCAGAATCAGCTGGCCAGCCTGGCGAAGGAGACGGCGCGGTTACCGAAGCGCTTGTTTTTGAGCAGCTGCCAGGGGGATGCGGGGTGCCAGGGCAGGGCGGCGTCAGCCGCGTGTTCTAGGACGAGCAGGCAGCCATGGCCTGCCCATTGGGCCAGGTTCTCGTCGTTCAGCAGGTGGGCGGCGCCGAAGCCGGTACTGTCCTGGTGGTAGGGCGGGTCCGCCAGGATCAGGTCTGGCTGGACTGCGGCCAGGATGATCGGCGCTTGTCGGACATCGGCTTGGACAACCTGGGTCGCGCCGATGCCGGGTTGCTCGCCCATGGCCTTGCAAACTTTGGCGAGATTGCGGTTGATGTATTCGCAATGCTCGCGGTTGCATTCGACTAAGATGACTTGGGCGGCGCCGCGGCTAAGGGCTTCGAGGCCAAGCCCGCCGACGCCAGCGAACAAGTCGACGACGACGCTGCCGGTCAAATCGCCGATGGTGGAAAACATGCTTTCTTTGACTCGGTCTTCAGTGGGGCGGAGAACCCGTCCCTCCGGAGCGGAAAGGCGGATGCCGCCCGCACGGCCGCTGATGATGCGCATAGGTAGAATGACTTTGGTTCGACGTGGTTGGGGAAGCCGCAGGAACGGCGGTGCGCTTTTCAGCGGTTGGAATTCGAGGCTGCTGCGCTCCGATAGGGCACGGGTCGGCCAGCGCAGCGGGGGCATTGTCGAGGCTGTGCCTGCAATGGTCGGGCGCTGATGACCAAGCCGCATTGCTTGCAGAAGAACAGGGAGTGGGCGGAAAGTCTCCAGGCTAGGGTGCGTTCGCGGACAGCCGTATACAGGTAGGCGAGCAGGCAGAGGGAGAACAGGCCGATGATGAAGAGAAGCGTTCCATCCTGGAGGGTGATTTGAGCGATCATGGGGTTGTTCCTGTGGCGTTGTTGGCGGCGGGCGCGGCGTTCAGGCGCCAGTCGACTTCGAATACGCTGTTGCTGGGGGCGGGCGGCTGTGCGTCTGGGGTGCCCAAGGCAGCCTCCCTGGCTGCGACGCGCTGTTTTTCCAGCCGTTTTCGGAGCGCCAGCACGATGGCGGCATCAAGCCGGGGGTTGCCGCAGCTTTGGCGGATGACGAGGCGTGGGATAGGCAGCTGCGCGTGGTGTTGGATTTCAATGCGGGTCATTCGGCTGGGCAGGCCATCGGCGAGGGCTGGCTGCAAGTCAGAATCGGAAAGCGTCGGTGGGTCAGTGATGGCGCGACCCCGGTCATCGCGCCAAAAAACGCCGACAGCGGGCTGACGGGGCGGGACGGAGGGGAGGTTGAGAGCCGTGTCCTGGGGCCATTCCTCGGCCATGGTTTGGGCGGCTGGCAGCGGCGCAATCGTCAGGGCGATGGGTGCCCAGGGCTGCGGCTGATGTGGTGTTGGCAACCAGGACGCCGGGGGCGGCGGAAGCGTGTAGCGGGGCGGCGGGCCAGGTCGGAAACGGCTGAAGCCGAGTTCGTTGTTCGGAAGAAGCAGCAGGGTTGGGTTGCCGATGTCTGTCCATCGGTATAGGCTTTCCCCGAGGAGGTCTCTGCGCTGAAGCTCGGCGTACGGAGGCAGCGCCACGACTTTGATTTCGTCTTTCCACTCGGTGGCCGCTGGCAAGGGCGTCTCCACGGTCTGAACCAGGAACAGCGGAAAATAAATGGCCGCCGTGACCACAATGGCCATGGACATCCGGACTGCCGGCGCCCAGTCGCGCTTTTTGATTGTGGCCTTGGCTGTGGACATAGTGGACATGGTGGACAGTGGCTGCCGTAATTTTCGCGCTTTTAGCGTTTTTGCCGCTGCACGGTATACCCTAAAAAATCTTAGCGTCTTCCTTGGCGTCTTGGCGGTTAAAAACTCAGGTTGTTGACGATAGTCCGCTCTAAGCCGGTCTTGCGGCGGCGTGATGCGTCAATCCGTCAGGTTCTGCCTTTGGTCGCCATCGTTGGTCGTGGTATCAGTCACCATGTAAACGCCGAGGCCAAGCGAGCGGGCCAGGGAGATGACATTGGTGATGACCTCGTAGGACAAGTCCTTGTCAGCCCGGAGCACGACCATGGGTGGGCGCCGGCTGGCTTCGGCCTGGTCTGCAGGCAGATTCATCCTGCCTGCCGCAGCGATTCCGCTTTCCCGCACGCGGTTGCCCAGTTCCTTTTCCAGGCCGTGCCAGTCAAGGGATTTTTCATTGAAGTAAATTTTCCCCGAGCGGGTGATAGTGATGATCAGCTTATCGGCTTCATGGAGTTGGGGGCTGGCGGTTCTGGGCAGGGCGAGGGACGTCTCGACCTTGGTGCCAGGCCAGAATACGACGCTGTTTTCGATCAGGAAAAAGATCAGCAGGATAAAGAACAGGTCGATGAGGGCGACTAGCGGATAGCTGCCAGGCTTGACCGCGATGTCAGTTTTCCATCTCGCCATAGCTTAGCCCTCGTAGGTTTGGCCGCCCGTCTTGTCGTCGCCGCCACCGTCACCCGGGGTGTTCGGGTCTGACACGGCCGGGCTTAGTTTTTGGGTCAGCAGGAAGTTGATGATTTCAGAGGCCGCCTTCTCCATTTCCTGGACGATGGTGTCGATGCGCTCGGCCAGGAGGAAATAGAAGAGTTGGACGGCCATGGCGACGATCAGCCCTGCCACGGTGGTGATCAAGGCGGTGCGCACGTCTCCGGCCAGCTGGATGGTTTCAACGAAATGCCCCTGGTTCTGTATTTTCGAGAAGATGTTCATCAGGCTGATCAGGGTTCCGAGCAGCCCGAGGATAGGGGCGATTTGCCCCAGGCAGGCTAAGAGCTTCATGTTACGCTGCATGCGCGGAATTTCGGTCAGCGCGGTGTCGTCAACCGCCATGCGCATGCGCGGCTCTTCCTGGTCGGAATGGCAGATGACCGCACGCGCCATGTTGGCAATTGGCGACTTAGTGTCATCGCAGATGGCGATGGCTTCAATCGCTTTGCCGTTTTTGAGGATGTTGAACAGCCCGCGCAGGAATTCCTGGGTGTCAATGCGGGCGCGGTGAAGGTAGAAAAAGCGATCCAGGAAGATGATGGTCGCCAAGCCGAGGCAGCCCAGCAGGACGTACATGATGGGGCCGCCGGCATTGATAAGCTCTTTGATGTAGGGCATGGACTGCTCCGCTTCAAAATCGCTGCAGATCAGAATGGTTGAAAACGTATAATGTAATCCAGAAGCGGCCAAGACGCAATCAGGCGCAGGGATTATCAGCGATGCGAAATCAAATTTTGAATTTTCAGATTCGCTCCTCTTCTGGTTTGCCATCCGGGAATTTGGGCATAGGTTATCTGCAGGCCGTTCCTCGACAGTTTCACACTTTTGTCAAACCAGAGCT
>Ga0209723_1001624_pt1 | contig 34037 bp, 29 predicted proteins | sample BiotimSIPDNA_2_FD_185750 | JGI IMG/M metagenome (GOLD analysis project Ga0209723, IMG submission 185750) | Anaerobic biogas reactor microbial communites from Washington, USA - Biogas_R2 time_0 SIP DNA (SPAdes) (version 2) | ecosystem: Engineered > Bioreactor > Anaerobic > Unclassified | place... | reverse complement strand
CGTTAAATCAAAAACGCAATATTAGCTTCAATTCACCTAAAAATACCTGCCCTTAGTAAAATAATTACTTCTCCTCAGGTATATGGACTTCAAGAATCTTTGCTCCAGTAGTAGTAAAAAGATCAATACGGTTGAGTTCTGCGGGAATAAGTACAGTTTCTCCCGTCTTTATGGTTTCAACACCCTGTCCCTTATTAAATGAGATTTCGGCTTCTCCTTCAACACAGACCAGAATCACAAAGGAGTCAAGATGGTAGTAATCCCTCCCTATAGGTTTGTCAAAACTAAGAAGGTAGGTACTGAAAAATGGTGTGGTACACAGCTCTGAAGCACCATTCTCCTCAGTTGTATAGTCCAGCCTATGGCCATGAGTATCTTTAAAATTGATTGCATCAAGAGCCTCTTCAATGTGGAGATCTCTCTTATTGCCCTTAGCATCAGTCCGGTCGTAATCATAGATACGGTATGTAAGGTCGGAGGTCTGTTGTATCTCGGCAAGCATTATCCCTTTCCCTATTGCATGTACCCGTCCGGCCGGAATATAGAAGACATCACCTTTGTTTACCTGATACGAGGCAAGGAGTGAGAGCACACTATTATTCTCCACAGCCTTTGTATACTGTTCCGGTTCTGTCTCATGCTTAAAGCCACTAATCAATTCCGCTCCCGGCTCAGCATGCATTATATACCACATTTCCGACTTTCCAAAGGAATTATGTCTCTCAGCTGCCAGTTCATCATTGGGATGAACCTGTATTGACAGGTCATCATTTGCATCTATAAATTTTATAAGCAGGGGAAATTCCTCACCATATTTTTTGAAGACTCTTTCCCCTACAAGATCCCCCATATATACTTCTATAAGTTCATTGAGATCATTACCTTGAAGAAAACCGTTGCTCACAACGGATATACTGCCTTCTACACCAGACAGTTCCCAGCTCTCACCTATATTATCTTTCCCTTTCAGGTCCTTGTTAAGCCGGGTTTGAAGCTTATCCCCTCCCCATATCCTATCCTTAAGGATAGGCTTGAATTTCAAAGGATATAAAATACTACTCATTGTAAGCAACTTTTTAGATATTCAACAAATATATAAAATCGTGCATCTTAATTAAACCTAAATAGTTTTGTTGAAGACTTAATTGCATTATTAATATTTTGTTTGCCGATAACAATCGTTACTTTTGCAATGCGAAATCACTTCAAAAAATGGTAATTAGGAGCGCTCAATTTGTTTGCAGCAACAGTGACGTAAAAAGCTGTCCGGCACCAAAGTTGCCGGAATATGCATTCATAGGACGTTCTAACGTAGGCAAGTCTTCGCTTATCAACATGCTGTGCAATACCAGGAAGCTTGCCAAGACCTCATCCACTCCCGGTAAGACTCAACTGATAAATCACTTTTTAATAAACAACTCATGGTACCTGGTCGATTTACCGGGCTATGGGTTTGCCCGTGTTGGTCAAAGCCTGAGAGAAAAATTCAGCAAGATTATCGCAGATTACCTCAATGCACGTACCAACATGATGTGTCTGTTTGTGCTGATTGATGCACGACTCGAACCACAGACCTTGGATATGGATTTTATGCGTAGTGCGGCCTTGAGTCAGATTCCTTTCGCCATGATTTTCACAAAAGCTGACAAGCTCAAACCAGGAGCACTCATGCGTAATATTGAGTATTACAAGAAAACCATGCTCCAGGAGTGGGCCGAGCTTCCGCAGATGTTTATCTCCTCAGCCGAGAATGGGATGGGTAAGGATGATATCCTGAATTTCATAGAGGAAGTAAATACCAGGTGGGATGGCTAATAATGAATATTCGTAATCACTATATTTGGGACTTATTAACGCAATTACAACAACCTGATAAAAAACACTTTAATGGTGGCACCTAAGGCCGATATTAAGATTTTTCCCGGAACTCAGACACGTTATCTGGCTGAAAAGATCAGCAGTTGTGCCGGTATTGAATTGGGCAACATCAATGTAATAAGATTCAGTGACGGCGAGTTTACTACCGTCTATGAAGAAACCGTTCGGGGCTCCCATGTGTTCCTCGTCCAATCAACCATTCCTCCAACAGAGAACTTCTTTGAGCTGCTGATGATGATTGATGCAGCCAAGAGAGCATCCGCAAGCAAGATTGTTGCAGTTATCCCCTATTTTGGCTTCGCGCGCCAGGATCGCAAGGACCAGCCGCGTGTCTCGATAGGAGCAAAACTTGTTGCTGATATGCTGATGGTAGCCGGGGTTGACCGTGTGATCACAATGGACCTGCATGCAGATCAGATTCAGGGATTCTTCAATATTCCAGTGGATCATCTTTATGCATCAGCAATCTTCGTCCCTCATATCCGCAGTCTGGGACTTAGCGATCTGGTAATTGCATCTCCTGACGTTGGTGGTACCAAGAGAGCCAATTCATATGCCAAGTTCCTCGGTACTCCAATGGTAATCTGTCACAAGTACAGATCCAAGGCTAATGTTGTTGATGAGATGAGAATCATCGGTGATGTTGAAGGCAAGAATGTAATCATCATAGATGACATGATTGATACGGCAGGTACTCTGACTAAAGCTGCAGAAATGATGATGAATCAGGGAGCATTAAGCGTTCGCGCTTTTGCAACACACCCCGTATTGTCAGATCCGGCTTATGAGCGCATTGAAAATTCGGCCTTGAAAGAGTTGTATGTTACCGACTCTATCCCACTTCGTAAGGAAACATCAAAAATTAAAGTGTTGAGTGTGGCTCCGTTATTTGCTGATACAATCCTGAAAGTCTACAGCAACCAGTCAATTAGTTCACACTTTATAATGTGATACATTGACAAATACGATCAACAATTTGGTACTCTTAAGTAATAAATTATATCTTTGCAAGCCCGATTTTCGGGAAAGGTGTGATGGGAAATTAAGATTACATCTTTGACTTAATTTTGAGTAGCACAAACTAAAACATTTAAGATGCAAACAATTGAGATTAAAGCAGCTAAGAGAGAGAACCTAGGAAAAGCTGCTACAAGAGAGCTGCGCAAAAGCGGCAAAGTGCCCTCAGTGCTTTACGGAGGTAAGGAGAATATACATTTTTCTGCAGAAGACAATGAGTACAGAAAGCTTCTGTATACACCCAATGTATATATTGTAAACCTTAACATTGATGGAACAAACTATAGCGCCATCATTAAGGACAAACAATTCCACCCTGTATCAGGAGACCTTATCCACATTGACTTCCTTCAGGTATTTGAAGAAAAGCCTGTAATTATCGAACTTCCTGTTAAGCTTGTAGGTCTTGCAGAAGGTGTTAAAGCTGGTGGCAAGCTATCTCTGGAGCAAAGGAAACTTAAAGTTAAAGGTTTGATTAAGAATCTGCCTGATGCACTTGAAGTTGACATTACCAACCTTGGACTTGGTAAGGGTGTTCAGGTTGGTGAACTGAATTACGAAGGGCTGGAACTTCTGAATGCTAAGAATTCAGTTGTTGCTGCTGTTAAGCTGACTCGTGCAGCTCGTGCCGCACAACAAAAAGACTAATAAAGATCTTTTTTTATCAAAAACCTCCGTATTGCAAAATATGGAGGTTTTTGTGTATATGTAAAACACCTATTCAACAAAGGCTTCAAATCCGGCAACACAATGTTAAAAAGAGTATTATCCTGGTTTAAGGGATCATCCGGCACTAATGAAGCTATAGACCCAGGCATGAAATATTTAATCGCAGGATTGGGAAATATAGGCTCAGAATATGCGCATACAAGGCATAATGTGGGCTTTGACATACTTGATCACCTTGCAGGTGAGGAAAAACTTGAGTTCAAAGACGGCCGTTATGGTTTTACTGCCGAGTACAGGTACAAAGGGCGTATATTCATACTTTTGAAACCAACTACCTATGTCAACCTGAGCGGAAGAGCAGTAAGATACTGGCTGCAAAAAGAGAATATCCCAGTAGAAAACCTACTTGTGGTAGTAGATGATCTGGCTCTTGACTTTGGTAAGCTTCGTTTGAAATCAAAAGGAAGTGACGCTGGACACAACGGACTCAAGAATATAAATGAGTCACTTGGACATAACCAATATGCCAGACTTAGGTTTGGTATAGGTAATAATTTTGGTAAGGGCCATCAGGTTGACTACGTACTTGGCAAATGGAATTCTGAGGAAGCTGCAGCTTTGCCTGAGAGATTCGGACAAGCCGTTGAAATAATACGGAGTTTCGCTACCTTAGGGATTGAAAGAACCATGAGCATGTACAATAATAAGTAAGTCTTCTGATTCTCAGATGATGGAAGAAAAGGAACAAATACGTATAGATAAGTATCTGTGGGCCGTACGCCTCTTCAAAACCCGCAGCATTGCCGCAGAGGAATGCAAGAAAGGGCGGGTAATGATTGACGGACAACCGGTCAAGTCATCCCGTGTGGTAAAGGTTGGGGATATTATATCGGTCAAGAGCCCTCCTATAGTAAAGCAATACAAGGTGCTTGCCCTTGCAGGTAATCGTATGGGAGCGAAACTAACACCTGACTTTATAAAGGATGTTACACCTGAAGAAGATCTTGAATTCTTGCGCCTTACTCAGATAGCCAATAAGCTGAACAGACCTCGCGGTTTAGGACGTCCGACAAAGAAAGAAAGGCGTGACCTCGACGAATTCTTCGATTCAGGAGAAGACCTATAATAAAACCATGCTCCAATGTTGACAGCACAACAGAAAAAGAAGGAAAATATCGCCGAATACATATTATATATGTGGCATGTTGAGAGTATCATACGTGCCAACAACTGCGATATGGATCTTATCCGCAGAAACGTACTACCCTCCTATAGTTCAGGTGACCAACGGCTGAATGAGGAAATTGAAGACTGGTGGGACAACCTGTGTATTATGCTGAAGCATGAAAACAAACAGCTTACCGGCCACCTTCAGGTACTTATCAATACGGTTAATGATGTAAACAACCTGCACCTGAGACTACTGCACTCCGACAGGTTCATCCCCTACCATATGAAATTTCAGGCTCTGGTTCCAATACTTAAAGAGCTTGAAACGAAAACCCTCCCAAAGCCATCAAATGATATTGAGCTAATGCTCAGTGCCCTGTACAATAGCTTTCTGCTCAGACTTAAAAAGATGGAAATCAGTAGGGAAACAGAGCAAGCACTAAAGGAGTTTGCTTCATTTATGGCTCTGCTTTCCAAATATTATAAGGATGACCAAAACGGAGACCTTGAGCTGGAGGATAAAGAAACCTTATAAACCTGAAACCTTATTGTACCAGCAAAGTTTCCTTCACTTAAAAATCTATTCTATAAAATATTAGTTTCTAAATACTATATCTACTCGTCTGTTGCTTCTCTTTGCAACCTCACTGCTGGTTGAGGATGCATGTTTAAATATGCCTTCCGAACCCCGGGCAAAGATTCTAATAAAATTAGGATTAGCTGCCATCTGATTGACCATAACATCCCTTATCTTTTCACACTGGATTCTTGACAATTCGCTATGATCGCCCGGGTCGCCTTCATCTACATATCCGTACAGATCCACATATTTGCCCGGATTCTGTTTCATCTCGACCACTGTCTCTGCAATCAGGATAAGGTCCTCGGTGCTGAACTCAATTTCAGCACCCGGCTTAAAGAAGATATTTCTTACCTTAAGTGTCTCATAAATTCGGGTTAGGGATTCATCAACAATTACCGAATCCTTTATTGTGACTGGCTTGCGCAGATTAGCTATCTCATCCTCCAGTTTCCTGATCTCCTCAGCCACTGGATCAATACTCTGAGCTTTGCGGAACAATGAGAAACCATAACCACGGTAAGTCCACCTCATATGGCGTTTGTCCTTCTTACCGATTTTATAGCTAAGGGTCAGTCCGGTAAAAAGGTAGCGATCGTTGGTGGATCCGGTCAGTACGTTGTCCCAGTTGTCATTTGCCGAGAATCTCATTGTTGATTCAAGTACCATGTCAAAGCTGCTGTTGATACGATACATGGCACCAAAGCCCATAGGAACCATAATACCAAGCTCCGGATCAGTCTTGGTATACGGAGCATAGGGTTCGTACCCTACTACCAGATAACGGGTCGATTTCATATTGAAGTAGTCCTCGCGGACTACTTCATCATTAGAAGCGAAATGAAGTCTTGACCTGAACAAATTAACACCTGCTCCTATCTTGAAGTAGAAATTCCACCTGTCTTTGATTGGACCAGGAAACTCTCTAAGCTGATTAATATAGAATACTCCATTGAGAGTTATATCGTTCATCTCTCCCTTGAAATATAGGTCATCTGCACCCTGGTAAGCTTCAGACCAGCCATACATTTCACCATTGATATATTGCAGGTCTATTGCAAAAGATGGAGAAAGCTGTTTGCTAATCCAGACAGTTGGAGCAAAGCGAATGGAGCTTCCGGGAATCACATCAAAATCTTTGATGTCGGAATACATAAAGACAGCGCCGTAGCCCACGTTTATTGCCCAGGAATTGAACTGCTTTTCCCTCGAAAAACGCATTTCCTCAGTCAGTTCGCGAGTATCGGTTTGCCTTACCTGGCCTTCAAGTTGAGTTCCCGCAACAAACAGTAACAATATAGCAGCTAAAGCTCTCATCAAGGCTTATTTATTGTTGTGGATTAGGTGTTTGAAAGATATCCACTCTCCGGTTAACCAGGTGAATACCGCGTAGTGCAAGACTTCTGGTATCTGACAACAGTTCGGTATCTCCCTTAGGAACTACCGTAAATCGTGACTTATCAATACCGTAATCCTCAACCAGAACCATAAGCACATTATTGCAACGTTTCTGACTCAGCTGCATATTGTATTCAGCACTACCGCGTTGGTCGGTATAGCCCTGGATTGTAATATTTATATCAGGATTTTCCTTCATAAAACGGGCAACAGCGGCAAGAGTACGATGGCTGCGTTCAGTAATCTCACTCTTGTCGAAATCGAAGAATACTGATGCAGACAGAGTCTCCTCACGAATTATCTCTTCGCGGCTAATATAGGTTGTGTCGCCCATAACAGAGGTATCACCCTGCACAACACTAAGGTCCTTAAGAACCTGTTGCAGTGAGTCAAGCTTTTGTGCAAGGTTGTCCTGCATCCTACGGTCACGTTCGTATGACAGATTGAAATCCTTGTAGGTCCATGAAGCATGACGTTTGTTCTTTTTACCAATCTTATAGGTAATTGAGAATGAAGCATGCATATAGGAGTCGTTGTCAGCTCCTGTCATATCCACATCAAGATTGTCCTTTGTCATATTGTGAAGCGTAGCCTCAACCCCAAGGTCAAAGCTCTTGTTTAGCCTGTAGTTTACACCTATACCCAGGGGAACAACCATTACCCTCTCTCTGTCCGTCTTTTCAAGCTGAGGCTCAACACCCGCAGCGTATCCATTACGACGGTACCCCATCACAAGGTAATCATCCGGACTCCAACCGCTGTAATTGGAAGGATATCCTGATACACCAGTAAATATATCGCCCATAGTAAGAAGACTCCCATCAACCTGCCTACGCATGGTTGAGCGAAAGAAATTCACACCCAGACCGGCTTTTGCATAGATATTCCACCTGTCGCGGATTGGACCGTTGAAAATTATCTGATTGATATAAGCCTTAAGATTTAGTGATCCCTGCATCAGATCGCCTTCAAAATAGCGCTGGTACTTTTTGCCGTACATATCGGCCATTATAAACTCACCCTCAATAGCCCATGAGCGACCAAGCTGCTTGGCCACCCTGAGTGCGGGACCAAGTTTGAGGTCTGAAGAGGGAAATACAGTGTAATCAATAACATCGGAATAGTACACAACTGGTCCGTAACCTACTGTTACTGACCATGTATTATACTTCCGGTCAGGCTGGTATATCTGTTCCTCTTCCAGTTTACCAAAGTCAATCTGTGCGATTGCAATGGTGCTGATAAATAAAGTGGAGAGCAGAATCAGTAAACCTTTTTTCATAGACTTGAATTTGTCTGCATTAAGGTCTAAAAATATCACATCTGACTCTCATAGTCCACTTTTCGCCGATGATTTTTATTAATCTAATGTTTTATAGGACAAACGTTCATCACTCATTGGATAAGCGGAAGGCCCCGAGGCCTTCCCTAAGCCATTCAACATAGGCTTCGGTGTCAGAATTGAAGCCCCGTGGAGTGTTTAGCACTACCTCATTATGATCTAAAATGACGTAGTAAGGTTGACTATTTACCTTATATCTGTTTATCATAAAATCAGTCCACTTGTTGCCCACTGTACGAATCTTCTTTCCCGTTGTCTCCGAAACAAACTGCTGATCCTCAGGAAGCACGGTCCTGTCATCCACATACAACGAGATGATAATAAAGTCGTTTGCAAGCATATCTCTTACCCTGCTATCAGACCATACAGTGGTTTCCATCTTCTTACAGTTGACACATGCATGACCGGTAAAATCCAGAAAGATAGGCTTTCCGGCCTCCTTTGCTGCAGCCAATCCTTCGTCATAGTCTGTGTACTTGACAAGGCCGTATGGTCCGGCTTTAATGCTCTTGCCCTTTAACTCAGCTACAGGAGCAACAACCTGCCCCCCCCTTACTTCATTAAGATTGAAATCCTGAGTTGTAATTGAGGGTAGGAAGGAGCCCACTGCCTTCAGTGGTGCACCCCAAAGGCCGGGAATCAGGTAGGCAACAAAGGCAAAGGTCAGTATAGCAAGTCCAAAGCGTGGAACACCAAGGTACTTAAGTTCGCTATCATGCGAAAACTTTATAGCACCAATCAGGTACAATCCCAGTAGGAAGAATATTGCGATCCACAATGCAAGGAAGACTTCCCTGTCAAGTAGTCCCCAATGGCTTACTGAATCGGCAACTGAAAGAAACTTAAGTGAAAGGGCCAGGATTACAAAGCCCAGCACAACCTTGACGGAGTTCATCCAGCTACCTGACTTGGGCAACTTGTTCATAGCTGCAGGGAACATTGCAAAGAGGGCAAAGGGTATGGCTAATGCCAGACCAAATCCAAACATACCTACGGCAGGAGCATAGATACTACCTGCTACTGCTGCTTCAACAAGAAGGTAGCCAACTATCGGACCGGTACAGGAAAATGATACCAGAACAAAGGTCAGTCCCATCAGCATAACACCAATAAGGCCACCCTTCTGGTCGGCCTTTGAGTCCAGTTTTGTTGACCACTTTGACGGCATTGTAAGTTCGAATGCCCCCAGAAAAGATGCCGCAAAAACAATCAGCAGTACAAAGAAGATTACGTTGAATACCGGACTTGTTGCCATACGGTTGAGCGCATCGGCACCAAAGATAAGTGCGATAGCCAGGCCCAGCACAAGATAAGCAAGCATTATAGTAATACCATATACGGATCCGTCACGGAAAGCTCTGGCTTTGTTGTCGGCATTCCTTAAAAAGAAACTTACTGTAAGTGGAATCATGGGGAATACGCAAGGTGTGAGCAGAGCTGTCAATCCACCCAGAAAGGCCAGCCAAAATATTCCCCAGAAACCACGGTCAGCAGTCTGCCCGGAGCTGGAATCCGATTCAGGTGTAATCGCAAGGCTGCTCTGATCTGATGCAGCATCTGTACTTTCAAATATCAGTTCAAATTCCACCTCATCAGGAGGAAGGCAGCGACTGTCATCACAGGCCATAAATACTACATAGCCCTTAATTTTATGTTTGCCGGGCTTAGATATCTCGATCTTTTGTGTCAGCTTGGCAAAACCGGTAAAATACGCCAGCTCCATATCGAAGTTTTCGTCATGGAAGAACTTTGGCTCAGGTGATTGTAACAACTCACCAACGGGCTTGTAAGCCTCATTCTCCTCAAACACCAGTGCCGTGGGAACTGGTCCTCCCTCAGGGATATTGGCTGCATACAGGTGCCACTCCCCCTCTATCGAAGCTGTAGCAACCACTTCAGCTTCAGTATCACTAAGACGGTTGATCGCAAAACTCCACTTAACCGGCTTTAGCACCTGGGCACTTACCGAAGTAGCAATAATAAGTAAAATAACGGACAACCAAACTTTTACTGAATTCATATCTTATGTACGTTTATTGTGTAAAACTTACAACGGGCTTAAGATTGTATGGTTCATCAAATGTAGTGTTTTCTATATATCAAAACAAAAACCCCCGGATACTCGGGCATCCGGGGGCTATGGCAATCTAATGCTATATTATTGCAACTCTGCAATTCTATCCTTAAGCACTGCGATCTTGGCTTCGGCATCAGCCTTTTTCTGTTGTTCCAAAGCTACCACATTCGCAGGAGCACTTGCAACAAAACGTTCATTACCGAGCTTCTTCATAACACTGGCAAGGAAACCTTCAGCGTACTGCAGTTCGGCCTTCAGCTTTGCAAGTTCTTCCTGTGGATCAATAGTAGATGCAAGAGGAACGAAAAACTCGGATGACTTGACCATAAAGCCTGCAGCAGATCCGGGCTTTTCGGTGACAGCAGTCACCGATGACAGGTTTGTTAGTTTGCTTACAACAGCATTGAAGCGTTCCACATAACCATCCTCACCGGCCATTACCTTTAGTTCGATGGCTTCCTTCATTGCGATATTGTGGTTCTTCCTTACAGTTCTGATATTTTGGACAGCCTCCTTAACCAACTCGAAATCCTGGAGCAGAGCTTCATCGTATCCATGGATTTCAGGCATCATGCTTACCATAATGCTTTCACCATCCTTGCGTGGGTTTAGCTGCTGCCATATCTCCTCTGTGATAAAGGGCATAAAGGGATGGATTAGCCTCATCATCTGGTCGAAGAATGAAATCGTAGCCTCATAGGTCTTCGCATCAGCAGGTTGTCCGAAAGCAGGTTTAACAAGCTCAAGATACCAGCTTGAGAATTCATCCCAGAAGAGGTTGTAAACTGCCATCAAGGCATCTGACACTCTATACTTGGAGAACATAACGTCAATTGCTGCAAGTTCTTTCTGCAGTCTGTTGTCAAACCACTCAATAGCCAGGCGTGCACTTTCGGGCTGTTCTGCAGTTTCGCTTACCTGCCATCCCTTGACCAGCCTGAAGGCATTCCATATCTTGTTAGCAAAGTTCCTTCCCTGTTCTGGCAAGCTCTCGTCAAAACGAAGGTCACCACCGGCAGGTGAACACAGCAACATACCTACCCTAACACCATCAGCACCGTAAATTGCTATCAGGTCAAGCGGGTCGGGACTGTTGCCCAATGATTTAGACATCTTGCGTCCGATCTTGTCACGAACCGTTCCGGTATAGTAAACATTACTGAAAGGCTTCTTGCCTTTGAAATAATACCCGGCCATAATCATACGTGCCACCCAGAAAAATATGATATCAGGGGCAGTAACCAGGTCAGATGTAGGATAATAATAATCTATATCCTTTTTATCAGGGCCAAAGCCGTCAAATACTGAAATAGGCCATAACCATGAAGATGCCCATGTATCAAGCACGTCTTCATCCTGACGCAGATCAGCCATTGTCAGTGCCTGATTGCCTGTCTTTTCCTTAGCCAAAGCAAGAGCTTCCTCTTCGGTGGCAGCGACAACAAAGGAACCGTCGGCCAGGTAGTAAACCGGAATACGGTGTCCCCACCAAAGCTGACGCGAGATACACCAGTCCTTGACATTCTCCATCCAGTGACGGTAGAGGTTCTTGAACTTGGCCGGGTGAAAACGTACCTCATCATTCAGTACTGCATCAAGAGCAGGCTTTGCAAGTTCGCTCATACGGAGGAACCACTGGGTGCTCAGACGGGGCTCGATAACCACATCTGTACGTTCTGAAAAACCTACCTTGTTCTTGTAGTTCTCAACCTTTACAAGGTTGCCTGCTTCTTTGAGGGCTCCTTCTATCTCATCACGAACCTCAAAGCGATCACGGCCTACATAGATCTGGGCAGCCTCACTTAAGGTACCGTCATCATTAAGGATGTTGATACTCTCAAGGTTGTGACGCAGGCCTATCTCATAGTCATTGACGTCGTGCGACGGTGTGATTTTAAGGCAGCCGGTACCAAACTCCATATCAACGTATTCATCTGCAATAACAGGGATTGAACGGTTGATAAGAGGAACAAGCACACGCTTGCCAACAAGATGCTTGAAACGCTCATCAGCCGGATTAACGCATACTGCAGTATCACCAAGTATAGTCTCAGGACGGGTTGTTGCAATCGTCACATATTCGTCAGCAGTTCCGTCGACCTTGTATCTTATATAGTAAAGCTTTGAATCAAGCTCCTTGTAGTTAACCTCTTCATCACTTACAGCAGTAAGGGCCTTGGGGTCCCAGTTGACCATCCTCACACCCCTGTAAACATATCCCTTGCGGTACAGGTCAACAAAGGCTTCAATAACAGCCTTGCTCCTTGTCTCATCCATTGTGAAGCAGGTACGATCCCAATCACATGAAGCACCAAGCTTCTTAAGCTGCTCAAGGATGATACCTCCATGCTTGTCTGTCCACTCCCAGGCATGTTTCAGGAACTCGTCACGTGTAAGGGAAGTCTTTGCAATGCCCTGCTCACGCAGTTTGTTAACCACCTTAGCCTCCGTAGCAATTGAAGCATGGTCGGTACCCGGTACCCAACAGGCATTCTTTCCAAGCATCCTGGCACGTCTGATCAGGATGTCCTGTATAGTGTTGTTGAGCATGTGCCCCATATGCAACACACCTGTCACATTTGGCGGGGGGATGACTATAGTATAAGGTTCACGGTCATCCGGCTTCGATTTGAAGAAGCCCTTTTCCATCCAATAGGAATACCATTTCTCTTCGCATTGCGAAGGATCATACTTACTTGCTATCTCCATGGTTCTGCGTTGTTCAGAAATATGCCTCTCGGGCAGTTAAGCAGCAAAAATAGAAAATATTTGCCATCACCACAAGGTGATGGCAGCCTTAAGACCCCAATGTGAATAACTACCCTCAGAGAAACCGGCAAACACACCAATGCTTCCAACCATGAAAATACGACTGATACTGTAGCCCGTCTCAAAGTAATGCGGATTCTCAGGTGTATGCAGGTAGTTGATGTGCAGGTTTTCATTCCATACCCTATTACTGAAAAATGGCAGATTTTTTATCAACATCCAGGGAGATGAATACGTGGCTCCTGCCCTCATATACCATGAATTAGTGGATGCCTCATAATCATCAAGCAAAAATAAGCCATCAGTAAAATCGTTAAATATGAGTGGAGATGATGAGGATTGGAAATGCTTGAACTGAGAAAAATGCATCTGCCTGTTGCGTAAATAATAACCCCCATCAAGTGCCCACGAGAAAGAGGGCTTGAATGAAAAATCGGCCTTTTTGTAAATACCCCCTTCTAATAAAAGGTAATCAGCTGTACTACCTAAAGCTTCCAGACCTTGCTCCACCCTTGCAGTTAAAGTGGGGTATGCTGAATGCAAGGCTTGCTTTCTGCCATTCGCTATACGATAATACTGACGAGGCGTATATTCAAGACCGGCCGACCAGACTAAAGCCTTTTGTGCATCAAAATTCTGATTAACCACTCCCCTGTTTTCTACCACATTATCATAATACTCCTTATCCCGATAAAAGAATGAATAGTTTGTTGAGTTGCCCAGGGGTGCCATATTGTGCCATGCAATGTCTGTTGTAAGACGCAATCCGTTGGCAATATCCACTTCATTACTCACCTTCAGGAAATCATTGTGATACAGACGCCAGTAGTTCTCTTTAAACAAGAGTGAGGCTCCCATATTAATCAGGTAGTTCAGTCCCATATCCCCTTTAAAATCATAGGCTCCAGTTCCTCCGGAAACCTTGATCAAACCACGTCGCAAGGGCTGATAGTCTTGTTGTAGGGTCAGTTCTCCATACCACTTCTTGCGCGCAAATGCATAACCTACAGAAGCATCAGCTTTGAGCCTATGTAGAGTATCCTGCTGCCACTCAAATCCCACTTTTTGCCCATATCGCCATCCATCCACCGCATTAAAGCCCAGGGCAGAAAGATCAGTCAGGCCTCCGTAACGAAACTTATAGGCTCCCTCTCTGGGGAAGGTTGGCCCATCCAATATCTGGCTTAGAATTTTTGTAAACTTCTTAGCTGTAGTTGCGGAATCTGACGCCAGGGAGTCTTTGCTCACCGCCAGCAAACTGTCCTTAACAGCAAAGGAACGCTTTTCGTCCAACGTGAGGGGAATGGGTCGTATAGACTCCCAGATGCCAGAGTCACGATACAGACTATCGTTCTCTATCTTATACATATAGGTGCTTTTAATCTCAAGAACCTCCTTACGCTTAGTCTCTTGTCGCTGGCTGTCCTTTTCTATCAGGGCAGCCAAACGTATCATATCCCGGTTGCTTAGATTTTCTTTCTCCATCAACTCCTGCATCCGGCGCTGGTCTTTTGTGCTAACAGGCTTTGAAACCTCCTCAGCCGGAGCCGGTTCAACTGCAAGCTTATCAGCAATAAGAGCAGGAGGGCTCAGTTTCATATTCCTTACCACTTCCAGATACTTGACAGAACTCATATAGTTTGCCTTACCCTTCAGCCCCATGATAGAGGCAACTATCCTGAAATTATGACTAACTGGCAACCAGATCCCATCCGACACGGGTGCGTACATTTGGCGCATGTTTACAACGCCGAAAAAAGTTTCAAGACTGAAATCCACCGAATGAATGCACCACAAACCCTCCACCAGATACAGATCTCCTTCCAATAACTGTTGACTTTTACGACGTGGAATTACCCGTATCTTATTTATCACCCTATTGCCATCCATGCTATAGCCCTCATACCTGAACTTATAATGTCGCATTGCCTGAGGTGAAAGAGGTGAGATGAACAAGTCGTTATCATTCTCATAAAAGCTTGAATTGATATATCCAATGGGTGAATTATCATCCAGTCCGGAAAAGGTACTGCGGGAACTAACTATTGTATGATGAAAAGTATCAGGAGCAATGAATTGAAGACGATTCAATGACTCATATGTATAGGTCTCGCCTACCTGAGCCTCCTGACTATTGACACTCACTGATACACCCTTACCTAGTATTTTAGGGACTTTATCCAAAACAAAGGAACCCCGTAAATAAACCTCCGACTCGTAACTACTGGCCTGTTGCAGATAGTAGGGAGCCAGACTAATGGCTTTTCTCATCATGGCGTAGGCAGGGTCCTCTCCTCCTGAATAAACGCGGACCTCAGGGATATGAAACAGCCCCTCCTGTAGTTCAATATTCAACTCTTCGTAATGATCTTCAATGATTGAAACCTTCAACACACGCTTTTCAAAACCCACAGCCTGAAAAGTGAGGTTATAGACGCCTGGTGCTAAAGACACCTGATAATATCCCTCACTGTTGCTTGCTGTGCCAGTTCTTAGCTCAGAGATATAAACAGTCGCTCCTGGAACAGGGTTGCCCTTGGTATCACGTACCCAACCTGATAAGCCGGCGGCACTAAGCTGAAAGCATGACAACAAGAAAAAGGATAGAATTAATAAAAGCCTGGGTAGGTGGTTAGCTTGCATAATATAAGTATTTTGGGAGTTTTAGGGACGAGCACTTAAGCGTCAAAAAAAATGCCAAAGTTCCATTATGATAAAAGTCATGTTTCTTTTTTCAATCATTCCATTACTTATCAGCAAATTATCTGTTGAAAGCCTAGATATAAACAAAGACAGTCCAACAATGCATTAAAAAATTCCTTAGTTTTGCATTTATTTCGTTCTTAAAATCCCGCATTTAACTATTAATTGTAACCCGGAAAACAAGTAATCAGACTTTCTATGCCAAGTATCTCACATCGCGGTACCGTCATGCCTGCTTCTCCAATACGCAGGCTGGTTCCCTTTGCTGAACAAGCAAAAAACAAAGGAATCAAGGTATTCCACCTTAACATTGGACAACCTGATATCAAGACTCCGCAGGTTGCCCTCGAGGCGATGCACAGCCTTGACCTTAACGTGATAGAATATGGACACTCGGCGGGTAGAGAATCATACAGAAAAAAACTTTCAGCATATTATAAGACCAAGGGAATAAATATCAATACAGATCAGCTGATGATTACCACAGGAGGTTCCGAGGCCATAAGCCTTGCCTTCCTTAGCTGTCTGGACGTTGGCGATGAAGTAATTGTTCCCGAGCCCTTTTATGCAAATTATTACGGATTTGCTTCATCTACTGGTGTAAAGGTTGTACCCCTCAGTTCGGATATCGACACAAGTTTTGCTCTCCCCTCATTTTCGGAGATTGAAAAGCTTATAACCGATAGGACAAGGGCGATATTTATATGTAACCCCAACAACCCAACGGGTTATTTATATTCTCGTGAGGAGTTGGAACAGCTGAAAGATATAGTAAAGCGTCATGACCTTTACCTCTTGTCAGACGAGGTATATAGTGAGTTTTGCTACGATGGAGCCCAGCACATTTCGATAATGGAACTTGAGGGGCTGGAAGACCATACAGTAATGATCGACTCAGTATCCAAAAGATACAGCGAATGCGGTCTGAGAATTGGAATGCTGCTTTCACGCAATCCACGGATTATAGAGACAGCCCTTAAGTTTGCTCAGGCCCGTCTCTGTCCTCCTACATTGGGGCAGATTGCTGCAGAGGCTTCACTTGAAACACCGGAGGAGTATTTCAGGGAAACCAACGTAGAGTACAATAAGCGTCGCAACTTCCTGATTGAAAGACTGAATCGCATACCCGGCGTATTTTCACCAATGCCCAAGGGAGCATTTTACACGGTAGCAAGACTGCCTGTTGATGATGCAGACAAGTTCTGTCAGTGGGTCCTGAGTGATTTCAGCTACAACAACCAGACTGTGATGATGGCCCCTGCAAGTGGTTTTTACATCACCCCGGGAAAGGGCACCAAGGAGGTAAGGATTGCCTACGTACTTAATATTGATGATCTAGCAGCAGCCATAGATATTCTCGAAAGAGCACTTGAAGCATACCCCAACAGATGCCTGGATTGATACGTATGATGTGCACGGTGCTATGCATCCTGCTATTGCTGTCCGGCAATCTACTGCGGGGACAGCTTCCTGAGGCACCGCGTTTGATTCTTTTTGTGGTAGTTGATGAACTGAGTGAGGATCAGTTACTCCTGATACAACCTAAGCTCAGCAACAAGGGTATTATAAGGCTTTCCCGTGACGGAATGCGCTTTATGGGCGCTTATTCTTCCGACCTGTCGGCCTATCCCGGCACAAGGATTACAAGCCTTTACACAGGTTGCACTCCCTCATGCCATGGGGTGGTAGGTGAAAGATGGCTGGACCGTAAGACCGGTCGCTTTGTCAATGCAAACGAAGGACCTGCCAACTACCAGACTGCAGCCCTGAATAGCATGGCCAGAGGCCTTGGTGACTACCTCAAAAATTTCTATGGCCCGGGATCTCTATCTGCTGTAGTCGGGGTTGACCAGCCATGGATGCTTCATGCAACAGGATACAACTGCGATTATCTCCTTTACTGGGACAATATATTCAAGCACATAAGGGATTATGCAAATAGTGCAAATGAAAGCCTGTGGCTGGACCAGCTAAACGATAAGCGCAAGGGCCTCCAGGCCCTTTCGCCAGCAACGGCCAACCAGCTTGCGTTTGATGCAACTGTCGCCCTTTTAGAATCAACTGACTTTGGAAGGGATAATATTCCTGATCTGCTATCTGTTGGGTTTAACACAGGAAGCCTTGAGGATGAGTACGAACTGCTTACACCCTTAAAGGAGTCCACTATAATGCAGATCGATGCTCTGATGGCAGGGCTGCTTGATGTACTTGACGAAAATATTGGTAAAAACAACTATCTGGCAATCTTCACTTCTGCACGTACCCCAGCAGCAGCAACAGGGACTCATGGTAGAAAGGGACAAAATACCGGCACTGTAGATCTTGGTAAGACATTAGCTCTGCTCAACTTTTACTATATGGCCAGGTACGGTCAGGGCAAATGGGCCCTCGAGATAAATGACAATAACCTGTATCTGGACAGGCAGCTGATCGAAAGTAAAGGTATGGATGTCACTACAATGCAGGAAGAGGCGGCTGTATTCTTAATGGAAGTGACAGGTGTTGACAGAGCTTTGCCACTCAATGACTTGCTTTTCAAACTTGAGGAAGGAAGCCTTTGGGATAAGAACCTTTTTCCAAGCCGTACGGGAGATGTATTGATACGTCTGCAACCTGGATGGCATGGCAAGTTGAGCACCAATGGCAGCAGGACTTTTGGAAACAGCGGCAACAGTCCCCTACCTCTGATAGTATCAGGCTGGCATAGCGATAAAGGGGCATGGATAGAACCATTCGAGCACAGGCATCTGGTTCCCCTGCTCCTCAAACAATTGGGCATTGTTCATCCCAATATTCTTGAAGCACCTGAGGCAGTTATTTTTAAAAAGAAGTAGAGATGAGCAGGGATGCTGTAATTCAGGTTATTGACAAATACTATCCCAGGGACAGAGAAGCCAGACACATACTTCTTACCCACAGTCGTCTGGTGGCAGACAAGGCTTTATCGATTGCAAGGAATAGGCCGGAGCTACAGGTGGACATGGAACTGTTGGAACAGGGTGCAATGGTACACGACATAGGTATAATCTTTACCAAGGCTCCGGATATTGACTGCCATGGAGAGGAACCTTATATAAAGCACGGTCTGATAGGAGGACAACTACTACGGGAAAACGGATTGGACCGACTGGCACCCATGGCGGAAAACCATACAGGAACAGGAATAACCCGGCAGGACATACAAGCACAGGCTCTGCCACTGCCTGCCCAGGATTTTATTCCCAGAACTATTGAAGAACAGATACTGGCCTTTGCCGATAAATTTTACTCAAAAGGGCGTGACCTAACGAGAGAGAAGAGTCTGGAGGAAATAAGAAGAGAACTTGACAGACACGGCAAACGGCAGGTTGAACAATTTGATACCTGGTGCTCCCTGTTTATATAACAAAAAAAGACCGGCCTCATACGAGGTCGGTCTTTTCTTTATTATCGGTTTCGATCTTGAACTCTAAGAATGATAAAGAAGCGGAGGATACAATCCTAAGCCCGAATCCGAATTCCCACTTCCACTTAAGTGCAAGCGAAGGGAATCCTTGTTTGATAAAGGCATATACATAAGGATGTACCCACAGGGTCATTTTTCTAACTTTTTGCTCTTGCTTAACTAACCGGATAGCATTTTCAATCTTGTCGGTCAACAGAATGGAGGGTGAAACAGTACCCGTACCCAGACAGGATGGACATTTCTCTTCGGTATCAATATGCATTTCGGGTCGCACCCGCTGACGCGTAATTTGCATCAGACCAAATTTGCTCAAAGGCAGAATATTATGCTTGGTTCTGTCATTGGCCATCACCTCTTTCATCCTTTCATAGACTTTCTGGCGATGATCCAGATCCTGCATATCAATAAAGTCGATTACAATAATCCCTCCCATGTCACGCAACCTCAATTGGCGGGCAATTTCTTCGGTTGCTGCCAGATTTACATCCAGAGCATTGTTTTCCTGGCTTGAAGAAGACTTGGAACGGTTTCCGCTGTTGACATCAATCGCATGAAGGGCTTCAGTATGCTCTATTATCAGATACGCACCACTTTTGAATGAGACTGTTCGGCCCAGAGAAGCCTTGATTTGCTTTTCTATACCAAACTGATCAAACATCGGGCTTGACCCTTCAAAGAGTTTCACAATCTTTTCACGACCGGGAGCTATAAGCCCCACGTAGTCTTTCATTTCTTTAAAAACCTTGTCATCATTGACGTATATCGACTGAAAGGATGGATTAAACAGGTCTCTTAGGAAGGCTGTAGTACGGCCAATCTCACCCATAATCAACCCGGGAGCTTTTGTGTCTTTTAAGTTTACTACTGACTCTTCCCAACGTTTGACAAGAGTACGCAGCTCCTTATCAAGTTCAGCCACACGCTTACCTTCAGCTACAGTTCTGACTATTACTCCATAGCCCTTTGGCTTAATGCTTAATAGCAGTCTTTTCAGACGGTTACGTTCCTCATTCTGTACAATCTTCTGGCTGATTGAAACCTTATCAGAGAAAGGTATTAGTATCAGGTTACGGCCAGCAATGGAAATTTCAGAGGTCAACCGTGGTCCTTTGGTTGATATTGGCTCCTTGGCTATTTGCACAAGGACCTCCTGTCCTACCGACAAAACCTCCGAGATCGTACCGTTTTTATTGATGTCACTTTCCGGTTTTAGTTTATGCAAGGCAGGCACTCCTTTTTTGCCGGAGGCAATCATTGTTACGTATTTCTGGAGGCTCCGAACCTGTGGTCCAAGATCGAGATAATGCAAAAAAGCATCTTTTTCGTAGCCTACATCAATAAACGCAGCATTCAATCCGGGCATGATCTTCTTCACCCTGCCCAAATAAATATCGCCTACTGCAAATTGAACATTACTAAGCTCTTTTCTCAGCTCGACCAATCTCTTGTTTTCGAGCAATGCAATAGTAAGTTCTTTAGGAGTGACATCTACGAATAGTTCTGCACTCACTAAACTACAGTTTTGATTAGTTCAAATTTCAAAGAACGTTTCTCTTTCAAAGTAAAAGAACAAACAGAAGAAAACTCTGTTTGTTCTCTCAATACCTTAACTTCAGAACAGACGACTATTTCTTTTTATGTCTATTCTTTCTTAATCTTTTTTTCCTTTTGTGGGTGGCCATTTTATGCCTTTTCCTCTTTTTTCCACTTGGCATGGTAGTACTATTTATGAATTAATTATTTCTTGGCATCCTTAACCTTGCTAACAAAGCTCTTGGAAGGTTTAAATGATGGGATATTGTGTGCAGGAATAATAATGGTTGTGTTCCTTGAAATATTCCTTGCAGTCTTTTCTGCTCTGCGCTTAATCACGAAACTACCGAAACCCCTGAGATAAACGTTGTTACCTTTTACCAGGTTTGCCTTCACAGTTTCCATAAAAGCTTCCACGGTCTTTTGTACCGTAACTTTTTCAATTCCAGTATTTTTCGAAATCTCGTTTACAACATCAGCCTTTGTCATTGCTTATTAAATTAATTAATTATCAGTTAATTAAATGCCTATATTCAAAAATCAGTGTGCAAATATATATCGTTTTGCAATCAAAAAAAAACTAAAAGACTGATTTTTGAGGAATTTTTTCTGTCTTCCGGCTTTTAATTGCCTATGAACTACAGTTTTTACTTCTATTACTCCCCTTTGTGATCTCTGTCTGACCCGAGCCAGCTAGCAAGTTAACACATTGATTACCAAAAGAGGTCTTAAACTTAGTTCAAATAGCGAAAAAACGAGAACTTTTACTATCTTCAATCCACTAGAAACAATGACCGGTGAAGATTCTGTATTGTATTCTTGGAGTAGTTATTTCAGTATTTACTGCTAAAGCCGAGTTAAGCAACAGGTGGATTTACCCAGCACCTGATGGGTTCATGGAATACAACCAACTATGGTGGTCGACATACTAAAGACAACAATGAGATGAGCCGGATATGGACCACCTTTTATACCAGTAGTATCAAGAACCTGACAGACGGAATCTATCGCACTGCAGAAGATCCCGACAAGGTTAATATCAACTCGGTAATGAGGATATACAAGGTCTATATGATGTCTATTATCACTGACATATATGGTGATGCTCCCTATAGCGAAGCCGGCAAGGGTTATCTCGAAAGCATTTTCAATCCAGTGTACGATACACAGAAGGATATATACTATGACTTTTTTGTCGAGCTGAAGAATGCAGCATCAAAGCTTGATGCTAATAAGGATAGGGTAACTGGTGACGTAATCTACAATGGCAATCTGTCTCAGTGGAAAAAGCTGGCCAACTCACTACGTCTGCGCTATGCAATGCGTATTTCAGACGTGGAACCAGAAAAAGCACGTGTAGAGTTTTTGGATGCATTGCAGGCTGATGGTGGCATCATAGAAGATGCTTCTGATGATGCATTAATCCGTTACATTGCTATCTCATTCAGCTTTGGTCAGGAAGCCTACTCAGACTATCGTGGAAATTCGATGTCTCAATTATTCTTTGGTAACGACCCTGCAAACAATCCTAGCTATCTGTGCTCTACATTCTTTAATGCAATGTATGACAATGGAGACCCACGTACCTTCAGGATTGCACGTGCTTATTATGACGGTCTGATGAGTGCAACAAGTCCTGACAATCGTATAGACCTGACTCAGGAAATGCTGGATATGGGAATTCCATTTCAACCAAGGGATCCGGGAGCATATTCATGGGAACCATGGCCTCCGGGATATGACAGTCCTACTCTGGCTGCTATGGCTGAAAGCAATCCTTCTATAGCATCCTTTGTAGCACGTGAAACTGAGCCCAAGCTGGCAAACAATTTCCTGAAGGGTGATAATCCCGGAGTAGTAATGACTGCAGCTGAAGTTAAGTTCCTTCTGGCTGAAGCAACTCTAAAGGAATGGACCTCAGGTAAAGGTACCGTGGAAGCACTTTACAGGCAGGGAGTACGAGCAGCTATGGATTTCCTGAGCGACAACTATGGTTGCGAGGTAGTAACCGAGCAAGAGTTTGAAGACTACATTTCTGCAAATGGTATTGGCTACACCTTTGACCAGAAAAAAGAAGCTATCAACACCCAGGCTTGGTTGCACCATTTTACAAACCCGTCTGAAGCCTGGGCCAACCAGCGACGCTCTGATTATCCACGTCTGAAATCGCCTGCCGAGTATGGCTTTAGCCAATTCCTGACAGATGGAACAGACATCCCTGTTCGCTTATGCTATCCGGTTCTGGAATCATCCTATAACAGCAAGAATTATAAGGATGCGCTAAGCAGAATGGGATTGACAACAGAAGACAGCTGGAACAAACCTGTGTGGTGGGATGTGAATTAATAAAACAGAAAAATTATTGGTTATGAAAAGACTATTATATGCTCTACCTGCAATAATGCTAATAAGCCTGGCCCTATTCTCCTGTGATGAGAATGAAGAACCATTCTCCACAGTTAGTGCCAGTGATGAGCCCAGAATTCTGGATCCTGTTTTCCCTACAACACCTAATGGTGATCTGGCTCTTATTTCTGAGTTTTACAGGGATGTCAACCTGAACATGGAACTTACAGTGACTCCGGCAGATTTCTGCACTGTGACATGGTATCTGGATGGTACTTTGGTGCATGAAGGGAAGGAGATTGATATTAACCTGAAGGCCGGCACTTACATACTGAAGGTAGTTGTGGAAACCACTGAAGGCAAGTCCACGTCCAGACAGGGCCTTATAAGGGTAAACCCTCTACCGGACGATCCTTGGGCAGTAGAAAAAGCTTTTTAAAGGATCATAGTTCCCGGATCAACAGCCACACTGTATGGCACTAACCTTGACGTGGTTAAAGCAATAATCATCAACAACAAGAGCATCACCGACATTAACATTGTTGATGCCGGTGCAGACTCATATATTGAATATGAGGTACCGGCCGACTTAGGTGATGGCATTCACAGAGTACTGTTTGTTGATGAGAATGGCAATGAGTATGGTGTAAACAAGGTTACTGTTACCTCTCAGGCTCTGGCCCTCCAGGGTGCAAACCGCACAAAGACCAACTCGCAGTGGCGTATAACAGGACTTAACCTTGATGATGTCCTTTCTATTACTGCAGGAGGAATAACAGTAACTGAGTTTTCTGCACAAAGCGCCACAGAGCTTGTGTTGCAAAGCCCCGATCTCGAGCCAGGTGTTTACAAACTGACTGGAAAAGCTGCGGACAACAAGGCTCTGTACTTTTACAGCAATGGTGAACTGGTCACCGATTTGGATGTAACATTTACAGCAGTTACTGTACTCTTTGAGGGGCATCACTATGTATCCTGGGATTATGAGGATGGCAACCCCAATAAGACCTTTAATTTGATTGGCAAGGATGTATTTGCCGCTATGAGTCCTGGAACTGTAATAAATATCTATTACTCTCTTAATCCGGATGCCGGATATTGGCAAATGCAAACAACCACTGCATGGTGGACACAATTGCCGGGAACCGGGACTACTGACCTGGTGGGAGACGGAGTAATAGAACTGGTCCTGACTCAGGAAATGTTAGATTTGATACAGGCTCAAGATGGATTCCTCTGTGTAGGACATGGTTACTACGTTGACAGGGTAACCCTTGATTAAGGAGGATGAAAAAGGAAGGAGCTGCCGGTTGGCAGCCCCTTCTTTTATTGTATTACTCTGATTAGAATTATTTAAAATTCCACTTGCAGTTTACATTGTTGAAATCAAACGGAGCAAGAGTTGGAGTACTGTCAGCAATTGAGACAAGAGCCAGTTTTTCATCAGTACCTGGAACAGCCTTAGGCATAATCCTGAAAGTTCCGTCAGTAAGCTGGTCAATTCTCCACAATTGTTCAGGAGCACCAGTAAACTCAGGTACAGTGGTTACCTCTTTCTCTGCTGTAGCAGCAAGAGCCCTGTTTGTTCCTTCAATAACAATCTTGAAGTAAGGACCGGCAAGAGTACCACCAGCTTCAGGAACTGCAACGACAGACCATTTTTGGTGTGGTCTTCCGATGTAGTCGCCAATTCTAACGCTAATTTCACCTTCAGGCCATGTGCCAATTACATCATCCAGTTTCTGGGCAGCAACAGGTTCAACCGGAGTATTTTCATCCATATTAAAGAATCCTCTTGCAGCACGGGGCATACGAACAAAATCAACAGCCAATTCGAGGCCATAACCCCTTCTTTCAGATTCGATTTTATAAGTACCGTCTTTGAAGAGTTCACCACCTATTGGCCATCCATCCTTCCAAATCAGTGGACGGATAGCAAGTACACTGTAACCACCCTGATCAAGGTCAGCTTCATAGTGCAAAGACATCTTTTCAACACCTTCTTCTTCGATAAAACGACCAAAGTGACCAGCACCAATAAGTCTGTCACTACCACCGATAACCATCTTGGCTCCACCTCTCATCATGTCTCTTCCCAGGTGGTCAACATAAGGACCAGTTACATTTCTTGAGCGACCCACAACAATATTATAGGTAGAGTTGGATCCATCACAGCAGGTTCCATGTGTTCCAAACAGGTAATACCATCCATCCCTGTATTCAAGGTCGGTAGCTTCGCAGTCAATAGCAACATCTATAGCTTCGTTGCCTTCAACGCGTTTACCTGTTTCGGGATCCAGTTCAACGATGCGTATAAAACCAAAGTATGTTCCATACGAACACCACAGACGACCAGTTGTAGGATCTAGCAGAAGACCTGCGTCAATAGCGTCATTATCTTCAATACCGTCTGATTCGGCAACCACTACTGCTTCGGTAAATTCGAAATCAGGAGATTTAGGATCCAGAGTCTTGTTCCACATAGTCAATACACGACCATTGTGACCTCCACCCAAACCACCACCTGTTGCACTGTATGCAACAAGATAACGATCTCCAATTTTAATTACATCAGGAGCCGCACCTCTACCGGGACGTTCAGCGCCACCGTACCAGGCCCAACCATCTTCTGAGATCAAACCTCCACCACCGGTACCAAAAGTATAGTACTTACCATCGCATTCAGCAATAGTAGATGGGTCATGGATAAATGGTCTTCCGACCTGGGCCTGTACCTGAGAGCAAACAACCGACAAAGAAATGGCCGATATAGCCGATATAATATATCTTTTCATCTGACTTTAATTTTTTGAGTTAATCCCTTATTCAACACTTATCTTCAGGTTCTTAATGGGCTGACCGTTCTCATCAAGGAACCTGACGCAGAAGTCGCTCATACCAGGTCCGTTGATTACAGAACCTCTTACTATGTTTCTTCCCTTTTTAAGAGTAAGACGTTTAGACATAACATCGTCCATAACCATACGCCTGTCACCTGACAGAAATACAGCTTCCTCGCCGTTAAGCCACCACATTGAAGCTGAGTTTGAACCTACAGACATCCTTACATTCTGGATTTCTTCAGGACAATCGATAATTGTTACTGCCCAGAAAAGTACACCATATTCAGGCTTGCTAAGCCCATAGGCAAACCGGAATAGCTTTACATTGAACAACTTGCTGTCAAGAGCATGCCAGGCCAACTTGTCCTTGCCAACCTTAACCGTTTGACCATCCTTGGGTACTACGGTAAATTGATTCTTAAAATAAATAGTATCAAAGGTTTGGCGCATATAACTATCTGTAAACAGAGTATTTGTCCTTATATCCTTCATTATAGGCTCAAGCAAAAGCCATCTGCGAATAAAGCCGTCTTCATCCGGACTTACTGATCCTTTTCCGGCCTTTGTAAAATAGCCGTCAATGCTTCTTTTGGTATCAAATAGCGTTGGGTCATTTTCTGAACGCCTTGCAACCCTAACATCCTGTGCAGTAACTTCTGCAAACAATGAAAATGCAAGACAGCACACCACCAAAACAGTTTTGTTGCTAATCCTCATAAGAATAGTAATTGTTTAGTTAACACAAAAATAACTGATTATCTAAAGGTCAGAGATATGGTTTAGGACCGTAAATATAGCTTTTTTTTGTTTATCTTAATATTTATTCAAACTTAGAAAAAGGGTTTGATAAGCCATAGAAGTTTTGTAATTTAGCTCCATAATATAACCCGATAATAAGTAAATCGATAATGCTTAATAAAGTAATACTTATAGGAAACGTAGGGCGTGATCCCGAAGTCCGTTATCTAGATAAGGAACAGGTTGTAGCCAACTTTTCACTGGCTACCACTGAACGTGGATTCAAGACCCGTGACGGCCAGGAAATACCAGACCGTACAGAATGGCATAATATAGTTGCGTGGAGGGGATTGGCAAAGCTTGCAGAGAACTACATCAAGAAAGGATCTCAAATCTATGTGGAAGGCAAGCTGAAGACCCGTTCCTATGATGATGCCAATGGTGTAAAAAGATACACTACTGAAATCTATGCTGATGTAATCCAGCTATTGGGCCGTAGGCAGGACAGTGATTCTGGTTCATTCCAGACTCCAAAGGGCAGCACTAATGTCGGTGGCTCCACTCAAGGCCAAAGTTCGGGTGTTCAAGAACCTCCTCAATCTGGTCGTGACATATTACAAGGGGAGAATGGTTACGATGATGACCTGCCCTTTTAACTAAATTGTTGAGCATTTGGAAGCAGACACAGTTCCTCAATTCATACTTAATTCTCCGGTGGTGACTGAAATAGCAACTTTCACCACCAAGTCTGTAATTGCCCTTATTTTGACAGTAGTATTACTGCTTGTATCAGCCTTGCTTTCTGGCGCCGAGAATGCCTACATGGTGTTAAGGCAAATGGATCAGAGCAAGCCGGATGACAGCAGGGATAATGTTCTCAAGCGATATGCCAGGCATTTCGAGAACCCAGAACAACTGCACACAACCATAGTTATCTGCAGCAGTTTCATAAATATCTCTGTAATACTTGGGATTACCCTGTTCTTTCATGGACTCCTGACAGATCATATGTCATCTGTACAGGCTTATATATTATTGACAGTTGTTGCAGTCTCTATGATTCTGATTTTCGGAGAGGTGCTGCCACGTATTTTTGCATGGAAATACCCTGTCGGTTTTGCAGGGTTGATGATTCGCCCACTTTCTTTTTTGAAGAAACTGCTATGGCCCTTCCTGTACATATCAGCAGGATTTACCGGACTGGCAAACAAGCGTCTGGCAGGTAATATCAAAGGCTTGTCGCTGGATGACATATCACAGGCTCTGGATTTTGACGATGAATCCATTTCTGAGGGCAGGGAATTACTAAAAGGCATCGTTACCTTCGGAAATACCAACGTGGTCGAGATTATGACAGCGAGGGTGGATGTTGTAGACATAGACATAGAGAGTGATTTTACAAAAGTCATCGGTCTAATCGTTGAGAGTGGCTACTCACGTATGCCCGTCTATGAGGACGGTCCGGACGACGTAAAAGGCATCCTCTATATCAAGGACTTACTGCCTCACCTAGACCAGGACAGCAGTTTTGAATGGCAGAAGCTGATAAGACCAGCTTATTATGTGCCTGAGACCAAAAAGATCAACGACCTGCTGCAAGAATTCAAGACTCAGAAGATACACATGGCAATCGTTGTTGATGAGTATGGAGGTACATCTGGTATAGTTACCCTTGAAGATATCCTTGAGGAAATAGTCGGGGATATCAGCGACGAGTTGGATGATGACGAAGTCACATTCACAAAACTGCCTGATGGCAGTTTTATTTTTGAAGGCAAGACCCTGCTGAAGGACTTTTTCCGTATCACTGAGGTGTCACAGGAAACATTCATAAGCCTAACCGATGAACCTGAAACGCTTGCCGGACTGATACTGGAACTGAAGGGAGCAATTCCTGCCAGACAAGAAGTTATAGAGCATTCGGGCTATAAATTTACGATACTTGCATCCGACAATCGCAGGATAAAAAAGGTTAAATTCTCCAGAATCTGATAGGATGAAACGATTTCAAAGCATAGCTGTACTGGCAGCCATAATAGTATTCTTTGCCTCTGCCGGTTGCAGGCGAACTGAGGTTCCCAAACCCATGGGCTACTTCAGAATTGATCTGGAGGAACCGGTTTATGTCAGGCTTGACTCGGCTATGCCATATAGCTTTGAGTACCCCAAGAGCACAGTAATAGAAAGTGATGTAGCACCCGGTGCAGAACCATATTGGATCAATATTCTCTATCCGCGTCACAATGCCCGGGTACACCTCAGCTACAAAGAGGTTGAAGACAACCTCTACGAACTATTGGAAGATAACATAAAGCTAGCATACAAGCATGTCGTCAAAGCAGATGGCATAGACGAAGATATATATGTAGACGAAGACAAGAGTCTGTATGTAATGCTTTTTGATATAAAAGGAGATGCAGCCTCTCCCCTGCAATTTCTTGCCACCGACAGTGCCAGACATTTTCTGAGGGGCTCGCTTTACTTTTATGCAAGACCCAACCGGGATTCACTGGCCCCGGTAATTGACTATATCAAAACTGATGTGGTGCATCTTATCGAAACCCTTGAATGGAGAGACTGAGCTATGCCTGTTATATTCAGAAAAGAAGGGACCGACGGGGCTCTGCTGGCCGTGTGGAAGATTACCGAACCTGAGGAAGAGCTGATTTCGAGACTCAGACTTACTGATTCGATGGAAAGGCGTCTTAGTATGATAACACATCCAGTACGTCGCCGTGAATGGATAGCATCTCGTCTGCTGATACAGGAACTCAACGGTGCAACAGCAGAAATTGTTCACGCAGAAGATGGACGCCCCACACTTGCATCCATGGATTTGCATGTAAGTATTACACATACGAGGGGCTATGCAGGTGTGCTACTCTCACCCAAAGGCCCTATTGGTATTGATATTGAATATCCATCAGAAAGGCTGGTCAAGTTGTCCGACAGATTTGTAAACGATTTTGAGGCAGCTCAGATGAATGGGATTAATAAGCAAACAGGATGCGCTCTGATATGGTGCTCAAAAGAAGCGGTATTTAAGGCCCTAGACCAGCCCGGTCTCCTGTTTAAGGAGGAAGTAGAAGTGGAAGGGCTTTCAGGCATGCCGGAAGGCATGCCGGAAGGCATGCTGAAAGCGCGTGTTAAGCGTGATAATTTTGAGACAAAGCTGGACCTTAACTATATAGTAAGTCCTGACTATTACCTTGTATGGAGTTGGTAATTAAGAATACAGTATGATCTATAGTTACATCAAGGAATCTGTTGCACAGAAAAAGAAACTTCTGGCTCTGCTGATCGATCCGGACAAGTGTCCTCCCGAAAAGATGGAACAAATCACGGAGATACTCAGACAACACAGACCTCACCTGCTCCTGGTCGGGGGCAGTCTTATTTCAACCCCCATAGCACCACTTGTAGATTATCTGAAAAGCAGACTAGATCAACCCGTCATACTTTATCCAGGCAATCCTTCGCATCTTACTCCCAACGTTGACGGAGTGTTGTTTCTCTCAATGATTTCAGGACGTAATCCTGAACTCCTGATAGGTCATCATATTGTTGCAGCCCCATTTATAAAGCAGAATAATATTGAACCCATAGCCACCGGATATATGCTGATAGACGGTGGTTCACCTACTTCGGTTGAGTATATTAGCCAGACAAGTCCAATCCCTGCGGGGAAACCGGGCATTGCAGTAGCTACAGCCATAGCTGGCGAGATGCTGGGATTAAAGTTGATATATATGGATGCAGGTAGTGGGGCTAAAAACTGCATAAGTGCAGAAACAATAAACATGGTCAAGCAATCGCTTAATATCCCGCTGATGATAGGAGGTGGGATTTCAGATGCCGGAAAATTAAGGGCAGCCTTCGAAGCAGGAGCGGATATTGCAGTAGTTGGTAATATTTTCGAGAAAGACCCTTCTTTGATTGCATCCTTCGTCGAGACCACAGAGTCATTCAAGCCTTGACAACAGAGGGGCAAATCCTGACCATACGTGATACACCCAGTATCAGGCACCAGTCCTCCAGATGCCTGATTAAATCAGCACCTAGTTCGCTAAACCATTATACAGCAGATGGCTATTATGTCTGATTAAGCGTTTGTGCATTAAATCTGCATTTTAATCTCCCATAGTTTTGATTTTGAAAGTCGATGTGTTATATTTGTGGACTTATAGGTCTTCATATCCTTTATTAAAATATAATAGCCATGGAACTAACAAAAAACAGCATTGTCGGAGCCGTAGTTGCAGACAACTTCAGAGCTGCAGATGTATTTAAGAAGTATGGGATAGATTTCTGCTGTGGTGGTAATATAACAATTGCAGAAGCAGCAGAGAAAGCCAACGGTCCAGTTGATGATCTGCTTGAGAGTTTGAATGCAGCGACAGCACAGAAAGATCTGGAGTCAGACTTGTTGCAAAGACTCGAACTGGATGCCCTTGCAGACCATATTGTAGAAAGGCATCACGCCTATGTCCGTGAGAATGTACAGAGCATTCCACCCTATCTTGAAAAACTTGCACAAGTACATGGAGACAGGCATCCTGAGCTATACAAAGTGAGGGAATTATTCGCACAGGCTGCAGAAGCCCTAATGAGTCATATTAGCAAAGAAGAGGCCATATTATTTCCAAGAATTCGTCAGTTGGTTGCAGCAAAACACCAGGGCAGCACCCCTCCACCCTCTCCATTTGGCAGCATAGCCAATCCAATAGCAGCCATGCACAAAGAGCATGATGACGAAGGAGAGAGGTTCAGACTCATATCAGAACTGACCAATGGATACACAGTACCTCAGGATGGCTGCAACACATACAGGGTGGGTCTGGCCAAGCTGCATGACTTTGAGAATGACCTGCATCGTCACATACATCTTGAAAACAATATCCTTTTCCCCAGGGCAATCGAATTAGAAAAAAATCTGTAATTTAGCCTTCAAAGGAATGGATATGTTGTCGAAGGCATCAGAATATGCAATAAGAGCATTAGTATATATAGAAACCAAGAACCGGGGCAATAATCGCCCCGGTTATCGTGAGATTGCTGCTGCAATAGATGCTCCTGAGCAGTTTACCGCCAAGATACTACAATCATTGGTCAGGCAGGGAATGCTCAATTCGGTACGTGGACGAGGAGGAGGATTCTTCTTTGATGCAGATGCCGATCCACTAAAGCTTGTAGATGTAATTACTTCAGTCGAAGGGAACAAACTCTTTACAAAGTGCGGCATTGGCCTGAGCCAATGCTCGTCAGAATCCCCATGCCCTATTCACCATGAATATGCAGTAATTCGTGACCGTTACCTTAATTTGGTAAGCCAAACGACTATTCAAATTTTAGCTGACAGGATAATGGAAGGAGATGCCGTTCTCAACCGCCTCAACCTCCTTGATTCTTAAGCCTTGTGATAAATTATCATAATAAACCACAGGGCTAAAGTAAAAATTCATATTTTTGCTTGAAATCACTTATAATAATTACTTTACCCAAGCAAAAATTATGATGTTTTTACAAGCCTCTCAAGTCGTCAAGAGATATTCAAATCATCTTGCCCTTGACAGAGTAGATCTGGAGGTACCGGAAAGCTCAATCTTCGGTCTTTTGGGCCCTAACGGAGCAGGAAAAACTACCCTGATCCGGATTATCAACCAGATTACAGCCCCGGATGAGGGAACAATAATGTTTAATGGAAGAAAGCTCTCTTCCAAAGATGTTGTAAATATAGGCTACCTGCCGGAAGAGAGAGGCCTTTACAAAAAGATGAAGGTAGGAGAACAGGCCCTTTACCTTGCCCAGCTAAAAGGCTTGTCAAGGCAGGATGCTCTTAAGAAGCTCAAGCTTTGGTTTGAGAAATTTGAAATTCAAAACTGGTGGGACAAGAAGGTTGAGGAACTGTCCAAGGGTATGCAACAGAAGGTACAGTTTATCGTCACCGTCCTCCACTCCCCTGCTCTGCTGATCTTCGATGAACCTTTCAGCGGATTTGACCCCATCAATGCCAATATCCTGAAGCAGGAAATACTGAACCTAAGGAACTCAGGTGCTACTGTTATTTTCTCTACACACAATATGAGTTCGGTAGAAGAAATTTGTGACAACATCACATTGATCAACCAGGGTAAAGCGATTCTGTCGGGTAAGGTCAATGAGGTGCGTCGTCGTTACAATGAAAATATTGCGAAGATTGAGTTTAGCGGAGACAAATCCAATGTAGTATCTTCCCTGGGATCAGATTATAAGATACTTGAAGAAAAAGAGCAGGACAACATTTATTCTTTGCTGTTAAAGATGCCTGAAGGCGCAGATATCAACAGGATGCTGCAGCAGGTGATGGCACACTGTCATATCCACAGCTGCCAGGAAGTGATGCCCAGCATGAATGATGTCTTTATCCGTGTAGTAGGTGAGAGCCAAAAACCCAACTAAACCAGCCTGAAAATGAACAATATACCATTAATTCTCAAACGCGAGTATTTGACCCGGGTACGCAAAAAGAGTTTTGTGATAATGACCATACTGGGTCCTTTATTCTTTGCTGCAATGTTTGTAATCCCGGGTTTGCTTGCCAATATGAGCGACACCAAGACCAAGGTAATCGCAGTAGTTGACAGAACCGGTGCCTATGTTGACAAAATCAGGGAATCGGACCTTATCAAGTTTGAATATATTGATCCAGCATCTGAAAGCAATCTCAAGGAAGACTTCACCAACTCAGGATACTATGCCTTCCTGGTTATTGAGGACAACCTGCTTGAAAAACCAGATGCCTTAAAGCTATACTCAGATGTTGGGATAACTATCGATGTCAAGGACCATGTCAACAACAGTCTTAAAGAGCACCTTCGCACTGAAAAACTTAAGAGTTTTGAAGTAGAAGGTCTGGACTCGATAATTGAAGATATCAACAAGGTTAGGATTAACATGACCACGATCAAGTTGGGAGATGACGGCAGCGAGAAGGAAAGCTCCACTGAGATTGCTATGATAATAAGTATCATATGTGCTGTCCTGACCTATATGTTTGTATTCATCTACGGAGCCCAGGTGATGCAGGGTGTGATGGAGGAAAAGGCCAGTCGTATAGTGGAAGTCATTATCTCTTCAGTGCGCCCCTTTGAGCTAATGCTTGGAAAAATCATAGGTATTGCACTTGTGGCACTGACCCAGGTAGCTTTATGGATAATTCTCACCGGAGTAATTGTTACTGCTCTTAAGGCTGGCTTTACAGGTGGAGTAGATCAGGCAACTCAAATGCAGGCTCTTGATATGGCTGCAGGCAGTATGGATCTTGAAAGCGGAGCAGTTCAGGCAGATGGATTCAACATGGATGGTTTATTGAGCTCAATCAACAACCTGAATCCTTTAAGAACAGTATTTCTGTTTATCCTCTATTTCATTGGAGGTTACATGATCTATTCATCCCTGTATGCTGCAATAGGTGCTGCTGTAGACAATCAAACTGACACACAGCAGTTTATGATGCCAATTACAATACCTATTTTGATAGCATTCTACGT
>Ga0209723_1001623_pt1 | contig 34052 bp, 24 predicted proteins | sample BiotimSIPDNA_2_FD_185750 | JGI IMG/M metagenome (GOLD analysis project Ga0209723, IMG submission 185750) | Anaerobic biogas reactor microbial communites from Washington, USA - Biogas_R2 time_0 SIP DNA (SPAdes) (version 2) | ecosystem: Engineered > Bioreactor > Anaerobic > Unclassified | place... | reverse complement strand
GTTGCAGCGCGTGCGCAGTATGCAGTTGCTGACCGTGACATGCTGGCAGACGCGCGATTGATCCTTGAGCGGCTCAATGTGACCGCGCAGCGTGATGCAATCGTCGCCAGAGTCGATGATGCAGTTAGTGACTGTCACCCGTGCGCAGCAGTCGATGTCGATGCCATCGCCGTTCCAGGTTCGCTGGTCGTTCCAAATCCGCACCCCGGCAATCACCACATCTTCGCAGCCGTGCAGAAAGCAGGTCCAATAGGGACTGTTATACAATTTGACGTCGGTGATAGTGACATTCGTACATTCGCAGAAGAAAATCATCTGTCCGGGGCGCCATTCCGGGTACTCGAACAGATGCGGGTGTTCCTCCCAGGTCTTGTCCGAAAAGGCCTGGCGGTTGCCATCGATCACGCCTTGGCCGGTGATGCCGATGTTGTTGGCCTCGACCGCGACGACCAGGTGCGCGCCAGTGACTCGCTCCTTGACGAAGACGCGGTTTTGAGGGCAGAAATCGTCCGCATTGTAGTCTTCGCGGCGGGAGCTGCCGAGCAGCCTGGCGCCGCTTTCCAGGTTGAGGGTGACGTTGTCGCGGAGATAGACGGTTCCGGTCAGATACGTCCCGGCTGGGAAATTCACCGTTCCGCCGCCATTGGCCGCGCATTCGTCAATCGCCCGCTGAATCGCTGCCGTGCACAATTCGCCTGCCACGCCGGCGGCGCCATACGCCCTGATGTCATACATGCTGTCGCCCTTTACATCGTTTTCACACCTGTTGCCAGGCGGCCCGCCTCACTTTTTAGACTAAGCAGCGCTCCCGGCTTTTGTTACGCATTGAAAACGTACTGCCGACAAGCTGTTTTGCCAACCGGTTAACCCCAAAATGATTTGGGGGGCGAGGGGCAAAAAACTCCTGTTTTATCCGCAGATTATGCTGATGACGCAGATTTTTTGCGGTCAGAAAGCTTCTCACAGCTCCATATAGTAGGTCACGTGCGTCAATTGGCGGTTGAATCCGGCCCTTTCGTAGGCGCGTCGCGCCCGGGCATGGGCGTCGTCAAGACCGGTGAACACGCGGGCTGCTTGCAGGCCGCGATTGCGGAAAAGCTCCAGGACGGCTCGGTACATTTGCTGGCCAATGCCTTTCAAGCCGCAGTCAGGGTCGGCCGCGTTGTTGCCGATCGTCCCGATTTTCTTCTGGTCGTCAATCATAAAGGTGATAAAGCCCACCACCTTTCCGTCTTCCTCGCAGACCAGGATATTCTCCGGCGCATTTTCTATCTGCCGCCGGACTTCCTCGCCCTTGCTTCTGCCGTCTCCAGCCGCCCCAACCAGCAAGTCGGCGATTTTGTCTCCCAATGCCTGCCTGGACATCCGACGGATCGGCGCCCACGCCCGATTAGCGATGTCCACGATCGCTTCGCGGTCGCTGTCACGAAAAGCCCTGATCATGATGACTTGCCTTTCTTTTTCTGCTTGCCTGCCCTATCGCCTTCCAGGACGTGGCCTTCTTGCCCTGCTGCCGGGCTGACGCCGCCCTCTCCTGCAGGCGTCGGCGAGGCCGCTGTCTCCAGCTCCCCGGAATCGCCCTTGGCGGCCTTGCTGCGACGTTTCGCTGCCGACGGCGACGAATCGGCATGGCTTGTCGTCTCGACCACCTCGGTCTCGACTTCCTTGTAGAACTGAGGCATGGGCGGCGCATCGGCCGGGCTAATCAGCGTCTTCAGAGCCTTCTGGGCGGCATTGCGTTCAGCCTGGCGATAGCTGCGCCCCTGGCCGTGCGCCAGTTCCCGCTGGCCGATGCAGACCTTGACTTCAAACACTTGCTCATGCTGCGGGCCGGTGGCGCTCAGGCGCTCATAAACCGGCTTCTGCTGAAAATGCGTCTGGCAATATTCCTGCAACGCGCCCTTAGGGTTGTCTTCAAACTTCACCCGTTCCAGGCACGCATTGATGTCCGGCAGCAGGGTCAGGCACAGGCTGCGGGCGACTTGCAAGCCGCCGTCCAGGTACACGGCACCTAGAAAAGCTTCGAACAAATCGCCTAAAATAGAGGGCCGTTCCCGCCCGCCATTCTGGAGTTCGCCGCGGCCAAGCAACAGCACCGTGTCCAGCCCCAGCTGCTGTGCGTAGCTTGCTGTCGCCGATTCATTCGCCAACATGGACCGCACCTTGGTCAGCAAGCCCTCCTGCGCGTGCGGAAGATGCTCGTACAAATAGTCGGACAGGATGATCTGCAACACCGAATCGCCCAGAAACTCCAGCCGCTGGTTGTGCGGCGGCTGCGGCTGCGGCTGCTCAACCGCGTAGGAGGGATGCGTCAACGCCTCCTCCAACAACGCCAGATTCCGGAACGAATAGCCGCAACGTTCCTGGACGCCTTGGAGAATCGATGGCAGTTCAGACTTCTTGATATTGAATTTTTTCATTATCAGCTTATGTTATATGTTCTGTCGATTCCGTCATAACCACGACCGCAAAGGGCGTCACGATTATTGTTTTCCAGGAGATTTTTTTATGTACGAAGCATCTGATCTGCGTAAGGGCCTGAAAATCGAGTTGGACGGCGAACCTTACATTGTCACAGAATTTGATTTTTGCAAGCCAGGCAAAGGCCAAGCGTTGTACCGCTGCAAGCTGAAAAGCATGATTACCGGCAGCACCCTTGACAAGACCTTCCGCTCGGTAGACAAAATCGACAAGCCCGACCTGGAGGAAAAAACTCTCATCTTCTCATACGACGAGGGCGAAACCTACATCTTCTTCGACCCAAAAACGCACGATGAAGTGCGCATCAGCGCCGACATCCTGGGCGATCAAACGAATTTCCTGGACGATAACATGGAGTGCAGCGTCCTGTTCTACCGTGAACGCCCGATAGAAATCACCCTGCCCTTCTTCGTGGAAAAGAAAATTGCGGAAACCGAGCCCGGCGCTCGCGGCGACACTGCCACCAACGTGACCAAGCCGGCCAGAATCGAAAACGGCTACGAAATCCAGGTGCCGCTGTTCGTCAACATCGGCGACACTGTCCGCATCGACACCCGCACCGGCCAATACGCCGACCGCGTGTCAAAGGCCTGATTTCTCCTGAAAACGGGAAGGGCGCATCATCCGGCGTCGCCGCCCAATTCGGCGGCGGCGCCTTTCCGTCCCTATCTTGCGCCGGTTCAGGGCATCCATGGCCATGAAACACTTGGCGTTTTTGACTTTTTAGCTCCCCAATCCGGCAGAAAGACATGATTTCGATTCTTGATTCTGGCGCAGGCAATCTCGCCAGCGTCCACCTCGCCCCCCTGGCTGTTGCGCCAGCCACGACCCGGAAAGCCTTTTTCGCCTTGGATTTCGACGGCGTCATCTGCGACAGCGCGGCGGAAACTGGCGCCAGCGCCTGGAAGGCCGCCGAGCGCTTCTGGCCAGGACGCTTCCCGAGTCCGGCGCCAACAGAATACATTCAGGCTTTCCGAGCAGCCAGGCCGTACCTGGAAACCGGCTATCAGGCCATACCCTTCATAAAAATGCTCCGCGACGGCCTGCCCCCCCAAGCGCTGGCTACCGGACTTGACGAACGCATCAACGCGGTCTTCGCTGAAATCGGCCAGGACAAGACATCCATGGTCCAAGCCTTTGGCGACACCCGCGACCAATGGATCAAAGCAAACTTGGACGACTGGATTTCCTGGCATGACATCTACCCCGGTGTCCTGGAGGCTCTGCAGAAAGTCCTTGCTGGCGGCCAACATCTCCGCATTCTCACCACCAAGCAAGAGCGCTTTGTCAGCGCCATTCTTAGCGCACATGGCGTAAACTTCCCCGCCGACTATATCTGGGGCCTGGAACGCCAGGAAAGCAAGGAAGACCAGCTGGCGCGCCTCCTGGCCAACGGCGACAACGACGTGTATTTTATTGAAGACCGCCTGGAGACCCTCCGCCGGGTCGAGGCGCGTGACGATTTGCGGGCCGTCCGCCTTTATTACGCCGACTGGGGCTACGGCACTCCCGGCCACCTGGCGGCTGCCAACGCCGACGACCGCATCACCGTGCTTTCCCTGAGCGATTTCCCCAGGTTCCTGGCTGGTCTCGCCTGACTGGCCAACCGCCGCCACTATCAGCCCGAGGCAGAACATGCAGCGTCTTCTCCTCAACATCGGCAACACCCACATCCAGGTCGCGACTCTCACGGGGCATGGCCCAGAGCTGCTCGTGTGCTATGACACGCCAGACATCCGGCCGCTGGAAATGCTGCCAGCGCTGGAGTCGATGACTACGCCATGGGATGCCTGGGCAGTCTCGGTGGTTCCGCCGGTCCGCTTGTCCCTGGAACAGCGCTATGGCCGGCGCATCCGCTTCCTGACGCCGAAAGATTTTCCGCAGCTCGACTTTTCGCCGGTTGACACCAGCACGCTGGGCATGGACCGCATCGCCAATGCCGCAGCAGCCCGCAGTTTGACCAATTCGGCGGTCATCGTCCTGGACTGCGGCACTGCCATCACCACCGAGGCTCTGGACAGCCAGGGCCGTTTTCGCGGCGGCGCCATCCTGCCTGGCCGGATGCTGCAACGCAAAACTCTGGCCGCCTACACGGCGCAGCTGCCCCTGATTCCACTCGGCCAAGACGCCCCGGCCGCGCTTGGATGCCGCACGACCGAGGCGATCGCCGCTGGCATTGACCGCGGCATCGTCGGCGCCGTGCGGGAAATCGTAGCAGCCACCCGCCGCGAACTTGAGTCTGCCGACTGCCCAGTGCTGGTCACTGGCGGCGACGCGCCTTTCTTCACCCGCCACCTCCCGGAACTCACCCCGGCTCCGGACTTGTTCACTCTCCGCGGCATTGCCACGGCTAAGCCAGCCGTCTGACGCCAGCGCGGCAAGCGTTTTCCAGTCACGGGTTGTCTGGGAAAAACAAGCGCTGCCAATTGGCCCACACTTGCGACGCCACCCGTTCCGGCGTTTCGTTTCGCAGTTCAGCCAGGCACTGCACCACGAATTGGACATGCCAAGGCCGGCTTTCCAGCCTACGATATCTCTGAACCGGGAGGTCAGGGCAATCCGTCTCGGTCAGCATCCGGTCGGCTGGCACATAGCGGGCGGCTTGATGCAGACGATGCGCCCCCGGATATGTCACCGGCCCGCAGAAGGACAGATACAAGCCGCGATCGAGTGCCTCGCGAGCAATGTCCACGCTGCCAGTGAAATGATGACAATAGCCGCGAACCTGGCTCAAGCCCAATTCCTTCAGAACGCCGAAAAAGTCTGGCCACGATTTCCGATTGTGCAAGCACACGGGCAAGTTGAGTTCCTGGGCCAGCTGCAATTGGGCTCGAAACATCGCCAGTTGCTGCTCCGCATTGTCCCGACCATACTGGAAATCCAAGCCGATTTCGCCGACTGCAAGTACCCGGCCGCGGTTTTCCGGCGCGGTCAACGCCTGCCGCAACTCTGCCAGGGTTTCTTCGCGCCAGTCTTCGGGGAAAAATGGATGAATGCCCAAAGCGCCGAATACGCCCGGCTGCCGGGACAAATCACAGACTATCGACCATTCCGTGCGACGCGCCGCATTGGCGAGAATGCCGCCAACGCCTTGATGCTCGCTTACCGCCAAAATGAGTTCAAGGCGTTCACGCAGACGCACATCCGCCAAATGGGCATGGACATCGACTAAATTGCCATTCACCTGGTTCATGTCCCCTCTGCGGAAAAATCATTGCTGTCCGGCGTACACCACATTCCATAAAATAGCGCCGCGAAAACAAAAAACCACCTCAGTGGCAGCTGCTAAAGCGGCTCGCACTAGGACGGAAACCACCTTACCTCCCTTCTTCCAGGTTGATTTTCGTGCGTTTCCGCATACGTTATTCTTAAGTCTTGCCTTTTCTCCAACATTCATCTTTTTTCCGGGAGCGACGTTACTATGCACAGCCACCTCGTCCGCCTAGTCACTATTTTCGCGATGCTGACCAGCGCCTTATTTGGTGCCACGCGGCAAGTCAAGCCCGAGAATGCGGTCATCATCCTATCGGACAACGCTTCGGCTATACACGCATTCGCAGCCAAGGAGCTGCAAAAGCACCTCCATCTGCTCTGCGGCGTAGAAATTCCCATTCGCGCCAAGCTTGACGACGCCAGGCAGCCTTTTTACATCAACGCCTGGCCGCTGGGTCTCAACTTTTCCCTCGCACCAGAGGAAGGCCGCTGGTGGGTCAGCGAGTCCTGCGTTTGGCTATGCGGCGAGGACAGCGAGAGGGTGCCCCTTCCGGCTGGGCAGGAGGTCTCGGTCAGCTTCGCCACCCGGCAGCGCCGCACTGGCATACTGAACGCTGTCTATGACTTCCTGGAAAAGCAATTCGGGGTTTTGTGGATTGAACCCGGCGACCGCGGCATCAGCCATCCAGTCACGCCGGGCGTCCTCACGCTGACCATCGGCGAAGGCGGCTGGAAGCCCAATCAGCTGATCAAGCGCGGCCTGCGTTCTGGGCTGCCCTACCGCTTAACCGACTACAACAAGGACCTGCCCGAACCCTTCCAGCTCACCGAAGAGCAATTCCGGCAGAAGCATGACGAGGTCAACCTCTGGCTGAAGCGCATGCGCATGGGCACCAGCCTGGAACTGCATTACGGCCATGCCTTTACCCAATGGTGGAAAAAATACGGCGACGAACATCCGGAATACTTCGCGCTCTTCAAAGGCAAACGCGCCCCGGCTCGGCCGACCATGCCTGAGACCATCAAAATGTGCCCCAGCAGCCCTGGCCTGCATAAGCAAATCATCGACAACTGGCTCGCCCAAAACCCGCGCCCCAAATGCATCAACACCTGCGAAAACGACTGGGGCGACTACTGCGAATGCGACGCCTGCCGCAAGCTCGACATGCCGCCGCTGCCAGGAAAGAAATGGGACGACGACCTGACCGACCGCTACTTGTACTTCTCCAACACCATCAGCCGCATGGCGGTCCAGCATGACCCAGACGTCATCGTCAGCATGTACGCTTACTCCTGCTATCGTTTCCCTCCCCGCCGCGAAAAGGTCGAGCCGAACTTAGTCATCGGCTTCGTGCCCAGCATGATGCAACCGGAGGCAACAGCCGCCATGTACAAAGGCTGGCGCGACGCTGGCGCTAAGAAGCTCTTCCTGCGGCCCAATGACCACCACGTCAACACCGGCTTTCCCATGGGCTTTGAAAAGCAGATGTTCGCCGCTTTCCAGCTCGGCGTGCAAAACCACATTATCGGCACTGACTACGACTCCCTGCACAATTTCTGGCCGGCCACCGGCATCGCTGACTACATCCTGGCTCGCAGTCACTGCCACCCGGATGCCACCTTCGAACAACTGGAAGACGAATACGTCTCAGCATTCGGCGTTGCCAAAGGCGACATCAAGGCCTACTACCGCTATTGGCGGGAGCGAATCTGGGAAAAGCGCATCTACCCGAACCGCCAAGCCATCGCGGAGCGCGGCCTGCACGGCAATTTCCGGCGCGGGCTGGTCTGGGACCTGCACAAGTACTACCAGTCGGCAGACTTTGACCAGACTGACGCCATCCTGGCCGCAGCCGCTGCCCGTCCTGGCCTGTCACCCCAGGCCGCCGCTCGCGTTGCCGACCTCCAGCTGGCCAACCGCCATGTCCGCCTGACTTACAACGCCATCATTGCCAAGCCTGAGGAGCGTTTTGACAAGGCGCGCGCCCTGATCGCCTTCCGGGTGGAAAACCTCGACCGGCTGAACATTGACTGGCGCACGCAACTGCACCGCGTTGAACGCGACTTCGGCGACATCACCGGCATCCATGCCGCCTGGCAATTCCGCGACTACGCCGCATTCAAGACCCTGCCGACCCGCTGGTTCTTCAAGATTGACGATAAGAACGTCGGCGTCCAAGAGCAATGGGAACTGACCCCGGGCGCCAAAATCGCCTCTGTCTGGGAGCCGATTGAGGTCACCAAAGGCTGGGAAAAGCAGGAGATACCAGGCATGCACCCGAAACTCAAGGAGCAGCTGAAAGAGTACGATGGCTATGGCTACTACGGCCTCGACATCGCCGTGCCTGCCGACTGGCAAGGAAAGGACATCGCCCTGCTCTTCGGCGCTGTCGATGAATCATGCTGGGTCTGGGTCAACGGCAAAACTGCCGGTGAACGCATCTACCAGCATAGCGACGACTGGAAAACGCCGTTCGCCATTCCGATCACAACTGCTCTGGACTGGACTAAGCCCACCCAGACCGTCATCGTCCGCGTCCACGACCAAGGCGGCCAAGGCGGCATCTGGAAACCGGTCAGCCTAGTCCACCAATAATCCGTCCAGCCTGTCAACGCACGCTAACCGAGAGGATTTTCCCATGCGCCGTTATCTTCTGTTTTGTTTCCTGGCCGCCGGTCTGTCTATAACCGCTGAAACGCTGCGGCATCCTATCACCTTCAGCGAGGGCCTGCCGGGCTGGTGGACCAACTCCAAACTATTCGCGGTCGCCGCAGGCGAACGCGGGCCAGAACTGGTCATCACTGGCGACCAGGAGCAGGAAAAGGGCTACCAGCGCCTGCTCGGCCTGGTCAAGGAGCTTCCCGCCGAACAACTCACCGGGCAAACTTGGAACATGAGCTTCCAAGCCCTGATTCCCAAGCTCACCGGCGCTGTCAAAGTCGAGGTGCGCCAAATCGGCGCCGATGACAAAAGCGTCAGCTACAACACCATCCGGCTGCGGCAGTTTGACCAGGCCGCGACCTGGCAGACGTTCAGCCTGGAATGCAAGATGTCACCGAAGACCGTCAAAATCGGCATCTACATCACAGCCGACTTCCTCGCTTCTGACGACCAAGTCCGCATCCGCCAATTCGTCTTGACCAAACCGTGACCAGACTTAAAGTGCGCCAACGCTTCATCCTAACCCAAGGAATGACTATGCAACACCATCTTTCCTCTTTGTTTTGCTTCTGCGCCATGCTTCTGGCCGGCGCTGCGACGGCCGCGCCAACGCTAGCCTCAGCCAAGGTAAGTGACATCGCCCTGCTGGCGCCTGACGTTGCTCAGCCGGTTGCTATCAAGGGCTGCGGCGGCGCCTACTTTCTGGCCGAACCCGGGGTGTTGCGCATCACCTTAACCAAACGAGAGACGTCGCCCCGGGCGCAGCCGGTGCGAGCCGTCCTGGCCACGCCAGACCGGCAGGCGGTGGCGGACGTCTGGCTTCCCGGCCTGGCTGACTCTGGGGCTGCCGTGCAAAGCGTCACCATTGAATACGATGTCACCGCTGCCGGCGTCTTTGCCCTGAGTCTGACTGCTCCTGATGACCGCTACGGAAATCGCTTTCAATGGATGCTCGAAACCAACTGTCCGCGCTTCCTGCTGGAGACCTCACGCGGACACCGCGACACCCGCCATGAAGAACCGCTCATCGTCGCCAACCCCAACCAGGAACTCCAGGTCTTCTTCTATCCAACCGCAGCGACCTTCGCCCTGGAAGTCAGCAAATTGCCTCCGAGCAGCCCTGGCATCACCTTGCGCGACCACACCGGCGCCGTAGTTCTGACCCAGGCGCCCAATGCCGAACAGACCGTTGAGGCCAGGCTTCCTGCTGATCCCGACCGCCAACCGCCCTGGCAAATGACCATACCGGCTGGCGGAGCAGTCGTCAATCTCGACCACCTGACCCGCTGGGGCAGACTGTCGGAATACCGCGACCACTCGCTCTGGACCTACCAGCGCAACGCTTGGTTCGACTTTTTCTCCAACCGCAAGCTACTCGTCCCCTACCGCCATGCGCAGTACTTGAAGACAGGCGAAACAGCGGCAGTCACTTTCACCGTCAACAACCGGGGCAAAAGCCCAAAACAGGTACGCCTCGCCCTGGAATTCCCGCCTGGTGCCAAGCCATTCACAACGCTGCGGGAAACAACGCTGGAAATACCAGCCGAAGAAAGCCGGCCAGTCACCTTGGAGTGCGCCGCACCTCCTGCCGGCGAAACCTGGAACTGCCGTTTGCGTGCCACCACTGACGGCTTTACCACCTTCTCCAGCCTCGTTATCAAGCACGGGCGCCGCGATCAGCTCTATGACTTTACCACGCCGCTCGTGCTGACGCCCTATAACCACGAAAACGAACAATTCGCCTACGTCGTTGACTACCCACTCGGTGGACAGCCCTACTTCGACATGGAAAACCGCCCGGTCATCTATGCCGACAACCGCATCCACACTTGGCGAGAGGGCGCCTGGAGGCAAGCCGTCATCAACCTGGCCGACAACCAGAAGGACAACACCATCGTACGCGCTCGAATCACCAAAATCGCGTTCGACCGTGACAATTGGTACTACACCATTGCATCAGACCTGAACGGCAAGGCAGTTCTGTTGTATTCCTCCGACTGCGGCCAAACTTTTGCAGCGGTTTCCCTGCCCATCGACGGCACTTTTGACATTGAGCAGTTCTCCGGACACAACCTGCCTAGCAGCCCGCCGCCGATGATGTGCCACACGGTCACCGAACGCGACCCGCAGCGCATCTGGCGCCGCGTCAACGACGTCAAGCTCCTCCTGCCTAAAAAGGACGGCGACAAAATCGTCCTGCCAGAGCCGATCATGCTCACCCGCTCTGGCATCGGCTACTCCGGCCATTCCGGGATGCCGTCCTCCATAGTGTCACGCGGAGACAACGTCCATCTGATCTGGGCTGAGGCCACTGACCCAGCGGACAAGACGATCCGCGGCGTGCCGACCTACACGGCTACTTACGACCGCAGCACAGGCGCACTCAGCCAGCCGGCTCTCATCGGCTACGGCCCGCCTGCCAACGACATACACAACACCCCGTGCATCACCATGGACAGCAAAGGTTACCTGCACGCCCTCGTCGGAACCCACGGGAACACTTTCCTCTACGCCCGCTCTCTCCAACCAAACACGGCCGCCCAAGGTTGGACAGAAGCCGCGCCCCTGGGAGAAAGGCTCCCCCAGACCTACGTCGGACTAGTCTGCGACCTAAACGACATCCTCCACGTCGTGTTCCGGCTGTCCCGACCACCGGAAAAGGTATTCCCAGACGGCGTGTCCCCGTCGCTGAGCCTGATGAGCAAACCGGCGATGGCTGATGCCTGGTCAGAGCCGCGCCAGCTCGTCCTCTCGGCCTTCACTGACTACAGCGTTTACTACCATCGTCTGACCATTGACCGCGGCAACCGCATCTTCCTGTCCTACGACTACTACACGACGTACTGGTTCTATCGCAGCGACCAGGCCAAATCGCGCCGCGCCCTGATGATGTCCGCAGACGGCGGCCAAACCTGGCGCCTGGCCTCTGACCAAGACCTGCGGGAATTGTGAATGCTGAATTATGAATTATGAATTATGAATTATGAATTATGAATTATGAATTATGAATTATGAATTATGAATTATGAATTATGAATTATGAATTATGAATTATGAATTATGAATTATGAATTATGAATTGTGAATGCTGAATTGTGAATTCAGGTAATCTGTCACCCATTGAACATTAAGCCGCTGGGTGCCACCTCTCTCGCCTTATCTCATTTAGGTCCCCCCCAGCCGGGTCGCATCCGGGCACCATTCCTGGAGGTGGAAAGCATGATGCCAGCGTACCAGGCAGAATCATGCTCAAGCACAAAGTGACTATGATTCTGCTGAAAACCGCTTGAAAAAGGGCGTACAACAGCCTATTTTTTCATCGATTCCAGAAATCAGACCACACCCACCCAAGGGGAGCCACCTTCCCTAGCTTTGTCGCGCACGTAGTGCGAGCCATTGGCTGACCCATTACGAAATTCAGAAAGAAAAAGGTTCTGTCCCCGTAGTTGCACACAGTGCAACGAAGGAGGAAGCACGAAGCGCGAAGAAGGCTGAAGACTGAATGAGGAATGAGGTGAAAGGAGGAAATGAGAGTACTGAAGGTGGAAGGGGGAATTAAAAAATTTGAAAGAAAAATTACGGAGCGTAGCTTTCAATTCGCAGTGCGGATCGTACGCCTTTGTCAATTTCTGGAAAAGCAGGATCGGGTTTCTAGAACTCTGGCATTTCAACTCCTTCGTTCGGGAACTTCGATAGGCGCCAATATCGAAGAAGCTCAAGCTGGTCAAAGCAAGGCAGACTTTGCCGCTAAAATGTCGATTGCACACAAAGAAGCCAGGGAAACCCATTACTGGCTCAAACTTTTGATAGCTTCAGAGATCGTTGCCGAGGCAAGACTTAGCGAACTATTACAGGAAGCTGATGAGTTGGTCCGAATCCTGACCAGCATCGTCAAGTCTGCTCAAACCCGGAATGAGTCATGAATATCACTCATAATTCAGCATTCAGCATTCAGCATTCAGCATTCAGCATTCAGCATTCAGCATTCAGCATTCATTTTACAAAGCTGCCGATGACGCGCTCGCCGCTGTCCAGGAGGCGCGCCTGGACAGCGTCTGCGGCCGGATTGAAGGTCACCTTGAGGGTAGCGCTGCCGGCTGCGGCCTTGACCGGGATGGCCAGGGCAAAGCCGTCAGGCGTTTTTTCCAGGCTGGGGTTGCCGGTTAATTCCTGGTCAGCGCGGTATGGTCTGATAACCGTGACGAATTCGACCTGGCGCTGCGGCTGCCTAGTCTGGGCGTTGACGTGATATTCCACGACCTTGATGCGTGGTCTTGGCGGTGGGTCAAACTTGTCGCTCTGGGTGATGGCCAGGTCGTTGGGCCACAGCATGGCGACCTGGCAAGCCGCGCCTTTGTTCTGCACACGGATGTCCTTCTGAGAGCGGATATCCATGGCATTGATGGCGTGCAAATGGAAATCGAAGGTCGCCGCTTCAACAGCGTCAAGAGTATCGAAGATAACTACAGCGTCGGGCTTGTAGAAGAGAATGCGGCGTTTAAAGCTGTTCAGGCGCCCCTCGTAGGACTTGGCAGCCTCGCCAGCGACGTAGTCGAAGAAAGGCGTGCAGGCGAAATCGGTGATTTCGCCCTGGCTGTTGGCGGAGTGCTTGAGCTGGCTCTCGCCATTGACGGAAATCGAATTGACGGATTTAGTCTCCCACATCCAATTTTTGTGATGTTCGGTGCCGTAGCTGTCCCGGCGTCCGGTGCGGATGAGCAGGCGTTCGCCGTAAGCATTGAAGGTGAAGGCGTTGTTGGACTCATAGCCGTGACTCTGGGTGCCAAAAGGGCTGGATTTGAAGACGAGCTGGACATTGTCCTCGCCGCCGAGCAGATTGCTGTTGAGCATGGCCTGGCCAGTGCCGCGGAAACATCGTGACGACGGCAGGTCGGTCGGGGGCTTTGCCGCCACGGCAGGCATGACGCCGCGCACGAAACCGACGTAGGAGTTATCGACCTTGGCGCCACCGACAGCCTCGACGTACCACTGCCAATATGGGTTTTGCGCCTGGGCGGCAAAGATGCTGACGAGTGCGGCATTTCCGGCCGATATGAGATTTTCGACCTGGTCGCCGAAGCCGCCATCCTTAGTTCCCGGCGGTTGCAGATACATGGGGTAATAGCCGATGCTGCTGAAGTAGGGCTTGGCAAAGGCGTCGACGCCCATGGCGCTCTTCATGATGTCCGCCCACCAGGTGAAGCGAGTCAGATAGCTGCGCCAATAGGCCATGCCCTCATGCCAGCCGCCGTCCGCATCCGACCAGACCGGATACACGCAGGCGTAGACATTCATGGCGAACCACAGCCACTCTTCGGCCTCGGGGATTTCGCCGAGAAAGGCCAGGGCGACTTCGCCAAGAAAATGCCAGGCGCGATTGCTATGGCTCGCGTATGGCGACCAGAGATGCCGGGGAAAGAGATGACGGTACATTTCCTCGCCGCGGATGCGCATGAGCTCCCGACATTGGGCGCGCTCATCTTCACTGAGGAGGTCATAGACGTAGCTGTAGGCGCGGGCAAAGCGGGAATTGTAGGGCATGCCGGCTTCGTCGTTATAGCGGTAGCCGGTAGCGCCTTTGGGGTCCCACTGGGCGCAGTCCATGAGGATGCGCTTGGCGAGTTGGCCGTACTCATCCTTGCCGCCGATGAGACGGGTGAAAGCAAGGGTGGCAGCGCCGTCAAGGGCTTTTATGGTGTAATCGCGGTTGCCCCACCAGACTTTTCGCCACTCGTCGCTGTTTCTCACCATTCCCCGCGGGTATTTCGGCGGTTCGTCAGTAGGTGGCGGCTTGGCCAGCATGGCGTCGCATTGCCGGCAAAGACTATCAAAAATAGACTTGAGGTCGGTCTGCGCGCGCTGTCGCCATTCGCTGAGCTGCTCGGGGCGGATGAATATGCGCGGATGCGTGGTGGGTACGCGGCCCATGAGTTCAGCGCGCGTGGGCAAGGGCAGTATTGCGGAGTCGCTGTCAACGCTGAATGAGCGCGTGCTGCTCCAAGCCGACTGCTGGCCGTCGGCCGCTCGGTAGGCAAAACGCCAATACCAGGTGCCGTTGGGAAAACTTTGCGGTGGACAGTGGACATTGTAGCGGAGCTCCTCTATGCGGTATTGGCTGCTGCTGAAATCCGGTACGGCTGAGACCTCAAGGATGTAGCTGAGATCCTTGCCTTGCGGTCGCCACGAGAACGCCGGCGGGTTGACTTCGCTGCGCTGGCCGTCAAATGGCCGGAAACCCCACTCATTGGCTTGCGGCGGGGTTTCATTCATGGGTAATGGCTCAACGCCAGCGACCAAGGCAACGCCAAGGAGCAAAGCGGTCGTGCAGGCGTGACAGATGCTACGATGGACAAAATGGATGCTAGTCATGGCGTGTCGTCTTCCGGTGCTGGAATGTTTGGAAATCTCAATGGGCGTGAGGAAACGCCGCGGAGTTATCAAAGCCAGAAACAACGACTAATATACACGACAAAACGCCTATAGTGGCAGATTGTGCAGATGAGAGCGACATATCTTTATCCGCAACAGTCACAAATTGCGCAGATTAGCAGGCCGTACGTTGCAGCTCACACTCGACGCCTGTCAATCATTTTCCCTTTGAGCCGCGCTGGCGTTGCCGCCATGATTCATCGCCCCCAGTCGGCGGCGGCGTTTTCCAGCGCGGCAACGAACGCCGACGCTCGCTGGACGACACCTCTGTCGGACGGCCTTCTTCCGGTACCGAACGTCCAGGCGCGTTGCGACCGCTTGTCGGCGTTGCGTCACGCGCTTTGCCCCTGCCGCGCCGACCTGCCTTGGTTGGCGGCCGGTTTGCCGCAGTGGCGGCCGACTGCTCGACGCGCGCGACCGTGCCGATCATGGCCTGAATAGCCAGGCGCGCAGTCGCAAAGGCCGCATGCAGATTATAGCCGCCAGTCGGGCCGTCGATATCCATGACTTCGCCGGCAAAGTAAAGCCCTGGGCTTCGCCGCGACTCCATGGTGTCTGGGTTAATTTCCGATAAATCAACGCCGCCGACCGTGACAATAGCCTCCTTCACTGGCCGGATTCCGGTGATCGGCAGCGGCAGCGCCTTCAGCAATCTGGCCCAGGCCGAGGCATCGCCGCCGCGCTGTTCCAGCCATGCGGCCAGGCTGTCAGCGACGGCCAAATCCAGGCCCTGGGCAGTCAAAAGCCGACTCAGGCCGCGAGCGCGTCCTGCTGTCTGCTGCAAGCGAGCGGCGACAGCGGCCAGGGACATGTCTGGCAGCACATCTAACTCCAGCTCGAAATCAGTCCAGCCGCGCCGGGCAATCATCCGGCTGGCGTCAAAAATCGCGGTTCCGCGCAGGACATTGCCTTCGGCTAGGACATTGCCCTCGGTCGTCCCTACGGCGGCTCCGCGTTGGGTGATGGTCAACCTAGTCGTTGGCAGCGATGCGCTGGCTGCCGGTCGCGGCAACCAACCTGCTGCGCTGTCCATGCCGGCCAATCCTGCTTGCAACGGCAGCACCGTATGGCCGAGTTCGCCAGCAAAACGCTGGCCGTCGCCGACGCTGCCGGTCTTTGGATACGACACCCCGCCGGTGGCCAACAGCACTCGCGGCGCCGTAAATACGACTGCGCCACACGACACCTGGTAGACGCCCCCGGGCAACCGCGTCACCGCGCTGACCGGACAATTCAGGAGCAGCGGCACGCTGAGTTCGCGCAGCCGATCCGTGAAGCAATGCAGGACATCGTCGGCCTTTTCCGAGGTTGGATAAATGCGGTCGCGATTAAGGCAGGTCGGCACGCCAGCAGCCTCAAACCAGCGGCGCAGCCGTGCTGGCGGGAACGCGGTCAAGGCCGTTTTCAGAAACGTACCGACCGGCTCGCCGTAGGCGGCGATCATGTCGCGAGCGTCTCCAGCATGGCTGATATTGCAGCGGTTGTTGCCGCACAGAAGCAGCTTCAGGCCAGGCCGGTGCCGTCGCTCGACAAGCAGGCAGGGCAAGCCGGCCTCCCCAGCCGTCACGCCAGCCATCAGTCCGGCCGCGCCAGCCCCAATAATGATTACTTCCGCTGTTGTCACCATCGTTACTTGCTCGTATCGCCCACTTGAAATAGCGACAGACTCCTTTGTTTATGCCTCTTAAGATGCTACTGCCCGTTGACGTTCTTGCAGCCTTTGGCGAATGAGCTGGCCAGCGCAAATGCCCAGGCAACGACTACAGCAATAAAAACATAATCACAGTCAACAGCAACGCAAGCCGTCCAACAACAACTAGTGGCAAGCGGTCACCGATTGATACTTCGGAATTCCGGCAAGCTGTGGAACTCGGCGCCCCGGGCAAGACACTTTAATGGACAGTGGACAATGGACGTTAGGGGACTTTGATGGACGTTAGTAGACGATGCTGTGGACAGCAGTGGACTTTAGTGGAGAGTGGACGTGGACATTAATGGACTTAAGCGGACTTTATCCTCGCCCCTCGCCCCTCCGGTGACCGGTGACGTTTTTAAGAAAAAACTGCTGTTTGCTATTGCAATTCGTCGTCGAGGTCGCACATTAGAATTCATCCTTACCGGCGCTGTTTTCCGACTGCTGCAGTCGGCGTTCTGTCCATTGTCAACAAGAAGGATCAGCCATGCCTCCGCTCTATCATCTCTCGCCTCGCGTTGTTCCGGCCAATCAGACCAGCGTCATCACCATCCGCGGGTTGTTCCCTCACACCGATTTCCGCCGCCTGAAAGGCACTCTCGCCCTTGACGCCGTTGCCGCCGACGGTCTGCTTTTGGACGGTCGCCTTCCCGGCATCACCATGGGCAACGGCTATGACCTGCAACGGCCGAACTTCACCCCCCTGGAGGGCGACCTTGACGCCGCCACTGGAACGCTCCGCGTGAAGCTGTTTTTCCGCGGCGAAGGCGAACATTCCATTCGCGTACTGAGCGAGGGCAAGCCTGTCGCCATCTTTCATGTCTACTCTCTCAACGAGGACCTCCTGGGGCTTCGTCCTTTTCGCGGGGACATGCACCTGCACAGCCATTTTTCCGGCTGCAACCACGACCACGCCTCTCCGGAATACTTTGCAGCTGCCAGCTGCGCCAAGGGCCTGGACTTCATCAGCATCAGCGACCACAAGCAGCTAGCGCCAGCGCGTCTGGCCATGGCCTTTGCGGAGAAATGCGGCGGACGCCTGCGCGCCTACCCTGGAGAAGAAGTCCACCTCCACGACCTCCACAATCTCCATTTCCTCAATTTCGGCGGCCGGGAGTGCGTTTCCACTTTCCTCAAGCAGAACCCTGAGCAGTTTGCCGCTGAAATCGCGCCCTTTTACCGAGACTTACCAGACGATGGCAGCGACGAGCGAATACGGCAATTGTGCGTATCCTGCGACTACCTGCTCCACAAAATCAACGAGGTCGGCGGGCTGTCCGTGCTTTGTCACCCCTATTGGAAGCCGCATGAGCGTTTTTTCCTGCCTACGCCCGTCTTGGAATACATGGGCCGCAAGCTCAATTTCGATGCCTTGGAGCTGCTGGGCTTAGGCAACACGGCGGAGATTCATCGCGAAATGAATCAGCTCTCGATAAGCTTCTGGCACGACATCTGCGTCCGGGCTGGCCGGCCCGTGCCCGTCGTCGGCAACACAGACGCCCACGGCTGCGAGGCTATAGGCCTGAACTGCTCCATCGTCTTTGCCGCCGCCAACACCCTGGAGGGCATCATCGCGGCGGTCAGAAGCAACCGCTCCGTCGCCGTCGAGCGTGTCCCCGGCGAATTCCCTGCCGCGTATGGCGACCGGCGCCTAGTCGCTTTTGCATACTACCTGCGCCGGGAGTACTTCCCCGCTCATGACGACATCTGCCGGGAGCAAGGTGCGCTGATGTTTAACGCCATCATCGCCGGCGACGTCGACCACGAGGCCATGGCTGCCCTGAACAGCAAAATGAACCGGCTCGACAGCGACTTCTGGCAAGCCTGAAACCACCCGAAAAGTTCGCGGCCTGGAACAGATGCCTCAAGCTCGGTGGCGTCTATCCCAGGGCATTTGTTTAAGCGCTTCACTTGCCGCGGGCATAGAACAGCCGGAAGCCGCCTTTGGGCACCTTGAAGCTGAACTGGGTCTGCGCCGGAACCGCTGCGCCGGTCTGCAAGTCAAGCACGGTCTCCAGGCTCGCCCAGGGGAAGGCAAAGGTAGTGCTTTCCTCGGCCTTGTAGTAGTTCCCGACCAGCAGGAGCATCTGCTTATCCTGCCTGATTCCGGAATAGAACATTTGGTCATTGCTGCCAGTTGGCTCTAAGACCTCGCCGTCCATAATCAGGTCTTCGTATGGCCGCAGCATGGCCAGGGCTCGGGCGTGATAATAAAAGTCATGCGGGGTGTCGGTGAAGTCCCCATAGCAGTAATAGGTGATGCCATCTGCGCCATTGAGCAAGGCTTCCAGCACCATCATCTCGACCTTGTAGGGTTCAAACTCGCCATACGTCCCTGTGCTCAGCCAGGGAATCTGCCGCCGCGACTTCATTTTCTGGTAATTGCCCCGGATGCGCTGGTGGACGTCAACGGCGCGGCCAGCCACATACAGGCTCGGCATGGCCATGTTGATGTATTGCGGATAAATGCGCTGGAAGAATTCCCCGCTGCGTACGGCGTCGCGGTTATAGTCGCCCTGGGTTGGCACTGGCAAGCCGATTTCGGCGGCGCCGCGGCGCACGGCTGCATCAAGGTCGCGCATCTGCTCAACGCGGCAATCCAGGAGGAATTCCTCCAGGGGCTTGCCGCTTTTTTGGAGAGCCTCCTGGCAGCGCCGGCATTGCGCGGCAGACTGTTGCATCTGACCCCAGCATTCGATGTCATAGAAGACATAGTCAGGAACGCCCATTTTAACGCAGCGCGCCACCCGTTCCATTTCCTTTTCATAGAATTGCCCGCGGTAGCTTGGGCAGAGCATGCGGTGGCTTTTGCCAGGGATGTCGCAAAACAGTTCGCTGCCTTCCTTGTGCCCGCGCATCATCTCATGGAAAGCGGAGTCGTTCATGATGATCTTATAGCCGCGCTGGCGTGCAGCGTCGACAAATGCGCGCTGCTCCTGGTATTTGTTGACATTCCAGAAACGCGGGAAGGCCGACACTGTGTTAAAGCCGAGCTTATCCCACTGCTCCAGAAAGTCTGGCCAGGCCATGGCATTGCCGACCGACATCCAGGACAAGCTGACATGCAGCCGCTTAAACCGCGGAATCGGCGGCAAGCTGGCAATCTGCAATGGCAACCGGCTCCGATGCTGATCCTCGCCGCCGCTCCTACCCATGCTGAAAGCAGGCAAATCACCGCGGCAATCCGGCGACACTGCCAAAAACACGGTGGGCGCTGACAATTTCTTGTTCTTCAGGGTAATCGGCAGCACATAGCGCTGGTAGTTATGGCCGTCGATAACGACGTTCTCGGCCTCCGGCTCCGGGCTGCGGACTGACACCCCGGGCGGCAAGTCAAGAACCAGCGACGCCTCCTGGCCAACGGCTTGCCCGACCCGCAGGTCGAGAAGCGAAAAGTTCTGCGGTGCCGGCACATCGCGGATAATGTCAAGAGTTCCAAGCCGAGTCCGAACCAATAGTCCTTCCAAGGGAATTTCCTCGCCCGGGGACTGGTACGCCGCATTGAAGTCAGGGCCAATCGTCTGTGCTTCCAGGACAGCCATTTCATCCGAGAAGATGCTGCCGCTGGCGCCGATGATCTTCAGGATCAGATAGCGGGCTTCGGCTTGGATGCTGAGCGCAAAGGGATACATCCTGGTCGAATACACGCTGCCCTGCTCCTCAATGTAATAGCTGTTGACAAAGTCGCTCTGGTCGCTTTCGCCGGGCATCAGCTTCTGCATGCTCCTGGCCAGGTGATAGGTCTGGCCGTCTCGTGAGACGTACGCCGCAAAGCTGCTTGGAAACTTGAAATTGCCGACGGTGCCGCCTAAGCAACGAATCACCACCCGGTCGAGTTTTTCTGGTTTTCCCAGGTCAAGCTTCAAGAATGCCTCGGCATTGCCGGAGTACCAGCCCACGGCCTTGCGGTCAAACCAGACCTTGTCATCGCTGCGGCTGGTCAGCTTGCCGTCAGTCAAATCCATGCAGTCATTCTCGTCCTTGGTCAGGTGATAGTCCGGCGGCGGCACCAGCTGGAGCCTCTTGCCCAGAGCCAGGTTGTTGCCTGTGGTCAGGTCAAACCAGAGCTGGCGGTCTTTGCGCGTCTGCAAGTTGCCGGCCTCAATCACGGCTTTGGGGATTGCCTGCGCTGTCTTGATGTCAAGCTGATGCGGTAAAGCATAATAGGAATAGCCGCCGAGCACCTTGATCGCCGCCATCAACACGGCCTTCTCTGCCGCGCTGACGCTCAAGGCCTGGTCGTCAACCTTAACCCGGGCTGAATAGACCAGCGGGTCAGCGTCGCTCGGCTTCAGCACGATGGGCGTGTCAGTCTGGCAACGGTATTCGATCATTTGCGGATACAGGAAACAATCGACTGTCAAGGTAGCGTCGCCCAGGTCTGTCGCAGCAAAATACTGGAAAAGCAGCTGGTCACCCACCTGGATAGCGTCGTCGTTGCTCTTGCCTTCAACCGTGACCACCAGGCCGTTGGTCGGCCGGCGCACGATGCGGACCTGCCGGTAGTCAACCCAGGGGCCGATCTCCTGGCCACTCCCCAACTGAGCAAAAGCCAACGCAAAACTCCGGCCAGCGCTGCGATGCATGGAGAACGTATTCCAGCCGACGAACAGATGCCCAAAATGAGCACCGTTGGTGCTGGCGTTGCGCACCCAAGGCTTGGCGCTGGCGTTTTCCAGCTCGCCCATCTGGACTTGCAGAAACGCCTCGGCGGGCGCGGCTGGCACGTAGGTGTGGAAAGAGGCATAGTTGCCGGACGCATTCGGTTCGACTTGCAAGCGCAAAGCATCGCCGACGACTTTGGGGTTACAGCGAATCCACTTCCACTCAGCCTGGTCAAATGAGCCGAAGTCGCACTGCCAGAGGACGCTGTTGCTGATGACAGCCGACTGGGAACGAACCATGACTCCTCCCCCCATGCACAAAACCAAACTCAAGGCCAAGGTCAGCCTCATGAACGAACGCGAAAAGCGCGGGCGACCGCCATTCCCGGCGGACGGATTCGGCAGACGCGCCTGAAAGCAAACACGTGACAGCATAATCCTGGTCTCCTGGTTCGGGGTTTGCAAGCCGATGCTCACTAGTTTTATCGAACGTTGAAACCATCGGCGGCCTCCAGGCCGGACGCCAATTCCCGCACCTGGACTTTCCAGGCGCCAACAGCGTCGTTGGGCGCGATGTCAATCGGCACGGACAATTTCCCGGCAACAGCCGCATACCAGCCGACGATTTCCAGGGGCTGACCTTCCGGGTCGCTGCCCTGGATTTGCAACGGCACCACAGCGTCAACCGGCTGCCCTGCGGCATCAAGCACCTTGATTTCAATCACTCCGCGCTTGCCACGCGCAACCTCAGCCGGCGCAGTGACCTGCACCCGCGCCAAGGGCTGTTCGGTGACCAGGTAAATCCGGCCTTCGCCCGGGCCAAAATCAGCGGCGAACGCCAGGCTCCCGTCAGCCGCCTTGGTCGCCACTGCCTTGCCAGCCAGCAAGTCATACACTGTTCCCTGCGGGCGGTTAATGCGGATTTGCGCACTGAGCGGCAGACCCTTCTCCATCACTTTTCGGTACTGGCCAACGTAATCGCCGTAGGTGCGCTTGTCATTGAAAGCGAACAGGTAGTCGCTGGTGCCAAAGCTGCGGACGCGAAGCACAGCGTCGGCAGTGTCGGCCTCAGCCAACGGCTGGCAGACGCCGTCCAACTCCTGGCGCAACTTTTTCGAGCAGGCGATGATTTTATCCTTGTCATTGTCCTGCAACTGCGGCAGGAGCACATCCGGCGTGATGCCGGGCGCCAGCATCTCGTCCGCGACGATAACGCCGCCCTTGGCCTGCCAAGCCTGGATACGCACGGCGACATCGGCGCTGAGGACGGCGCACATCGGCATGACCAGAACCGTGAACTGGTCCAAGCCGTCGCGCAGAATCGTCTCATCATAGATAATTTCTGGTTGCAAGTGCGCTCGCGCCAGGGCTGCGTGCATGCGTCCAACCGGGTTTGCCATCGTGCCATGCGTGGTGCCGCCGTAGAACATCTGCGACGCAAAGCTTTCCAGCATCGCGATGTTAGCTTTCCGTTCCGGGACTTTCAGCAGCATTGGGCCGAAGGGCTTGATCACCTTGCGGGTGAGTTCAGCCAGGCGCGGCTGGGTTCCTGGATGGGTGAAGTCATAGCCGCCCGGCTTGCCCTTGTCCCACAGCGACCCAGAGCCGTGGTACATGACCGCCTTCACGGCGCGCGACAGCTTCTGCCACAGCGCGATTTCCAGCATGTCGGGGGGGATGGTGATGAACTTGGCGTCTGGCAGGCGCTTTTCCCATTCGTTCCATGTGCTCTTGTCTTCGGGCAGAGGTCCGGTCGTGCCTGAGCGATACCAGATAATCTGGGTCATCTTGGTCGGCTCCTGGTAGGACGGCCCGCCCTTGCACATCGCCAGCACCTCGTCGGCAGCCAATCCCATCACCAGCGGGTCGGGGTACACGTATGTCCAATGGCCGATTAAATCGACAGCGCCGCCGCTGCCCCACTTGCTCGGGCAACGCACGACCGGATCCCAGACGACTTTCCACGGCGCTGTGCCTTTCGCATTCAGTCCCTTCCAGGCCTGGGTCAGGAATCCGGGATAGCCGTCGCCGCCGCCCCAGAGCCAGCGGTAGTAGACGAGAATCGGATGGTCTTCCGGGATGATGCGGCTGGCCGGGAAATCCGGCAACCGGGCGTATTTGACGCCGCCCTTGCCTTCGATGGCAGCGGGTACCTCGGTCAGGCCGGTGGCCGTGCGCAAAGCCGCGATGTCCTCAGCGCGGAACGACAGCCGGCTGCCGTCCCGGAATTCCGAGTCAGTCAGCACGATGTCGATGACTGGGTACATCTTGAGGCTGTTAGCCATAGTTCGAGCTGCGTCAAAAGCGAACTGCTGCACCCGCGGCAGGGAGAAGTTGACCATCCTGGTCGGCTTGCCCTGGCGGTCATGGCAGAGGTAGTCTTCGCGCACCTTGGCGTATTCCGGCTGACTCTTGAAATACGCTCCGGGAGACATTTTGCCCAGTGCGCGCAAGCCGGCTGCCATCACCTGGTTGAGGCTTTGGCGGGTCTCATGGTAACGCTCGCGGTATCCCAGCGGCTCGCCTGCCTCCCAGGCCGCATAGTCGAGATGGTCCAGCCAATGCAGGCCATGCGTAAAGCCGGTTGAGAGCAACTGGTCAATGCTGCCACCGCCCCACATCACCACCGGCATGAACTCCGGCAGCCGCCGACAGAGCTTGTAGTCGAAAACAGCGCCGCCAGTAACCGCCTGGCCATCGGCATTGACGCCGCGGGCGTCAACGCGACAAGTGTAGTCGCCGACCTTGCCATCGCAACGCAGCGGCAGCGACAGGAGCACCGGCTCGCTATTAGGCGGCAGATCGCCTATCCGCTCTTCACGGCTAGTCAGCCCATCATGAATCGTCAGCGCCAGGTTCGTTATCTTCTGTTCTGCCAAGTTGCTCACACGGAGCTGCAAGGTGTGGCCCTCTTCCAAGCGCTCAAACACGTTGCGCTGGAATGGATGCTGCAAATCGAGGTTAATCAGCTTGATTTGGCTGGGGAGGCCCTTGACTATTCTGACCTGGGCAAGATACCCAGGCAGGCCAGAGTGAATGCTGCCACAGCGTTCGCCAAGCATAAGCGGTTGAATGCCGGCAGCGGCCGCACCCTTGCCCTCATGCGTCTGCTTGCCGACTAAGCGACCGTCGACAAAGAACATCCCCGTGCCAGCGCCGTTGTAGTAGAACGCCATCAAGCGCCAGACGCCAGGGGCGTATTCCACCTGCTCTGAGGTGAAGTTGATGACCTCCGCACCCAGGCCGATGCCGGCCCGGAGCGAAACCTTCTTGGCGCCCTTATGGTGGCGCAGGCTGAAATGATAGTCCTTGTTGAGATATCCCCGCTCGTGCGTATTGGGCACGTACATCTTGTCAACGATGTAGCCGACGTTCCAGTCCGGATTATCCGGCGTCTCCTTCAATTTCACCCAGGCTTCGATGCTGAAAGCGCCGTCTATGACCGGCGCTGTCTTACGGTCGGCGCGGGCGCCATTGGGCTTATCAACGCCGGGGATGAACTCAAAGCATTCGAGGGCGCCGCCGAACGTACTGTCCGTCGTCACCAGGCTGCGGCCGCAGAGTTCCAGCGTGGCCTCGCCCTTGCTGTCAACCAATTCCGCGCCAGGCTGGAACTGCCAGAGTGCCAGCACATTGTTGCCGGTAACCTCATCGCCTTGAAAGGGCCGTATTTCAAAGCCGAAAGCCAGGATAGACCAAAGGCCAGCCAGGAAACATAAGGGGGCCAACCAGGACAAACGACGCGACGACAGTCTTGACTTCTTCCTATTTGCAAACATCTTGCTCTCCTTCTGAACGCTGATGATGGTAGTCAAAATCACTTCAGCACCTGGAATTCCACCGGCTTGTAGATGCCGCCGGCGCCAGCCGCATTCAACACGCGAACGGCGATTTTGTTCTTGCCGCCCCAGTTGAGGAAGCTGCCTATTTCGATGTCAAAAGGCACATTCCAGCCGGCCGTGCCGATATCGAGTTCGCCGGCATATTGGCCATTGACCCAGACCCAGGTCGATTCATCAACCGCATGGAAATGCAACACCGCTTCGTTGTACTCATAATCCGGCGCGGGGGGTGCTGTGAAGTCAAAGCGATACCAGGCTACGCCTTCGTAATGGCCGACCGTATCGGGCAAGGCCTCGTGCCACCACTTGCCGATAGTGGCTGCGTGCCAGGCGCTGTCGTCAAAATCCGGCGCAAACCATTTTTCCACATGGCCGTTGCGACCGGGGTCAGTCATAAAGCGCCAGCCGGTCGTGGGCAGCTCCTGCTGCTGCTTGACCTCGATATTATGGTCCCATTGCGGTCGTTTCCGCAACGTCAGATAGTCGCGATGGAAGTCCCAGAAGGCGTCGGCGGCCAGTTTGCGCACCTCATTGTCGCTGTCCTTGGTGGCCTTCTGCAACAGCGCGACGACCTGCTCCGTACGCGGCTGCCAAGCAATCAGGTCCTCAACCACGACTATCCGCACCATCGCCTCAGCGTCTTGCAGCCCCTTTTCATAGTAGGCTAAGGCCTGGTCGCCGAACCGCGCCCGCAAATTGCGGTGCGCATTGCGCCGCACCACTAAATCCTGGTCAGCCAGCAAACTCAAGACGACGTCGTTGGCCTCTGCTCCCAAGGCGAGAATCTGCCGCGCCGCCTGCCGTCGCGGCAGGCCCGTGCTGGTCGCCAGCTTTCCCCGCAATTCCTGCAACTGGGCCGACTCGGCAGCCAGAGCCGACGGCGTCATCGACGACGCCAGCAGCATGGCCGCCCCCAACATCATGCCTACGCACCTGTTTAACATAACCGACTTTTGCTCCTTTGATAAATGACCATAACCACACGGATGAGAATGCATGTGGAACTTGAATTCGACCGCCAACAGCAGCCGGAGGCGCATCGCCGCCGCGTTCGCTGAAAGACATGGCTCTCTGGTCATACTATAGAGCTAACCAGGAATGCTGCAAAGTTAGCCTAGGGCTTTTTCTGGCCTTTCTCCAGGGGAGGGGAATTGAAACAGCGACTTGGTTCGATATGGTATTAAGATGCGCTACTGTTTTGCCCCATCTCCGCCTCAAAAACGAAAGAAACTACCCATGCTTGAATTTGACTTGACCTTTCTCAGCACCAACACTGTCCACTACCGCAAGCGGGTGACGGCCTGGGTCATAGCGCCCGACCAACTCACGCCAGACACGGGCCTGCTCCACTGCTGCCACGGCTGGAGCGGCAACCGCTTTCAATACACCGACCTGATGCGCGACTTTGCTAACCGCTACAATCTGGTCTGCGTTGCCACCGAATTCCGCCAGAGCGGTTATGACTGCGACCCGGTGACCGGCCTCGGCAGCTGCATTCCCTACGACGCCAGCCATATCCAAGTCATAGACTGCCTCAACGCCGTGCGCGAAACACTGCGCCTATTCCCGGGTCTGAATCGCCAGCGCCTGCTCGCATTCGGCGGCAGCCAGGGCGGCCACATCACCGTGCTGATGGCCATCTTCGCACCGCAGACCTTCGCCGCCGCCATCTCCGGCTCCGGCATCGCCTGGATAGACCAAGTACGCATCGATTGGGCCGGCCACGACTTCTCTGACGACGAGCTGGCCATCCGCGACACCGTCCGCCTCGCGCCGCACATCCGCTGCCCAGTCGTGCTGATGCACGGCACGGCTGACACTGTCGTCCCCGACAGCCACAGCCGTGCCCTGGAAGACGCCCTGCGCAAGGCCGGGTGCGTGCCCCTTATCACTAAATACTACGAAGGCGGCGGACATGGCCTGGAGCCAATCACCAACCGCAAAGACGCCACCATTGAGCTGGCCGACGACCTGCTGCGCAATGCCCGCCTGGAGGGAGCTGACGACTTCCTGGCTGGCCGCCAAATCGTCATTCCGGCCGCCACCCGCCAGCTCGTCCTGGACTGGTCCAAGCCAATATCAGCCCATGACGTGATACGGTGGGAATAAGATTAGGGGCGAGGGTCTGAATGCTGAATGCTGAATGCTGAATGCTGAATGCTGAATGCTGAATGCTGAGGCGCATTTCATAATTCATAATTCATAATTCATTAGGGGCGAGGGGCTGAATGCTGAATGCTGAATGTTGAATGCTGAGGCGCATTTCATAATTCATAATTCATAATTCATAATTCATTAGGGGCGAGGGGCTGAATGCAGAATGTTGAATGTTGAATGCTGAGGCGCATTTCATCATTCATAATTCATCATTCATCATTCATCATTCGTTAGGGCAAGGGGAACTACGTGCGGCAGCCGCAGCCACCGTCCACAGCTGGGGAGCGCGTCATATCCCGCCTGGAGTCGCAGGCGTATAGTTGCTGGTGTAGTCAAAGCCGACGTAGAACGCCTTGCGCCCCCCGCCGACCGTGCCACGGGCATTGAACTCGGGCTTGAACATCGTGTCGACATGGCCGTCCATCATCAGGAAATTCGCCTTGCCCAAGTGGCGATAGGATATATACGGCGTCCAAGTGATGGCATACGTGTTTTTGACGTCGGAATCGGTTCCCAGCATGGCTTCCGTCGGACTGGTCAGCGCTGACAAGCGCCGCCAGCGGTTGGTGACGTCTGGCGTGCCGGTGGTATAGATGCCGGTCAACAGCGAATTGATGCCAATATGGGTGTAGCTGAACAGTGGCGGCGTGGCCTGCCAGTTGCCAAAGCCGTCCGGCTCAGCCGGGCAGACGAAGTTGCCGACCGTCTTGAAGGAGCCTTCATAGACTACGCCATACCCAGAAGTCAGGCCGCCGTATCCTGACAGCAGCCCAGCCCAGAACGTATAGACAATCGGACTGCCATAAACCTTTGACGGCACAATCCATTCATCGTTATCATCGCTGTAGAGGGCTTGAGCCAAGCCGATCTGCTTGAGGTTGCTGACACAGCTGATTGCATGCGCCTTTGCCCGCGCCTTGCTCAAGGCTGGCAGCAGCATCGCCGCCAGGATAGCGATGATCGCAATCACCACCAAAAGTTCAATCAAGGTGAAAAAAACAGGCTGGAGAACGAAACGACAAGCGGAGTTCAGGCTGCCCTGGCCAACTCCGCTGCTTTGATCGGCGCTGTTTTCTTGCTGAGAGTGAAACAATGGCATCATTGACCTCCTTTCCGGACTAGGCCGGATTCCGTATGTATTTGCATCCCAAATACCGTCGGTTGGATATTCTCTTCTATGTCGTTTGATGACGCTACAATTCCTCGTCAGCCCTTCTGCCCTAATTAAAAACCGCCCTTTCCCTTGCCTGTTCAGCGGGTCGAATAAACAAAATTATTCCAGTCAAACCCCACAAAAAGGGGCCGTCGCGAAGTGTGGGGGTGAGTTCCGGGCCGATTGTTGAACTCCGGCTTGTACATGCTGGTGACGTGGCCGTCCATCATCAGGAAATTCGCCTTGTTCAGATGGCGGTAGGAGATGTATGACGTCCAATCCGTGGCAAAGCTGTTTAGGCGGGAATGGTCGACTGCCAGCAGAGCTTCCGAGGCTGCGGTCAGGCAGGCGAGCCGCCGCCAGCAGTTGGTAATGGCAGTGTTGCCGTCCTTTTCATACGTCCCGGTCAGCAACGTATTGATGCCATAGTGGGTGTAGAAAAATTTCAGGTGCGGCTCCGCGTAGTGACCGAATTCGACTGGCTCGGCGGGACAGACGAAAGTGCCGACGGTTTTGAACGCGCCTTCGTAAACCACCCCGTAGCCGGATGTATAGCCGTTGTAGCCGGCGAGCTGGGCCGCCCAGAAACGGGAGGTGGAAGTAGTCCTGGCCGGCACGATCCATTCATCGTGATCATCGCTGTAAAGAGCCTGAGCCAAGCCGATCTGCTTAAAGTTGTTGACGCACGAGATCGCACGCCCGCGATCCCGCGCCTTGCTCAAGGCGGGCAGCAGCATGGCCGCCAGAATCGCGATGATCGCAATCACCACCAAAAGCTCAATCAAGGTGAAAAAACACAACTTAGCCAAGACCGGCCGATGAGACGGCAAGGGTGGCATGCTGCTGGTGAAAGTGGAATGCCTCGTCGTCCCCGACGCAACACCTGTGGCATTAGAACTTGAAAGCACGGCAAACCTCCTTGACAAATATTTAGCTGTATAAGTCTCTTTCTCAATCTATCCAAAAACTCGCCTTCTAAAACGGCGCTTTGGCAGGCGTCGCCTCCGGGATGGGTTGGCAAAATGCAACCGCGTGAACACAACACATAAACATCCGTAGACGCGATTTCTTACAATATACCAAAGTCGTCGGCAAAATGCAATCCACGAAAAAATTTGTTTTGCGAAAACCTTGGCTAATGTGCGAAGTTTTGTGATAAATGCTTGCAGACCTTCAGACTGCCGTAATATGGAATTGGTCTCATCGGATGACTATGACTCCTGCGTGTACTGTCAAAATATAGCCTAAGCAATCATATATTGCCGCTATCATAGTGAGCTGCTTAACAGGCAGTTGTGCATGCATTTTGCGCCGTAGGCGCTTAACCATGCTTAACCCCAGGCTTTAGCCTGGGGATAGGCAACCTCCAAAGATGGTGCCCCGTAGGGGCACTACCAGACGTCCACCAGCACAACCGCTGTGCCAAATCTCCCTTTCTGTCACAGGATTTCGCCCATTAACGAAATTTGTGACGTGGTGATTTGCTTGGATAATTCGACTGAAAATGCCAAACCTATTTTCGAGAAAAAAAATGCCGGCGGCATTGAGATCATTAACCAAGAGTTATATCAACAAATCCAGGAGCTGGCAACCCATGACGAAAAGAATGGAATTAGCAGTGGCAGCCTTGCAAGAGGCTATCGACGAAGAGATGGAGCGTAAGGCAAAACTGGGATATAAAGCCGTAATAGCAGATGAAAATGGAAATCCTGTCGTTGTTGCTGCAAAAACACTGGTCCGTAAACGACGCCGCCTTGAAAAAACTGCAAGCAATAATTGAAATAAAGTGGAATTCGGCTGCATCCTCTTTACGGTCTATATTCAGCTGATCCTAAAATGACACTTGTCTCTGCAAGACGCCCTGCCTGGAGACCTGACCGGCAAACAGCTGTTTCTGGCCAAGGCCTTCCTTGACCCATTCATCCTCTCCGGTTTTGTAGCCGCTTTCATCGCCAGCCTCTTCTGGATGGCGGCTATGACGAAATTAGATGTCTCTTTCTTCGCCTATCCATTTATGAGCCTCGCCTTCGTCGCTGTCCGTCTTCTTAGTGCGCTCTTTTGCCAGGAACTCATTACCCTCGGAAAAGTACTCGGCTTGGCTCCGATCGTCTCCGGCTTCGTCGTCACCGTGAAAGTGCGAAGTTGGCAGAATGCGTTGCCGATAGGCAGAATATACTATGGCTGGTTAAGTGAATGTTTAGCGAAAAATGGAATTGAACTCAATAGGGAAAGAAGCTACCGATGACCAACGAAGAAAAACTCAGAACAGCCTTTATGTCAACCTTTAACGTCGATTCAGAGGTCATAAAGGATGAACTGAAATACCGCGAGATACCCCAATGGGATTCTTTGGCTCACATGAAGCTGATTGCCGCTTTGGAGGAAGCCTTTGATGTCATGTTTGAAACAGAACAAGTGTTGGACATGAGTTCCTATGCCATAGCTCGCGAAATCTTGGCAAAACAGCACGGGATAGAATTTTAATCATGTACTGGATGCTTGAACAATTTGGTAACCATCACGCTGTCGAGTTGCCTGATGGCCAAATGCTTAGTTATGCTGAACTGGCTGCTCTTGCCGACCAAGCAGTTGCCACACTGGGGTCTGGACGCAAGCTGTGCTTTCTGTTGGTAAATAACACCATCGAGTCATTGGCCGTTTATTTGGGGTGTCTGCGCGCCAATCACGTTGCCTTGCTATTGCCGGAAAATATTGATCAGGCATTGCTCGCACTGTTGCAGGAATCCTACGAACCAAACGCAACTTGGCAGAAAAGCATCGGTTGGGTAAATAGACATTCCTACCCAGTGCCCATGCATGCCGACCTGAAATTGTTACTCAGCACTTCAGGCAGTACAGGCAGTCCCAAGCTGGTGCGCCTCTCCGCAAACAATCTACACTCCAACGCAGAGTCGATAGTCGAATACTTGCAGTTAACTGCCAATGAGAAGGCCATTACCGTACTGCCGATGAATTATACCTATGGCCTATCGGTGATTAATAGCCATTTGGCAGCTGGAGCGACGTTGCTTTTGACAGAACTGACGATTATCCAACGCGAATTCTGGGATTTTTTTACTCGCGCCAACGGTACCTCCTTAGTCGGCGTTCCCTATACCTATTCCATCTACCGCCGAATCGGCGTGTTTAAAAGAATGCATCTGCCGTCGTTGCGTTATATGACCCAGGCCGGCGGGAAACTGCCAGCTGACGAAGTCGCGGAAGTGGCAACTTGGTGCCAGGAGCATCAGGTGCGCTTTTATGTCATGTATGGACAAACCGAAGCAACAGCTAGGATGAGCTACCTGCCACCTGAGCAAACTCTTATCAAAAATGCATCAGTTGGTATTGCCATCCCTGGTGGGCGTTTTGCCATCGAAGATGACAACCACTATGAATTATCTTCCCCTGGCATTGATGGTGAATTGATATATTATGGCCCAAACGTCTCCTTGGGATACGCCGAGAAACAATCCGACTTGCTTGTCGGTGACCTTAATCAAGGACGTCTGGCAACCGGTGATCTTGCCAGATACGATTGTGATGGTTATGTCTATATCACTGGACGTCTGAAACGCTTCATAAAAATTACAGGCAACCGCATCGGACTGGATGAAATAGAAAACCGTTTAAAACAAATCGGACTGGATGCTATTTGCGGGGGAAAAGACGACTTGCTTTGTGTGGCTCTGGTTTCTGGAGATGTCGATCAGACCAGCGAAATCTTGCAGCGAGAGTTCAAGTTGCATCATTCGATGATCAAGGTGATTGCCGTTGAGAGCATCCCCCGAAATGAAGCAGGAAAAATCCGTTACGAGGAAGTATTTAAGGGGATGTACTGATGATTTGCCTGGAACAATTTTGGGCAGACCCACCCTATGCTTGGGATAGCGACCTCAAGCAAGCACGAATATGGCCAGTGTTTCAGGCCTTGGAAGATTTTCACCGCGAGCATTGCCCTCTGTACTGCCGAGTGAGCGATCTGCAACGCCCCAGTGGTGGACTCGGCTCTATTGTCGATTTGCCGGCTGTTCCGGTACAGCTGTTCAAACAGTATGACCTGAAAAGTGTCGCTCCTGACCAATTGTTCAAAACCATGACCAGTTCAGGAACTACCGGACAAGCAGTATCGAAAATCTACCTGGATAAAAATACTGCGACTATCCAGGCCAAAGCACTTAGCCGGATCATGGCCGAATTCCTCGGTCCCAAACGACGCTCCATGTTGATCGTGGATACACCGTCCGTCTTGCGTGACCCGAAAATGTTCTCTGCCCGTGGCGCAGGCATCCTCGGAATGTTGAATTTCGGCAGGAACCACACCTATGCCCTGAATGATGACTTGACCGCTGACTTGGAACAGTGCATTAAATTCCTTGACGAACGGCAAGGCGAGCCATTGTTGATTTTTGGTTTTACCGCCATGATTTGGCAAGGCCTTTATCTGGCCTGTAAAACAAGCGGACGCCGCTATAATTTCGCCGATGCCGTGTTGATTCATGCCGGGGGCTGGAAGAAAATGCAGGAATACGCTGTCGACAATCCGACCTTTAAAACTGCCCTACGGGAACAATTCGGTGAAAATCTGAAAATTCATAATTTTTATGGGATGGTGGAGCAGACTGGCTCCGTGTATGTGGAATGTGAACAAGGGCATTTCCATGTTTCAAATTTCAGCGACATGATTATCCGAGACCCGCTTACGTTTCAGCCGCTGCCATACGGGGAAACCGGCGTGATCCAGACTATGTCAGTGCTGCCTATGAGTTATCCGGGGTTCGCTATCCTGACCGAGGACCTGGGGCGAATTATCGGTGAAGATGATTGCCGCTGCGGAAGAAAAGGGAAGTACTTTGAATTCTGCGGCAGAATTCCTAAAGCCGAAATCAGAGGGTGCAGCGATGTCTATAACGTGGGAAAATGATATTGCTCCCCAAGTGGAATGCGTTTTTTCCGGAGCAAAAAAAACGCTTAATTGGGATGCTTTCATTCAATCCGCCTGTGGAATCCCGTTTGCAGCTGACACCGTGGGCTTCTGCGAAGAACTGTCCCGGCGTCTTCTCACCGAAAAACGCTGCGCTGCCTTCCCGGATTTGACTGCCCTAGGATTTTGGTTCCGCACGGCACGGCTGAAAAAACTGCAAAGCCAATTCGCAACTTCCGAGGATGTCATTGCCGTTGCTAAAGGACTCGTTTTCCACATCGCACCGGGAAATGTCGATACGATTTTCGCCTACTCGATGTTGCTTAGCATGCTTGCCGGCAACAGCAATGTCATTCGCCTCGGTCAGAAACATACCCCGCAACAAGACCTGCTCTTGGAGCTGCTTGCCGAAACCCTGCATAATTATCCCAGGTTGGCTGAACGCACCCTGATGGTGCGCTATCCCCATGATGATATCATCACCGCATTTTTCTCGGTAGCATGCCATCTGCGGGTGATTTGGGGCGGCGATGATACTATCAACCATATCCGAAAAATCCCTATTCCGGCTGGCAGCGGCGAACTGACTTTCTCCGGAAAATTTTCCTTTGCCGTTATCGACATTGAGCAGTGGCTGCAAACGCCTTCGGCTAAGAAATTCGCCGCCGCCTTTTTGACCGACGCTTTCTCCTTCGGCCAGCAAGGCTGTTCCTCTCCTAAATTGATCTGTTGGTGTGGAGAACATAAACTTCTTTCCGCCGCCCAAAAATCCTTTTGGTCAGCAGTGGATGAGTTGCTGGCACAGACCCCCAATCAACTTTCCGCTTCTGAATCCATGCGGCGCTGGTTGGCCGTCAATGCCACCGCTATCGAATCAAGCACCTCGGTTAAACT
>Ga0209723_1001622_pt1 | contig 34060 bp, 27 predicted proteins | sample BiotimSIPDNA_2_FD_185750 | JGI IMG/M metagenome (GOLD analysis project Ga0209723, IMG submission 185750) | Anaerobic biogas reactor microbial communites from Washington, USA - Biogas_R2 time_0 SIP DNA (SPAdes) (version 2) | ecosystem: Engineered > Bioreactor > Anaerobic > Unclassified | place... | reverse complement strand
CGGGATGTCCGTAAGTGAGTTTGGCGAAAAAAACGCCCAGATGGACGAAATGAGCGCTCGGATATTTGCCGTGGCTGAAAGCTACCCGCAGCTGCGCTCTGCCGAGGTGTTCCATGAGCTTCAGGCCGGGATTCGCGACGCCGAGGAGCATCTGCAGGCAGCAAGGCGGCTTTATAACAGCAATGTCACCGCGTTCAACACAGCGGTTGAAGTGTTCCCGTCAAGCATCGTCGCGAAATCGCAGCATCTGCAAAAGTATGAGTTCTTCGCGGCGGAAGCGGCAAAACGCGAAGACGTGAAAATGAGCTTTTAGTTCGCAGCGGGATTCTTTAGTTTAACGACAGCCGCAAAGTGATCCGGGCTTCGGCCGACTCTCTTTGCGGTTGCTTTTTTTGTTTTACCCGATACTTGGCATAGATTCAAGAATAATATTGACATTCTGACAAGCAATGCATATAATATGGTTGAACGATTGCTCAACTATTAAATTTACGGAGGTTACCGATATGTGCGCCTATAGCGTTGATGCTGACCGATGCGACTGCAGCTCAATACATGGGGACGTCATCGAAGCGGTCAGCGAACACATGCCGGATGAGGACAATCTGCTGGATCTTGCGGAGCTCTTCAAGGTGTTCGGCGATTCAACCCGCGTAAAGATCCTTTGCGCGCTGCTTCAGGCGGAGATGTGCGTATGCGATATCGCCGTGCTTCTGGGCATGACCAAATCGTCTATATCGCACCAACTCCGTATTTTAAAGCAGTCCAAACTGGTCAAGTACCGCAAAGACGGAAAAGTCGTTTATTATTCGCTTGCCGACGAGCATGTAGGAAATATCTTTGACCAGGGACTCGTTCATGTCTGTGAATGATCTCTTCTTTGGTTTTCATGTTATTTTGCGTTTACAATTGATTTGCTGCGCAGTTAGTAAGTTATATTAGATTTTAAAGAAATAGAGCGGGTGAGCGGAAGTGGAAGAGTTACATAAAGAGGATGAAAGCAGCCTGAAAGAATGGACGTGGCGTATTTCGCTCCTGGCGGGTTTTTTATTGTTTGCCGCGGGTATGCTCTTTGATTTCGGCAAGCCGTATGAGCTCGTAATATTTTTGATAAGCTATGTGCTTATCGGCGGCGAGGTTGTTCTTCGGGCACTGAGGAATATCCTGGAAGGGAAGATATTCGATGAGAACTTCCTGATGAGCGCGGCGACAATCGGCGCGTTCGCCATCGGGGAATACCCTGAGGGCGTGGCGGTAATGCTCTTTTATCAGATCGGAGAGGCATTTCAGAATCTCGCGGTCAATCGCTCCCGAAAATCAATTGCCGCTCTCATGGATGTCCGTCCCGATTACGCGAACCTGAAAATCGGAGACCGGCTGGAAAGGGTCACGCCGGAAGCGGTAGGCGTAGGCGATATCATCGTTGTTAAGCCGGGTGAGAAAATCCCTCTGGACGGGCGGATTATCGAAGGACGCTCGGTGCTGGATACCTCAGCGCTGACGGGCGAGTCGCTGCCGCGCGATGTTGAGCCGGGCGGCGAGGCTTTAGCCGGCTCTATAAATATCAGCGGTGTGCTGACCGTCGAAGTCTCCAAAGTGTTCGGCGAATCGACCGTGTCAAAGATACTTGACCTTGTGCAGAACGCCGGCGATAAAAAGGCACCCACAGAGAACTTCATTACGAAATTTGCCGCTTATTACACACCGGTTGTCGTTTTCGCCGCGCTGGCATTGGCTGTTTTTCCGCCGCTGCTTATTCCGGGTGCGACGTTCGCAGAGTGGATCAAAAGAGCGCTGGTATTCCTTGTCGTATCCTGCCCGTGTGCCCTTGTGATCTCCATACCGCTCAGCTTCTTCGGCGGGATAGGCGGAGCTTCACGCAACGGCATTCTTATCAAAGGCAGCAGCTATCTGGAGGCTTTGAATAATATTGACACCATCGTATTCGATAAAACCGGCACACTTACAAAAGGCGTTTTTGAGGTCACTGAGGCAGTCGGAGCAAACGGTTTTTCGGAAGCGGAGCTTCTTGACATAGCCGCGCACGCCGAGAGCTTTTCAAACCATCCGATTGCCGTCTCAATACAAAAAGCCTATGGTCAGCGGATCCGCTCCGAGCGCCTTAACGCTCAGGAAGAGCTTCCGGGCCATGGAATCCGGGTGAAGGTGGATGGCAAACAAGTGCTTGCGGGGAACGGCAAGTTAATGGATTCAGAAAAAATTATCCGGCACAAGAGCGAAGCTTTGGGGAGCATTGTTTATGTGGCCGTTGACGGCGTGTTCGCCGGACATATCGTTGTTGCCGATGAGCTCAAGCCGGACAGTAAACGGGCAATACAGGATTTAAAATCCCTCGGCGTAAATAAGACGGTCATGCTGACCGGTGATATCAAGGTTGTCGGTGAAGCTATTGCCCGTGAGATAGGGCTTGACGCGGTCCACACGGACCTTCTTCCCGATCAGAAGGTGGTTCTGGTCGAGGCTCTCGATCGTGAGAAGCAGAAAAACGGCAAGCTGGTATTTGTGGGAGACGGCGTAAACGACGCTCCTGTGCTTGCCCGCGCCGACGTCGGTATCGCTATGGGCGGGGTGGGTGCGGATGCCGCTATAGATGCCGCTGATGTGGTGCTGATGACCGATGAACCGTCCAAGCTCGTATCGGCGATCAGGATAGCGCGCAGGACACGGAGCATCGTCTGGCAGAACATTGTTTTCGCTCTTAGCGTCAAGGCTTTCATTCTGATCCTGGGCGCATTTGGTATAGCGACTATGTGGGCAGCCGTGTTCGGTGATGTGGGCGTGGCATTGATCGCAATACTCAACGCGATGAGGGCGATGCGCCGAAATCAATAATATAATTATACCGTTATCCCTGTTTGAAGGGATAACGGTATAATGTTAAAAGCACGAAGAAGCAGCTCCTCAAGCGCTTTCTCCGATCAATGTACCCAAAGCGGATTAGATATAGAACATCAACGCGTCTTCTCCTTTGTGCTTATCCGCTTCGGTGACAAGATCATCCAAAGTGACCTGCCCCAAAGCGCTTTGTACGGATTTATCCAGGACGTCAAACGCGGTCAGCCGCATGGCTGTTTCAATGTCCGGCGCTTTTTCCCGTACCGTGTCCTCCGTCTGTTCAAATAATGATGTTTCAACGGCTGTTAACACGTCCAGCACGGTTATCCGCCCGGGCATTCGGGAAAGCTGATAGCCGCCCTGCGAACCCTTTACGGAGTTGACTAGACCGCCGCGCTTTAAAAGGGAAAAAACCTGCTCAAGATATATTTTTGAGATGCCGAGCCTTTCGGAAATGCTGATGACGGTAATATATTCTCCGTTATTAAATTGCTGTGCCATATGGATAGCGGCAGCCAACGCGTAACGCCCTTTGGCGGAAATTCTCATAACCAATGCTCATTTCATACCTGATTAATATGTATTAATATCATATGGCTATATGTCGTTTTTGTCAATAGCGTATAATTCATACGGAACAGATAATACCGGCACCAAAAAAAGGCGAATATTTAATAAGACTATTGACAAAGCGTTCCGCACGCAGTATTATATCGATATCATATAAAACATATATGAATAATATTATATTAAAATAGCTTGTCGGAGGTTATATTATGTCGAAGGTATACAAAAAGCTCACTGATCTGATCGGAAAAACGCCGCTGCTTGAGCTTTCAAACTATGAGAAAAAGCATGAGCTGGGAGCAACGGTAATAGGGAAGCTGGAATACTTCAATCCCGCGGGCAGCGTCAAGGACAGGATCGCCAAGTCGATGATTGACGATGCCGAGGCGAAAGGTCTGCTAAATCCGCAGTCCGTTATTATTGAGCCGACCAGCGGCAACACCGGCATCGGCCTTGCCTCGGTCGCGGCGTCGCGCGGATACCGGACCATCCTCACAATGCCCGAGACCATGAGCGTAGAACGAAGGAGCCTGCTTAAGGCTTACGGGGCTGAGCTTGTACTCACCGAGGGCTCCAAGGGAATGCCCGGCGCGATTGCTAAGGCGGAAGAGCTCGCCAAGGAAATTCCGCATTCCTTTATCCCCGGACAATTCGTGAATCCGGCAAACCCGGAAGTGCACAGGGAAACAACCGGCCCGGAAATCTGGGACGATACAGACGGGAAAGTAGATATTTTTGTTGCGGGAGTCGGCACAGGCGGCACAATTACGGGTGTTGGCGAGTATTTGAAATCGAAAAATCCGAGTATTAAAGTAGTCGCAGTCGAACCGGACGATTCCCCGGTTCTCTCCGAAGGCAAGTCCGGTTCTCACAGGATTCAGGGCATCGGCGCGGGCTTTGTCCCGGACGTCCTGAATACCGAGGTATATGACGAGATTATCCGGGTTAAAAACGAGGACGCGTTTGAGGCGGGCCGCGAGTTGTCCAAGACAGAAGGGCTCCTGGTCGGCATATCCGCGGGAGCGGCGGTATGGGCCGCGACCGAGCTTGCCAAGAGGCCGGAAAACGCCGGAAAAATAATTGTCGCCATTTTGCCGGATACCGGTGAACGCTATCTGTCCACACCGATGTTCTCCGAATAAGTCGGAATCATTCATCTATAAAAGGAGCTGCTTCAACACGAGAGCGGCCCTTTTTTATTGTCTGTAATCCGTAATAATAAAAAGCTTGCCCTTGTGTTATAAAAGCAATATAATAACTAGTATATCTATAGGAATTATAGTAATACTCGCCGTGCTTTTTACTGGAAAAAGCGCCATGCGGGTCGCGAAATCGGCGTTATACTCAAAGTGAAGGATCAGCGATTTATTTCTTCTATGGGAGGTCATATTTATTGGAGCAGGTCTATGAAAAGCAAAAAAAAACTGGATGAGATACTAAAAAAACTGGGCAGCGTCGTGGTGGCCTTTTCAGGCGGCGTAGACTCAACTTTTCTGCTGTATTCAGCCAAGAAGACATTGGGCAGCCGGGTAGTTGCCGTAACGGCGCGCTCTTTGAGCTTCCCCAAAAGAGAACTGGATGAGGCGAGGGCTTTTTGCGGGCAAAACGACATTGAGCACGTGATTATCGATTCGGAAGAGCTCGATATCGACGGTTTTTCCCATAATCCCATCAACCGCTGTTATTTGTGCAAAACGGAGTTGTTTACAAAAATAAGGGAAGTGGCGGAGCAAAAAAACATTCCGAATGTACTGGAAGGCTCCAACGCAGACGATACGGGCGATTTCCGCCCCGGCCTAGCGGCAGTTTCAGAACAGGGAATCCTGAGTCCTTTAAGGCAGGCGGGCCTGAACAAGGCGGAGATCCGCCTGCTTTCAAAGGAATCCGGATTGCCGACATGGGATAAACAGTCCTTCGCGTGTCTGTCCTCCCGTTTTCCGTACGGAGAGTCCATAACGCCGGAGAGACTTCGTATGGTGGACCGGGCGGAACAATTTTTGATTTATCTGGGGTTTCGTCAGGTTCGTGTGCGTTACCACGGAGATCTTGCGCGTATAGAAACCGATGAGTCCGGATTCGCGAAAATGCTGGATGAAACGATTCGAGGGAGTATCTACGGCGCTTTCAGCGAGATCGGCTTCACCTATGTGGCTTTGGACATCTGGGGGTATCGGACGGGAAGCATGAACGAAACGTTATCGAAGGACGAAAAGGAAACGGTCCGAAAAAAGGATAAGTATCAAACGGAATAGCGCGGATCCTGCGGGAATTTCCCGCTCAGCGGGATAACACAAATAGACTTCCTGAAGTCATACCGGCAGTAGGAAAAATTGCACAATACTTTTATCGGAAACAGCTTAATATTTTCTCAGACTCCTATTGACATTTAGGGCAGAGGCAGTTATATTTATATCATATTAAATGTATATGATTAATATGAATTTAAAAGAAAGAGTGTGAAATAAAATGGCAGCAGAGAGAACATATAAGTTTGAAACCCTCCAGATTCATGCCGGACAGGAAAATCCCGATCCCGCGACTGATGCCCGTGCCGTTCCCATTTATCAGACCTCATCATATGTATTTCCGAGTTCCGCAAGCGCGGCTGCCCGTTTCGGCCTGACAGAGTCCGGCAATATATACACGCGCATCATGAATCCGACCTCAGATGTCTTTGAAAAGCGCATAAACGCACTGGAGGGCGGGATCGGCGCGCTGGCACTTTCGAGCGGCGCGGCGGCGGTTACCTATGCGATCCAGAACATCGCTCATTCCGGGGACCACATCGTTGCTGCCAATACACTCTACGGCGGAACTTACAACCTGTTTGAGCATACCTTCAAGGACTTCGGGATCGCCGTAACCTTTGTTGACCCGGATGTTCCAGGAAGCTTCGAGCAGGCCATCCGTCCCAACACCAAGGCTGTTTTCATTGAAACACTCGGAAATCCGAATTCCAGCCTGATCGATATCCGGACTGTTGCGGACATCGCGCACAATAATAAAATACCTCTGATTATTGACAACACCTTCGCGACGCCATATCTTCTGCGCCCGTTTGAATACGGGGCCGATATAGTTGTCCATTCGGCTACGAAGTTTATCGGCGGTCACGGCACCTCCATCGGCGGGGTCATTGTTGACGGCGGTAATTTTGACTGGGCAGCGTCCGGTAAATTCCCCGGTCTTTCCGAACCTAATCCGAGCTATCACGGCGTACGTTTTACCGAGGTTGTCGGCCCGGCAGCCTATATTGTCAAAGCGCGGGTGACCTTGCTGCGCGATACGGGTTCGGCTTTGAGTCCGTTTAACTCCTTCCTGTTTTTGCAGGGGCTCGAGACGCTTTCCCTTCGCATCGAGCGCCACGTGGAAAATACGCTTAAGGTTATCGACTTTTTAAAGAAACACCCCAAGGTGGATAGAGTCAATCATCCATCTCTTCCCGACAGCCCGTACCATGAGCTGTATGAGAAATATTTTCCTAACGGCGGCGGTTCCATCTTTACATTTGAAATCAAGGGCGGCTCGGATGAAGCAAAGGCGTTTATAGACAGGCTGAAGATTTTTTCTCTTCTTGCCAATGTCGCCGACGTCAAGTCTCTGGTGATCCACCCGGCAAGCACAACGCATTCGCAGATGAACGAAAAGGAACTGCTCGCGTCGGGAATTAAGCCGAATACGATTCGCCTTTCAATAGGTACCGAGCATATCGACGATTTGATTTACGATCTGGATCAGGCGCTGTGAGCAGATTGGGCGGACAGGGAAAACAAGTCCGCCCGATATCTTGTCCGTAGGGGCAGGAGCGGCACCAATGAGCAGCCGAAAACACGAATACTGTCGGATCCGGAGGATCATTCAGCATATACATAAACGCTCCGTCGGTCAACTTCTTTGACTGCCGGAACGCTTATGTTTTCACGTTTTGCCTTAAACAAACTTAATGGCCGAACAAGCTGTCGGTCTTGCTTTCATGTATATGTTCGTAGAATGTTTTCGGCTATCTCACGTCTTGTAACGCAGCGATCCATCGCTTGCTTTTCAATAAATCTGTGTGCGTCCGCTTCCGTCATTTTCAGTGACTCGATAAGCGCCCATTTCGCATGGTTCACGATGCGAATTTCGGCCATTTTATCTTCCAGAGATACGGTTTTCTTTTCAAGCTGACGCATACGCTCCCGGGCCGCGCGCATCCAGTCCAGTGCCTGCTGGATAAGCATCGCGGAGATAGGCTTGCGTATGATGAAAACACCGTGATCCACTACCTTTGAGTAAATCTCGTTGTAGATTTCGTTTTTAACGATAAGGGCGGCAACGCTTGACTGACCACGGCTGACATCGATGGCAAACCGCATGCCGAAATCGTCCGGCAGCGGAGTGTTTATCAGAATAATATCAAAGCTCCGTTCCTTAAGAGTGCGCTGCGCCTCGCTGACGCTCCCCGAAATGCAGACCGGGTCGAAATCCGGACTTGTCAGGAGCGAGCGCAGGGAACTGTTAAGTTTCTCGGAGGCTGAAACAATCATAACGCTGTAAACGTGCTCCCTGAGTGGCATTCCTTTTTCGTTCCCTTCAAGTGCCGATGTGCTGCACGTTTATTTTGTATACGCGGAAACAATTCGCTCCGGCAGGTGCGTGCGGATAAAACTGCTCTCACGCGCCGCGGCCTGTGCCTGCTCCAGTGACGCGGGGAGTCGGCGAAGACTGCTCAAAATCTCCGGTTCTGTTGTGAACAGGTTGATGTCAACGGCAGGGGGGAGCTCCAGCTGCTTGCTGATACCGTCCAGACCGGCGTATATCATAAGCGTATAAACGATATAGGGGTTTGCGCAGGGGTCCGGGGACCTGAGCTCCGCGCGCTTACTGTCGCCGAAGGCAGCCGGAATGCGAATGAGCTGCGAGCGGTTTTCAGCGGACCATGAGATATAGCGCGGCGCTTTATCCTGGCCGAGCCGCTCATAGGATTTTTCGGTCGTGTTGAGAAACACAGTCATGTCCGCGGCGTTTTCAAGAACGCCGGCAATAGCGGAAGGCATAATGCTGCGGTCATCTGAACCCTTAACGGAAAAATTGACATGCATACCGTTGCCGGGACGGTCCTCGAGCGGCTTCGGCGAAAAGTCAGCGGCAATTCCGTTTCTGCTTGCGATCGTTTTGACCACCGCGCAAAAGGTCACGGCATTGTCGGCGGCCGTAAGCGGGTCCGAGTAGCGAAAGTCAATCTCGTTTTGTCCCGGTCCCCCCTCATGATGGGAGCTCTCGGGCGTGATACCCATCTGTTCGAGTGTCAGGCAGATCTCGCGGCGGATATTTTCGCCCCTGTCGTCCGGCGCGATATCCATGTAACCGGCCTCGTCGCAGGGTATTTTAGTGGGCTTGCCGCGTTCGTCCAGCTCAAACAGGTAAAACTCCAGCTCAGCGCCGAAGCGGAAGGAGCATCCGGCCTTTTCCGCGTCGGCTATGGCGTTTTTCAAAAGCTGTCTCGAGTCGCCGTCAAAGGGAGTGCCGTCGGGCCATGTGATGTCGCAGAACATGCGCACGACCCGTCCGTGTTCCGGTCTCCACGGAAGAACCACAAGCGTTGACGGCTCCGGATGCAAAAACAAGTCCGAGTGCAATTCATCTCCGAAGCCGGCGATAGACGAGGCGTCAAAGGCAATGCCGGTATCAAATGCGCGTTCCAGCTCGCCGGGCTGGATTGAGATATTTTTCTGACGCCCGAAAATATCACAGAATGCCAGACGGATAAACTTGACGTCTTCCTCACAGACAAACTGCATGACCTCTTGCTTCGAATACTTCATGACAAACCCGCTTTCTAATTAGCTACATACATCTGCTTGTAAGGGTTTTTGCTGTCAGGTACGATTTTCGTAAAAGGTGAACTCATGACCGTATCCATGTCCTCACCGAACAGCGAGCAAAACTCTTTTACATACCGCTCTATTTCCTCGAAATCTGCGCCGGAAGCCTTTGTTACGGTCACGTTCCCGGGAAACTGAATGTTTTTGCAGTCGGACCGAAGGAATATCTTTCCTCCGTGCATCCCGGTGCAGGGATAGTTCCCGACAATATCGCCGGTGACGTTGAGCCCCAAAACGACAATAATACCGCCGGCCTGATACTCGCCCAAAAAGCTGCCGCAGCGGCCGCCAATAACGATAACGGGGCGCGTCTGACCATATTCCTTCATGTGTATGCCGACGCGATATCCGGCGTTGCCGCGCACATACAGCTCGCCGCCTCTCATGGCATATCCGGCGGCATCGCCTATACTGCCGTGGACAACGATCCTGCCGCTGTTCATGGTGTCTCCCGTGGCGTCCTGCGCGTTTCCCCTTACGATTATATTCGCGCCGTTGAGATATGCTCCCAAAGCGTTGCCTGGTGTTCCGACAAGCTCGATGCTCCGATCATTCAGGCCGGCGGCGATAAATCTGTGTCCGAGACAGCCGGAAACGGTCACGGGCTCTCCGGATTCCCGGATGCGTTCGTTCAGGCTTCTGAAATCCAGGTCTGATGCGTTGATTGTAAACATATTATACCACCTCTCTGAGTACTTTTCTACGTCTTTGTTCCGAGAATGCCGCAAGTGAAGGCAAGGTTAAAAGGAGCTCATTATCAACCGAAGACAGCGGTGTCTTCTCCCGTATCATAGCCGTATAGATTCCGGCGCCGGTTATATCTCCGATGAGGATAAACCCGGACAGGTATCCGTCGCGGATATACAGCCTTTTTATGCCCGCGTCCGTTTTCCTCTCATGCGCCTGACCGGACGGGGAGCCCGCCGACAGGGCGTGGAGCCCGAAAAATCCTATGGCGTTCATCGGCATCAGGTTTGTAAGCAGCTCGCTGCCCCCGGCCATATTGACGCCCGCCGTCCTGCCCTGCATATTCGCGTTAGGGAGAATCGCAATAACGCGGCGCTCGCCTAAGGAGGCATCAAACCCTTCCGTGCAGTCTCCAGCCGCATAGATGTTCTCTATCGAAGTGCGCATCCCGTCGTCAACGATGATACCGCGGCCGCATTCGCCTCCTATGTCTTTTATCAGCGATACATTGGCGCGCACGCCGACAGCCAGAACAAGAATGTCAAAGGAGACCGTCCTGCCGCTTTGCATGATAGCGTTATCGGAGTCAAAGCGAACCGCTGTGTCCGAAAGAAGAAAGGTCACGCCGTGCTCCTCAAGCTTTTTTTGCATAAACCCGGCGCAGGTATCGTCAAGAATGCTCGAGAGTACTCTCGGAGCCAGATCGCACACGGTAACAGACCGGGCACGCCCGCACAGACCCTCCGCGCATTTAAGACCGATAAGCCCGGCGCCGATGATCAGCACGCGTGAATCGGGTTTTACCGCACCGTCAAGCGCCCGCGCGTCAGCCTCGGTCAGAAAGCCGTACTTTGCGCTCACCGTATCGATTCCCTCAAAGGGCGGAACGATCGGATCGGATCCGGTCGCTGCGCAAAGAGCGTCGTAGGGGAGCGCTTCCCCGTCTTCAAGTGTAACGGTTTGCTTTATAGGGTCTATTTTTACGGCTTTTTGATAGACAAGCTTACAGCGATTTTGTATGTAATAAGATTCCGGACGATAATCTATTTTGCCGAAGTCCGACTTGCCCTTTAAACAGTAGGAAATGAGAGGACGGCAGTACGCGGTGCGTCCCTCCCCGCAGATCATTGTTATTTTTCCCTCGGGGTCCCGGCTTCGTATACCGTCAACGCAGCTGACCGCGGCGACGCCTCCTCCGATAATGACATATTGCTTCATGCCCTAACCCCTCTCTTCGTATACGAGCGCTCTGTTCGGACACCCGGCGACACATGCCGGCGCGCCGCAGGCGTTTTCCAGGCAAAGTTCACATTTTATGGCGGCTCCGCCCTCACCGGCCATTACCGCGCCGTAAGGGCAAAGGAGAATGCAGGTGAAACAGCCGACACATTTATCCCGGTCTATACGCACGGCGCCGTCCGTTCCCTTTGACAAAGCTCCGGAAATACAGCCCTTTACGCAAATCGGGTCCGAACAATGCCGGCAGGAGAGCGCGAAGGTGATTTTCCCGGTATCCTCGACACGGACCCTCGGGAAGATTTGTCTGTCCTTGAGCGCCTTCACCATACTATCGGCGCCGGAATTTGCGTAAGCGCAGTTATATTCGCAAAGGTGGCAGCCCAGACACCACTGTTCATCTACAAATACTCTTTTCATTCTCCTGCGTGGGAGATACCGAGTATCTCCAGCTCCTTTCCGTTCAGTCCGACGCCGCGCAGCATCAGGCGGTTTCCGCGCAGCGCCTCAATGGAATTTATGCCCATGCCGCCCATCAGCTCTTTAATCTCATGGTTCCACGCGGTCATGAGATTAATAAGGCGCTCGCTTCCGATATCGGGGTTGAGCCGTTTGACAAGCTCCGGGCGCTGAGTAGCGATTCCCCAGTTGCAGTTGCCCGTCTGACAGGTGCGGCAAAGGTGGCAGCCGAGCGCTAAAAGCGCCGCCGTGGCAATATAACAGGCGTCGGCTCCCAGCGCTATTGCCTTTATAACATCTGCCGACGAATGTATGCTGCCGCCGACCACAAGCGAGACATTGTTTCGGATTCCCTCCTCGCGAAGGCGTGTATCCACGGAAGCAAGCGCCAGCTCAATGGGAATACCCACATTGTCGCGTATGCGCGTCGGAGCTGCACCAGTTCCGCCGCGGAAGCCGTCAATGGCGATGATATCCGCGCCGCTTCGCGCGATTCCGCTGGTTATGGCCGCTATATTGTGTACTGCCGCGACCTTAACGATAACCGGCTTGCGGTATCCGGTGGTCTCCTTGATAGAATAAACCAGCTGCCTGAGGTCCTCGATGGAATAGATGTCATGATGAGGCGCGGGCGATATGGCGTCGCTGCCTTCGGGGATCATGCGTGTGCGGGAGATGTCGCTTCCGATCTTCGTGCCCGGAAGATGTCCGCCGATGCCTGGCTTCGCTCCCTGGCCCATTTTGATCTCGACAGCCGCGCCTGCTTCCAGATATTTTTCGTGGACTCCGAAACGCCCCGAAGCCACCTGTACAATGGTGTTTGCTCCATAGGCATAAAAATCCTCGTGCAGTCCGCCCTCGCCGGTGTTGTATAAGATTCCCAGCTTAGATGCCGCAATGGCGAGGCTCTTGTGGGCGTTATAGCTTATCGAGCCGTAACTCATCGCGGAAAACATCACCGGCATTGAAAGCTCAAGCTGCGGGGTCAGCTCACAGCACAGTTCGTCGCCCTCGCGCTTTATCCTGTCAGGCTTTTTACCGAGAAACACACGGGTCTCCATTGGCTCGCGAAGCGGGTCTATGGAGGGATTGGTCACCTGTGAGGCGTTTATGAGTATCCTGTCCCAATAGACCGGCATCGGTTTGGGATTTCCCATGGACGAGAGCAGCACTCCGCCGCTTGACGCCTGCTTGTATATCTCATTGATCGCGTCGGTAGTCCAGTTGGCGTTTTCACGCAGCGCGCAGTCGCTTTTAACTATCTTCAGCGCCCGGGTGGGGCAAAGCGATACGCAGCGGTGGCAATCCACGCATTGCGATTCGTCGCTGAGCATCAGACCCGATTCCTCATCATATGAGTGTACGCAATTCGCGCATTGCCGCTCGCAGACACGGCAGGCGATGCAGCGTTCGCGGTCGCGCTTAACCTCAAATTCCGGGTATATAAAATCGATTCCCATCAGTATTGCCCCTCCTTCACTTTGACTATCACCGGCTCGCCGCCCTGCGGCGCATAAACATTTTCGACGTCCGGCTCCATGGCCCTTATAGCCGCTTCTTCGCTGGCGACATACACGAAATCGCCCTTTTCACCGGCCACCATGGAGCGCAGCTTGAGCCGATCGTTCAGGGCCATCAATCCGCCCTCGAAGCCCAGGATGATGGAAAACGGGCCGGTAATGAGCAGGCTACCGAATATCGTCCTCAGATAAGTGGCCTTGCGCCGCGCGTCCTCATCCATGCGGCCGATGGTTTCCCAGAACGGCGCCGCAATTACCGATGCGGTCTCTTCGAGCGTGAGCCCCTGCCGGCGCAGCAGATAATCAGCGATATAGGTAATAACCTCAGTGTCGGTCTGTAGAGTGCATTTATAGCCGAACATCTCGATAAAGCGCCGATTGGCGTCGTAGGAGGAAATCTCGCCGTTATGCACCACAGAGTAATCGAGCAATGCAAACGGATGCGCGCCGCCCCACCAGCCGGGCGTGTTCGTGGGATACCTTCCGTGGGCCGTCCATGAATACGCGCGGTACTCCTCCAGACGGTAGAAATGTCCCACATCCTCGGGGAAGCCCACAGCCTTGAAAGCGCCCATGTTTTTACCGCATGAGAACACATAGCAGCCCGTCATTAATGAATTCACGCGTGTGACAAAGCGCGTGACATATTCCTTTTCATCAAGCTGCGCCGAGGCAAGTACGGAACGCAGAGGAGTGACAAAGTAGCGCCATATGAGCGGCTCGTCGGTGATCTCCGGAGTCTTTCTTGTGGGTATAGGCTCGGCCTTAACCACCTCGAAGCTCTCCTTAATGAAAAGCTCGCACTGGCTGCGATATGCATCGCTGTCATAAAAAATATGCAGCGCGTACAGATCCTTATATTCAGGATAGATCCCATAACCGGCGAAGCCGCCGCCCAGACCGTTGGAGCGGTCATGCATGGGTCTCATGCTGTCAATTATTTTTTCGCCCGTAATCCGCTGTCCCGAGCGGGATATTGCCGCTGATATGGCGCAGCCTGACGGAATTCGTATCTGGCCTTCTTTTTTCATACCGGTTCATTCCTTGTAAAAAAGTGAAAAAAATAGATGCCCATCCGAAAAGCATGCGCTTTTCACGGATGAACACCTTCGCTCATATTCGGAAGTATACACTATCGTATTACGAATGTCAAGCCAAACTGAACAAATTTTGCAAGAATAGGATAAGGAAATTGCAAATGAGATGGTTGACAAATTGAAATCGGAAGAGTATAATACGCAGCATGAAGGCGAAGAAGTCTTTCGGGTCAAACCCGCAAGTCATCTCTGCCTTGTTTTTTTAGGCAAAAAATAAAAGAAAAGGCAAAGGCGCCTTTGATGGGATTACCGTCACAGGCGTTTTTTCTTTTTCCGAAAAAGGAGAGTAATAATGGAATCAGTATCGGAGTATTTCGGCTGCATGGTCTTTGACGACCGGGTCATGAAGGCAAGGCTAAACAGTGACGTTTATAATTCCCTGAAAAATACTATAGATAATGGTGCGCGGCTGGATCTGTCGGTGGCTAACTCTGTGGCCTCTGCAATGCGCGATTGGGCGGTTGAGCGGGGCGCGACCCATTTTACCCACTGGTTCCAGCCTCTTACCGGCCTGACGGCGGAAAAGCACGAGAGCTTCATTACGCCGGCCCCGGACGGCGGGGTGATCATGGAGTTTTCCGGCAAGGAGCTTATACAAGGCGAGCCGGACGCCTCCAGCTTCCCCTCCGGCGGTCTTCGAGCCACCTTCGAGGCCAGGGGCTATACCGCGTGGGATCCCAGTTCCTATGCATTTATTAAAGGTAATACTCTGTGTATTCCCACCGCGTTTTGCTCCTACGGCGGCGAGGCATTGGATAAAAAGACGCCTCTGCTGCGCTCCATGGCAGCGCTGAACCGGCAAGCCCTGCGAATTTTGCGGCTGTTCGGAAACACCGAGGCGAAGTGCGTTCGTACATCTGTCGGACCGGAGCAGGAATATTTTCTTGTGGACAGGGAGATGTTCAGTAAACGCCGCGACCTTGTGTTCACAGGCCGAACCTTGTTCGGTGCCAAGCCGCCCAAGGGGCAGGAGCTGGAAGACCATTACTTCGGTGCTATCAAATTGAAGGTAGCGGCGTATATGGATGATCTCAACCGGGAGCTCTGGAAGCTTGGCGTTCTGGCCAAAACCGAGCACAACGAGGTCGCGCCCGCTCAGCATGAGCTTGCGCCCATCTACTCGACGACCAACGTCGCCGCCGACCACAACCAGCTGACAATGGAGCTCATGCAGAAAATAGCGTCCAAACACGGTCTGGTATGTCTGCTCCACGAAAAACCCTTCGCGGGAGTAAATGGCTCCGGTAAGCACAACAACTGGTCGATGGCTACGGACACCGGTGTGAATCTGCTCTCACCGGGCGAGACCCCGTATGAAAACGCCCAGTTTTTACTGTTCCTGTGCGCCGTTATAAAGGCAGTGGACGATTATCAGGACCTGCTGCGCCTCTCCGTAGCCACCGCCGGCAACGACCACAGGCTCGGCGCGAACGAAGCGCCGCCCGCCGTTGTTTCCATCTTCCTCGGTGACGAGCTTACCGCCATTCTGGAGGCGCTTGAAGCAAACGCCCCGTATAACGGCTCGGAAAAGAAGACCATGAAGCTCGGTGTGGATATTCTGCCGCATTTCACGCGGGACACCACGGACCGCAATCGCACCTCGCCCTTTGCCTTCACCGGCAATAAATTCGAGTTCCGTATGCTGGGCTCGTCAAACTCCATCTCGTGCGCGAACATCATGCTCAACTCAGCCGTAGCGGAGTCTCTTAAGATATTTGCCGACGAGCTGGAAGCGGCCGAGAGTTTTGAACCGGCGCTGTCCGAGCTGATACGCCGCACGATAAGAGAACATAAGCGCATTCTCTTTAACGGCAACGGCTATGATGACGGATGGATCAAGGAGGCCACTGAAAAGCGCGGCTTGCTCAACTATCGTACAACACCGGACTGTATGCCCCATCTGATCGACGAGAAAAACGTACGGATGCTCACAAGCCACAGTGTCTTCACGGAAGCGGAGCTGCACTCGCGCTGCGAGATTATGCTGGAAAACTACTGCAAGACCGTACTTATCGAGGCCAACACCATGACAGACATGGTAAATCGGCAGATATTGCCCGCCGTTTTAAACTACGCTCATTCCGTTGCCGAAACGATAAAAGCGAAAATGTCCGTGCTTTCCGACGCTGCCTGCGGTTATGAAAAATCGCTGCTCGGTAAGCTCAACGTTCTCACCGACCAGCTCAGCCTGAAGGCCGAAGGTCTCTCGCAAGCGGTTTTAGGGCTGCGTGACGCCGAAAACGCTGAGAGTCAGGCCTACCTTGTGCGGGATACCGTTTTGCCGGCCATGTGCGAGCTTCGAGCGGTGGCGGATGAGACGGAGGCCGTGACGGCCGACGAATACTGGCCGTTCCCCACCTACGGAGAACTGCTGTTCGGCGTGAAATAAGGATATATACGGCGCCCTTGGATAAAAAACAGAATTAAAAGCGTTTGAGAAAAGAGAAGTAACTCGGAGTTCTGTCCACAGAGAGCGCGGGACGGTGAGAGCCGCGCGGCAAGAACCGTGTGAATAACACTTTTCGAGCTGCAATCCGAACGGGACTGCCAAGTAGGTGCGCCGCGAGGCCGGGCGTTATACGGCAGAGCCTTGAAGGAGGCTCGCATAGAGAAAAAACACAGGTGGCACCGTGAGAACAGCACTTGCCCTGTGAAATGCTGAAAAACTTTCGGAGGATGTAAAGATGTGTTCTATTATGGGCTATTGCGGCGCAGAGGCCGCGTTTGATGAATTTCAGCAGGGCTTTTTGAAGACTGTATCCAGAGGCCCCGACGACTCCCGCATCATAGACACCGGTATGGGGCTTCTCGGTTTCCACCGGCTTTCGATTATGGGGCTGCATCCGGAGGGGATGCAGCCGTTTGAGCTTGACGGGGATTTCCTTGTCTGCAACGGAGAGATCTACGGTTTTAAAAAGCAGCGGGAGGCGCTTCGCGAAAGGGGATACACCTTTGTCAGCGGAAGCGACTGCGAGATACTGCTGCCGATGTATCGTGAGTACGGTGTGAACATGTTTAAAATGCTGGACGCGGAATTCGCGCTTATCCTGTTTGACGGGCATACTAAACAGTACATCGCGGCCAGGGACCCCATCGGGATCCGCCCTTTGTACTACGGATACAGCAAAAGCGGAACAATAATATTTGCCAGCGAACCGAAAAACCTGGTCCCGCTTACCGACAGGATAATGCCGTTTCCTCCCGGACACTACTACAAGGATGGTAAGTTTATCTGCTACCGGGATATTACGGCGGCGGGCGACGTGTGCCGGGACGGGCTCGACGATATTTGCGAGGGGATCCGCGAGCGGCTGGTAGACGGCGTGAATAAACGTCTGTTGGCAGACGCCAAGGTTGGATTTCTTCTCTCCGGCGGTCTGGATTCCTCTCTGGTATGCGCCATAGCCGCGAAAAAATGCAAGACGACCATTCGCACCTTTGCCGTCGGTATGTCCGGCGACGCCATCGACTTAAAATACGCGCGCCAGGCAGCGGATTATATCGGCAGCCGGCATACCGAGGTCATCATCACAAGGGAGGATGTGCTCTCCTCTCTTGAGGCGGTCATCGAACTTTTGGCCACCTATGATATCACGACCATACGGGCCAGCGTGGGAATGTATCTTGTCTGCAAATATATAAGCGAAAACACGGATATACGGGTGCTGCTTACCGGGGAGATATCCGACGAGCTGTTCGGCTATAAATACACCGATTTTGCCCCCGACGCGGCAGCCTTTCAGGCCGAGTCGGAAAAGCGTATACGGGAGCTGCATATGTACGATGTGCTTCGGGCCGACCGCTGCATCTCGGTAAACTCGCTGGAAGCGCGGGTACCGTTCGGCGACCTCGAATTTGTGCGCTACGTCCTGGCGATTGACCCGAAAAAGAAGATGAACACATACGGCAAGGGTAAATATCTGCTGCGCCGCGCCTTTAACGGAGACTGGCTGCCGGACGAGATCCTGTGGCGTGAAAAGGCGGCCTTTTCCGATGCCGTGGGCCATTCCATGGTGGATCAGCTCAAAGCGTATGCCGACAGCTTATATACCGATGCCGAATTTGAGAAAAAAAGCGCGCGGTATACCCACGCCCGGCCGTTTACAAAAGAATCTTTGTTATACCGGGAGGTGTTTGAAAAACATTACCCGGGGCAATCACATATGGTCGCGGATTTCTGGATGCCAAACAAAAGCTGGGAAGGCTGCGACGTAAACGACCCGTCCGCAAGAGTGCTTTCAAACTATGGTGATAGCGGAAAATAAAAGTCTTTTGCACGAGTGAAAAGACCGGTTTCGATGCGATACCGGCGGCGCGGTTATAACCCGCGCCGGAGCGATAAAACGTTTGCGTGAGCATCTGGACAAAGGGGATAAGCAAAATGTATAATTGTGTTATAGCCGGGATCAACTGGGGAGATGAGGGTAAGGGTCGGATGGTTGATCTTCTGGCTGCGGACTACGATATTGTCATACGCTATCAGGGCGGAGGAAACGCGGGCCATACGGTAGTAAACGAAAAGGGCAAATTCGCGCTGCATCTGCTGCCCTCCGGCATTTTCCGGGAGGGCGTCATGAATGTGCTCGGATGCGGCGTCGCGTTAGACCCGGAAAACCTCCTGGATGAGATCAGTCTCCTCAGCGCGCAGGGCGTGAGCATAACCCCTGAAAACCTTATGATAAGCGACCGCGCCTCTTTGCTGATGCCCTGGCACAGGGAACTGGACGGGCTTGAGGAAGAAAGGCTGGGCGACCGGAAATACGGCTCTACCAAGCAGGGCATCGCTCCGTTTTACTCCGACAAGTACCAAAAAAAGACCGTTCTCGCCGGTGAGCTGTTTTATCCCGCGCAGCTGCGTTCACACTTGCGGGAGCTCATGGAGTGGAAGAACCTGACCCTGACCGGCGTATACGGCGCGAAGCCCTATACGCAGACGATGCTGGACGAATGGCTGGCGAACTTCTGCGAAAAGCTCAAGCCCTTTATCCGTGACACAGGCAGCTTTCTGCGACAAGAATCGGCGGGAGGGAAAAAGCTGCTCTTTGAGGCGCAGTTGGGCGCGCTGCGCGATCTGGACTACGGTATCTGCCCCTATACCACCTCGTCAAACACCATAGCCGCCTACGCGCCCGTGGGGTCCGGCTTTCCGGACGCCGTTATAAATCGCGTGGTGGGCGTGGTCAAAGCGTACTCGACCTGCGTAGGGGAGGGTCCGTTCGTTTGCGAAATGTTTGGGGAGGCTGCGGAAAAGCTGCGGGAGGCCGGTGCCGAATACGGCGCGAAGACCGGCAGGCCCCGCCGGGTCGGGCCGCTGGATATCGTCGCCACAACCTACGGCGTACAGCTGCAGGCGGCCACGGAACTGGCGCTGACCAAGCTTGACATACTGAGTTATATGGGAAAAATCCCCGTTTGCACGGCATATAGGATCAGCGGTGAAAATCGGCGGAGCTTTCCGTTCCCGGCAGCCCTGCCGGAGGCAGAGCCCGTAATCGAGTATCTTGACGGCTGGGGCTGCGATATATCCGCTGTCCGCTGCTGGGATGAGCTTCCGGAGGCGGCCAGACGCTATGTGCTGTATATTGAAAATGCCGTCGGCTGCCCTATCACATATGTTTCCGTCGGTCCGGAAAGAGACAGTCTTATCTTAAGAGAGCGGGAACTGCGCGGTAAGTGAAGGATCGATACGAGGCTTCGTTATCAAACGCCGCGCTTTCCGACAGACGCCGAGCCTGTTTTCCCCCGACGCCGGATAACGGACAAGATAAGACCGCCTGTCGGCGGCGCCGGGAAGACGTCCGAACGGACTAAGCTTTAAGGAGATAAAAATAATGCCGGAAAAAGTATTGGTGCTGGACTTCGGCGGGCAGTATTGCCAGCTCATCGCGCGGAGAGTCCGCGAGGCGGGAGTCTTCGCGGAGATCAAGAATTATGACCGCATCGGTCCGGATGAAATTATAGCCGAAGACTATAAGGGGGTTATCCTCACCGGCGGACCGAGCAGCGTCTATGACGACGCCTCGCCCAAGTTCAGCACGCGGCTGCTGGAGGCCGGGATTCCCGTTCTCGGGATATGCTACGGCGCGCAGCTTCTGGCCTATCTGGCCGGAGGACATGTGTGTCCGGCGGAGGGCAGCGGGGAATACGGCAAGACAATTGTCAAGTCAGACGGAAGTACTTTATTTTCCGGGGTTCCGGAAACCAGCGTCTGCTGGATGTGTCACTCCGACCACATCGCAGTGCCGCCGGAGGGTTTTACCGTGACGGCCTCCACCGATAAATGCCGCTGCGCCGCTATTAGTGATGATAGCCGGGCGCTCTACGGCGTGCAGTTTCACCCGGAGGTGGCTCATACGGAGTACGGCACCGCCATACTACGTAATTTCCTGTTTTCGGTCTGCGGCTGCCGAGGCGACTGGAACATGGAAGACTTCATTGAAAGCACAGTGGCAAAATACAAAACGGAGCTTAAGGGAAAGCGGGTGCTTTTGGCGCTGTCCGGCGGAGTGGACTCGTCGGTTGTCGCCGCGCTGCTGTACAGGGCGGTCGGCAGCGCGCTCACCTGCGTTTTTGTGGATCACGGTCTGCTGCGGAAAAATGAGGGAGAGCTTGTAGAGCAGACCTTCAGGACACGCTTCGGCAGCAGCTTTATAAGAGTCAACGCGCAGGAGCGTTTTTTACGCCGCCTTGCCGGTGTGACCGAACCGGAAAAAAAGCGGGCCATAATCGGCGAGGAGTTTATTCGGGTCTTTGAGGACGAAGCGAAAAAGCTGGGCAAAATAGACGTTCTGGCTCAGGGCACCATATACCCGGACGTTGTGGAGAGCGGCAAAGGCAGCTCCGCTGTCATTAAAAGTCATCACAATGTAGGTGGACTGCCCGAGAGTATAGGCTTCGACGGCATCGTGGAACCTCTGGCAGACCTTTTTAAAGATGAAGTGCGCCAGGTGGGCGAGCGGCTCGGGCTCCCGTCGGAGCTGGTGCGGCGGCAGCCCTTCCCGGGACCCGGTCTCGCGGTAAGGATAATCGGCGAGGTGACCGAGGATAAGCTGGCGCTGCTGCGCGAAGCGGACGCTATCTTCCGCGAGGAGCTGGCAAGGCATGCCCCGGCGTCGGTGCCCGATCAGTACTTCGCCGTTTTAACGGATCTCATGAGCGTCGGCGTCAAGGGCGACGCGAGAGCCTATGGCCGGACGGTGGTGCTCAGGGCGGTCACAACAGATGATTTTATGACGGCGGATTGGATGCGGCTGCCCTTTGAGGCGCTGGAAGCAGCCAGCCTGCGGATAACAAACGAGTTGGCGGGAATCACCCGTGTTGTCTATGACATCACATCAAAGCCGCCCGGAACAATAGAATGGGAGTAAGGTCAGGAAAATGTTTGGAACCTCTGTCGGAAAGAAGGTCAGTCAATGTTTGATGCGCAAAGAGTAAAGAATGAATGCGTTGCGTGGATCCGTTCGTTTTTTGAAACAAACGGTGCGGGATGCAACGCGATTGTCGGTATATCCGGAGGAAAGGACAGCTCAACGGTCGCGGCGCTGTGTGCGCAAGCGCTGGGAAAGGATCGCGTCGTCGGCGTACTTATGCCCTGCGGCGAGCAGTTTGATATAGATATGTCCTACCTGCTTGTCCGGCACCTGCAGATACCGTACTATGTGGTAAACATCAAGTCCGCGGTGGATGCTGTTCTCGCCTCAATAAGCGAGCTGCCGGAAATAAGCGTGCAGACGAAAACAAATCTACCCGCAAGGATACGAATGTCCACGTTATACGCCGTTTCGCAGAGCCTGAACGGCCGGGTGGCCAACACCTGTAATCTCTCGGAGGATTATGTGGGCTATGCCACAAGGTATGGTGACAGCGCGGGCGATTTCAGCCCCCTGTGCAACATGACCGTTACGGAAGTCAAAGCGGTTGCCAGGACGCTCGGCCTTCCGGATGTGCTGATCGAGAAAACACCGATTGACGGACTTAGCGGAAAATCCGACGAGGAGAATCTCGGATTCACCTATGATGAGCTGGACAGGTATATCCGCACGGGCAAGATCGAAAACGCTCAAACGAAAAAAAGAATAGATACACTCCACGAAAGAAATCTCTTTAAGCTGGAGTTAATGCCCGGGTTTCGTTTTGAGGCTTGATATACCGTGTAATACTAAAATGCGATTAATCGACAGATAGAAGCCGTTGACTGCCGGTGATGCTTTTGGGGTTTTACGCGGAACGTGCTGTCTCCCTGTAAACGCTCTTAATGCGGGCGCCGTTTTTTCCGGAAAAAATTTTTTCCTGCGGACGCGGACGTGCACGCATTATGCACACCCACACACGCGGGCACAATGTGCGCACGATACACCCGCATGATGCACCCGCACATGACACCCGTGATGCGTAAGCGCGAGAGCACGGCTAAAAGACGGCAGGAACGGCGGAGGAGCGGCAATCCTCAGTCAGCTGCGCGGACAGCTCTTTACAAAGGAGCCAGGGGGACGCGGAGGCAACGGGGAAACGGATGGCGAGCAATGCTCGCCGCTACGGGGAAGAGGGGCGTTTTTGGGTACGCGCCGCGGGAAGCTCCGCTTCGGAGCTTCTTTTTTTCATTTTTATGCGATTATGCAATATCTTGATGAAGATGCAAACGTTTACAGAATAGATAATAGTACAAATGTTCTAATATGTCAAGCGCTAAACTAAAAATATTTCGGTTATGCCGCAGCTTAATCGGATTAAGCACAGCGGCTTCATGATGCCATACTTCCGGCAGAGTTCTATTTATTTAATGGATATCAGTATATGCATTACCTTAAGTTTGTATCTGAAAGGTTCCCTGTCACCAACGCGTCTGTCGGTAACGGGGAACCTTGTTTTATCGGTCCGCCGAAGAGAATAAAGAATCGAGTCCCGGTAGGTATATTTTTTTAGGATTTTCCCGAAGATCAGACATATCGCCAAACCGAGCAGTCCAAGTAAGAAAATGAGTATACCCGCACCGGAGCCTTTCCCCACGCCAAACGCGGCGGACAAAACGCTTTCCGGGCTAATGCGTCCCATTAACGGTTCACAGACCGCGTCGGCCATACAGCCGCCGAAGAAGTATCCGATCGGTATCGTAAAAAACTGCAGCGTGTTCCGGCAGGAATAGACCCTGCCCTGCATCTGTGTCGGTATCGAAGATCTCACGATAACATCAAGGCTGGTATTCATCAGCGGGACAGGAAAATATCCCAATATTTGCGCGATACACCATGTGATGGGTGTTCTTGTCAAAGGCATCAGAAAGTTATCTGCCGTTAAAGCTATTATCATGGTTATTACGATAAGCCGTATCCGGTCTTTTGGCGGCGGCAGTATTGTTGCCGTCAAACTGCCGGCAAGCATAGCGATACCCGCGCTTGAAGTGACGATTCCCAAAACCCGCTCTCCGCCGTTCTGCCTTGGCAGAATAAACGCCGGAAGCGCCGCGTCAAAAGCAGACGCGACCAAATTGACCCCGGCTAAAAAAAGGATCAGTCCCAGCACCATTCTGTTTTGGTTCAGATATTTAAGCCCGGCCTTCGCGGAGGCGAAGAGCGTTTCGTTTTCTTCCGACGCGGATGCTTTTACAGGCGGAATGCGCACAAACAGCAGCAATGCGATAAACGCGACAGCAAATGTGCTTAAATCCAGTACTATTACCGTGTCAATACCGCCGATCGCGTAAAGAGATGTAGCGAGCATAGGGTGAAGAATGGTTATAAGTGATCTGGAAAAGGTTCGCAGAGCACTTGTCTTCTGGTAATGCTTTTTAGGGGCGAGCAGCGTAACGGCGACATCGCCTGCCGGTTCCTGCACCGTATTCATCAGGCCGTTTAAGGCATTTAGCAAGTACAAATGCCATGCGCTTAAAAGTCCTGTTTTCAGAAGAACAAACACCGATACCGTGCAGCAGGCTGCGATAGTATCACAAACGAGTATTGTCTTTTTCTTATCCCACTTGTCGGACAGCATCCCGGCGAAAATGCTCATCAGGATGTAAGGAACATATGAGCAGATGTATAACAATGCCGTTTTCAGCGCTGACCCGGTAGACTGATACAGCCATAGTGTCAGCGCGAAGTTAGTCATTGCGCTGCCGAGGTAAGATAGCCCCTGTGTGCTCCACAGGATATAAAAGTATTTTAAATCATGTATTCTGTTTTTCATATTGACTTTGCTCCTTTGATTTTGCATTTTTCATATATCAAAATTGCAAAGTCTGAGGATGACGGCCTATGAACGGCTCATCGCTCCATGCAGTATCCTCAAACCTTGCATGGAGCTTTGATATTCGCAAGCATCATATGGTTCACCTTCCTTCATTTGTGAGAGGGATAACCCCGATATTCCCGTGCGTATTCTTTAAGCTCGGATTATTTCTTATATCCGCATAACGGCCGGCGGTCTATTTTCCGATTTGTTTAGCTATAAAGCCGAGGAAAGCATTCGCCTGTTTTTCCAGATACGGATAGCTTACCGTAAGCGCCAGCTTGCCGTCGCCGTCAAGCTGCTGCGCCGCGTTCGGTATGGTAAGCCGCGGCACATTCATAACGTTCATGTTCAGAAAACTGATAAGCGTGACAAGGTGATCCTGGGCTAAGCCTGTCCCGGCCATAGACGGAGTAATTCCGCTTATGGCGGCAGGCTTTCCCGAAAGAACCTGCGGCTCTTTATCGCTTACCGGACGGGACAGCCAGTCAATGAGATTCTTTAAGACGCCGGGGAAAAAGTGATTGTACTCAGGCGTGAAAAACCATATCCCGTCCGCGGATTTTACTTCCTCGCGGACACGTTTTACGGCTTCGGGCGCCGGAAACTCAATGTCCTGATTCATCATGGGAATGTCCCGATATTCGAGCAGGTTAAATACGGCGCGATCTCCGATAAGCTCTTTTGCCGCCAATGCCAGCTGACGGTTATATGATTCTTTCCGCAGAGAACCCACAATGGCCAATATCTTTATTTCATTCACTGTGATTACTCCTCTCGTCATTTCCTCAATAAGCTATCTTATCCCGCAAAAATGTACCTTTTTTCAAATCATCAAAAGCGTTGTTCAGTTCTTCCTTTGTGTTCATTACAATAGGGCCGCCCCAAACCACCGGTTCGTCCAGCCGTTTTGAGCTTATGAATAAAACCTGAGCTTTTTCATCTGTGGCTTTTATCTCAACCCGGTCACCGAAGGAAAGCTTAACCGCCGTCTTTTCTTTTACCGGCTCGCCTCCGATATAAGCGTCTCCCAAAAGTGTGAACACCATGACGGAGCGCTCGTTTTCCGTATTCATAATAACGGATTCTTTCGGGTTAAGGTGTATATCGTAATAGTCAAGAGGCAGATATTTGCTCATATAACCTTTTTTCCCTTCAAACTCGCCCGCCAACAGCCTCAGCATACCCCATTCAAAATATATCTCCTCAATGTCTGAGCTTTTAATACTGTGATAAGCCGGCGGAGCGAATTTGTCCTTCGCGGGAAGATTAAGCCAGAGCTGCACTCCGAGCAGACGCTCGGCAGCCGGTAATTTCTCTTCATGCATAATACCGGAGCCCGCTGTCATCCACTGTACCTCTCCGTCGCAGATGGTATCCTCATTGCCTAAGCTGTCCTTATGAGTCATAGACCCGCGATACACATAACTGATTGTCTCAATGCCTCTGTGAGGATGCATGGGGAATCCCGCCGTGTAATCATCCGGATTTGTGCTGTCAAAGGAATCGAGCATCAAAATCGGATCATATTCCTCGACGGTTTTATTTCCCAATACTCTTACCAGGCTTACTCCGGCTCCGTCCTTGGTCCTGTAACCTCTGACTTGCCGAGTGATTCTTCGTTCCATACAGATGCCTCCTTAATTATAAACGTTTTACCTCTGAAAAGTTTAATTATTCCCAAAGGTAAGAAGTCATTGTCAATGAGCCCAGCTCACCGGATTTATTATATACGCTGATTTTATCATTCTCGTCCGACGCTCCGAGCACATATATAAGCGGGTTAAAGTGATCCGGAGTCGGCACCGCCAGCCTTGCAATATTGCCGAGTTCATTATAGTTCAGAACATTTTTATCGTCCTTATTGAGAATGTTCTTAAAAATATATTCGTCGAATTCATACGCCCAATCATATCCCTTGCTTGCGGTATTCCAATCAACCAGTCTTAAGTTATGTACAACATTCCCTGTGCCGAATATAAGCACGCCCTGTTCTCGTAAGGTTTTTAGCTCTGTGCCGATTTTATAATGCTCTTCCGGTGACGCGTGAGCGTCTATACTTATTTGAAATACGGGAATATCTCTGCCCGGATACATGTGAACCAATACCGACCAGGTTCCGTGGTCGGTACCCCAGGAATTATCAAATTTCGTTTCTCTTGAAATAAGCTCCTTCGAGACTCCGGCAAAACCGGGTGAGCCTGCCGTATTATACGTTACCTCATATAATTCCTTCGGAAAACCATACATGTCGTATATAGTTCTCGGGTTGTCCCCGTTAAAAATATACGTGCCTTTTGTAAACCAGTGAGCCGAAACAGACAGTATAACCTCCGGTTTAGGTATCCTTTGGGCTATGCTTTTCCAAGTTCTCGTATATTGATTATCCTCAATGGCATTCATCGGCGATCCATGTCCAACAAATAAAACCGGCATCCTTGACATAAGCATCCCCCATTAACCGCTCACTTAATCCATAATTTGCTTCAGTGCGAAAAAGGTATAACACTCTATGATAATAATAACATAGAGTGCTTATTTTTGTAAGAATCCTCTTGACAAAAACAATAATATTGTGTACATTCCCAACTGTTGAATATTCAACTGTGGAGGAGATGGGAAATGGAATTTGATACGATAAGCTTGCTGTTAAAACACGCGAAGGGATACGGTCACGCTAAGATCCGGGAAGCGGGGGTATCCGATACCGAGCATAAAATCTGCACATTTCTATACTTTCACAGTGACACGTATCAGGATATGATCGCCAATTCCCTTATGCTTGACAAAACAACGGTAGCAAAAGCTATATTATCCCTGGAAGAACGCGGGCTGATAAAACGAGTACAAAACCCCGATAACAGACGGAAAAACATCCTTAATATTACGGATTCGGGCAAGGAAAAAATTTCGGATGTTGTGGGCATATATGACGAATGGTTCGAAAAAATAGCATCTTGTTTGTCCGACGAGGAAAAAGAGCTGTTTCATGATTGCTGTATGAGAATGCTCGAAAAAGCAAAGGAAATCAGCGGAGATTAACCGGAAACATATATCAACCGGAAACCTGTAATGATTGCCGACGGGAAGTCATAAGACCGAGCCTGTAATCGGGCGTGACAGACCGTCAGCTTTTCTATTCTACTTAAAGTGAGGAATAATATCGGATGACTCAAAACAAGCAAACAGAGCTTATGAGCAGTGCCCCGGTTACAAAGGCAATACTGAAAATGTCGATACCCGTTGTACTCGGTATGATGGTACAGGTGCTGTATAATCTCGTAGACACATTCTTTATCGGAATGATGAACGATGAGTATCAGCTCGCGGCAGCGAATATAATAACACCGATTTTTATGCTTATGATGGCGATCGCCACAATCGTCAGCACAGGCGCCGCATCCTATATCTCCCGCTGCCTCGGTAAAAAGGATAATCAATCGGCTAATAAAACCCTCTCAACGGGAACAGCCATCTGCACAGGGTTAGGAGTCCTCGTGATGGCTGTGGGACTCATATTTTTAAAGCCCTTTATAACGCTTCTCGGTGCTTCGGAGGCGGTATATCCGTACGCATACAGCTATTCCTTCGTTATGTTTATCGGAACGCTGCCCGTTATGCTAAACTATGCCGGCGGCCAGCTTCTTCGCAGTGAAGGCGCGGTCATGCCCTCGATCATCGGAATGATGATAGGAACGGTGACTAATGTAATTTTAGACCCGATATTCATTTTCGGTTTTGATATGGGCATCACAGGCGCCGCTGTAGCCACTGTATTGGGAAATGTCGCCGCGCTGGGATACTATGTGTACTATTACCTGTCCGGCAAGTCACTTGTGAAAGTAAAGGTGAAATACGTTTCCGGCGAAAAGCAAATATGGAGCCAAACTTTCGGTATCGGAATCCCTGCCGCTCTAAGCCAGTTTTTAATGAGCGGAGCGCTGATAGTCTGCAATAACCTCGCAAAGCCATACGGGGAAAACGCGGTAGCGGGCATGGGAGTCGCGGTAAAGCTTATGTATATCGGAACATTCATTTTTATGGGCTTTGCGGCAGGCTGTCAACCGCTTGTGGGCTATAATTACGGCGCGAATAATTTGCCGCGCGTGAAATCTATAATAAAAATCGGTATGCTCATGACAACAGGCATAGGAATCGTGCTTACCGGAATTTTCGGGATTTTCGCGTCGGGTCTCATCAGAATCTTTACGCCGCTTCCGGAGGTAATAGCCGAAGGAGCTGTCGTTTTGACAATCTATATGTGGTCATTTTGGGTTCTCGGCCCGCAAATGCTTGCTTCAACAACCATTCAGGCCTTCGGAAAGGCAAAGGCGTCTTTGCTGTTATCAATAGCCCGCCAGGGACTGTTCTACATTCCGCTTTTATTTTTGCTCGAAAGCCGCTTTTTGTTCAAAGGATTGCTTTGGGCGCAGCCTGTATCCGATGCGATAACCCTGTTGCTTGCGCTTGTGCTGCTTGTGTCTATTCTTAAGAAACATCAGAAGGCCGACATAGAAGAAAAAAGCCCCGTACCGACATCTCATCAGCACGAGAGCGTTTCATATGAAGCGCCTGACCGTCTTGTTTTGGACGAAGACTGATTTCCAACTTCGTTTTTCCGTTTGGGATTGTCTTAAAAGATTAAAAACGTCAGGTTGAAAGCGGCAATCTCGATGAGCTTAATAAGCACGAAAATAAACAAGGCACTTTGCGATTGAAACGCAGGTGCCTTGTCTGTTTTATCGTGATTATGCTTGTGTGCGGTCCGGCGGGCTTTTATCTGTCAAAAAAGCCTACGAAGCGTACGTCCTTTGACAGGTCCGTGTTTTTAACCATATTCTCAAGCGCCTCGAGAAGCTCTTCCTTAAGAGATATGTCATAAACACCGAGCGACCTCTTTTCAAGATCGGCCTGATATATTAAAAGCGCCGTTTCATCGCGCGAGCTCATCCAGAGCCCGTATCTGCCGAGCTTTTTCCCTTCGGTGTTGTACGCCGTAACGCCCTTTATAAATTGCCCTTTGTTGCGCAGCAAATACCAATCCGCTTTTTCGCCTTCATATATAGGCACGTTCACATCCGCCTCATCCTCAACAACATCCGAAAAGAATGAGAGTATATCCTGCTGCTGTGCGCTTGTTTCTTTTATTGCCGTAACGACCGCGAAATATGACTGAACTTTTTGCTCCGCGCAGCTGAGCCTGTCGTGAGAAAGAAATCTGAGCCCGTCTTTATTTAGAGCATCGATCCATGCAAGAAGCAAAGGATCTATTTGGCAGCGCTCAATTGACACAAGTGTGCCGTCGTCTTTTATAAGCGAAGCGACGGCGGAAGAGTATTTTGATATTTTTGCCGACATGTAGTCCGCCTGCGTCACGAAGTTTTCGAACACAGGGTAATCATCCCGGTTATTGCCTGAATTCTCGCCCAGCGTTCTCATTGAAAATACCGTATTAAACTTCCGGGACGGCATCTCTTCCGCGGCCGAAGCAACAAAAGTTATGTTATTAAGCTTCAGTCTGTCCGCAAGCTGCCCGGCAACCGAGATGGCCTCTTTGCAGCGGTCAATTGCCGTAATTTGCGAGTCGGGGAGCGCTCTTGCGAGAAAACACGAAACAATTCCGCAGTCGCAGCCTATATCAAGGACTTCTTTTCCGAACAGGCTTTTATTCCCGGCAATCCAATTGCAGGCCTTGCGTATGATGTCCCCGTCGATCAGGCCGGTCAGGTTTATGCTCGCAGCGTAGTCCCGGTTTTTCATTTCATAAAACGACCGGTCCGTTAAGCTGTCGGCGCCTTTTTCGGCACGGCGGTCAATTTCTTTGAGAATCCTGTATGCCTGATCACGCCCTATCACCGCGGATAATTTTCTGATAACGGTTTCCTTGGTAGACGCGTACTTCAGGCCTAATTCCTGTAAGTAGGATAAGCCGGGTTCAACCGATTCGTTGCGCTTTGCCATTATATAATTCTCCTTTGTTCATTAGCGCTCAAAAAGCATTGTGCACTCACGCCGTCCGACTGCGCACACAGTACATTCTAACACAAAATGAGCAATATTACAGTGTAATATTGCCTCCGGAGTATCATCTCGATAAATCTTTATTGTAAAAAAGCAAAAAAGCCCGGTCGTATTGTAAGACACGGCATCTTCATGCTATAATGAGCAAAAAATGAAAGGAACTATGCTAATGGGATCAAACTATCCGAATATTTTCGAACCGATCCGCATTCGCGGAGTGCAGTTTAAAAATCGTCTGGAGATGGCGCCGCCGTCACCGAATCTCGCCAGCCGCGACTGGAAGGTAACAAAGGAATTTGTTGACTTTTTCAGACCGTTCGCGCAAGGCGGTGTAGGGATCATACACGTCGGAAACTCCATAATCGACATCAATGAATCCATGGACGAGGAGCGCCAGCTGGATCTGGGCACCGACGCCTGCATCCTGCCTCTCACCCGGTTTGTGGAGATGTGCCACGGTTACGGCTGCCAGCCCTCCTTGGAGATTAACCACGGCGGCAAGGACTCGCTGCGGCAGAAAAACGGGAAGCGCGCTTACGCCCCGTCCTCATATGTCTCGGCTCGCGAGCGCTCATTTGCCGCGTCAAGGGGTGAGGAACCTCAGCCGACTATTGAAATGAGCATAGAAAAAATCAAGGAAACTATTGAAAAGTATGCTCAGGCTGCTTACCGCTGCAAGCGCGCGGGCTTTAAGATGTGTATGATCCACGGCGGTCACGGCAACCTTATTTCCCAGTTCTCCAGCCCCCTGTACAACTTCCGCACGGACGAATACGGCGGGTCGCTTGAAAACAGGACGCGTTTCACCGTCGAGGTGCTCGACCGTGTGCGTGAGCTCTGCGGTGAGGATTTTGTCATCGAATTCCGTGTCTCCGCCGATGAGATCCATCCGGACGGCATGCATTACGAGGAAACGCTCAAGTATATCGATATGTTCAAGGACAAGATCGATATCCTTCACGTTTCGGCAGGCATACACGGCGAGTTTGAGTATATGAAATACTGGTATCAGAACTGGATGATGCCCAGAAACTATAACGTCCATTGGGCGGAGAAGATAAAAAAGGTTTTTCCGGAGCTCCTTATCTGCACTGTCGGCTCAATCATGAACATCAGGGAAGCCGACGATATCATAGCGAAAGGTAAAGCCGACTTTGTAGCGATGTGCCGGCCTTTGCTGGCCGATCCGGAGATGCCGCGCAAATATGCGCTTGGCAGGGAAGATGACCACCGCCCGTGCCTGCGCTGCCAGTACTGCGGCGGACGGCTTATCGTGCCCGCAGTTATAAACTGCGCGGTAAACCCCTACCTCGGCGAGGAGGTCGACTTCCCGGCAGCAAAGGTGCCGAAGGCCGAAACAAAAAAACGCGTTGCCGTTATAGGCGGAGGACCTGCCGGTATTCAGGCTATGCTGACACTCGTCGATCGCGGGCACTATGTGACCCTGTATGAAAAAACGGATGCCCTGGGCGGGAATGTAATACCCGCTGCCGCGCTGCCGTTTAAAATCGATATGAAAGATTATCTGAAATATCTGCGGTGTCAGGCAAAAAAATCGCCCGCTCGTATCCTTATGAACACAGAGGCGACCAAGGAAATCCTTGATAAGGAAAAGTATGACGCGATTATTATTGCCGTCGGAGCGCGGCCTATCATACCGAGGCTTCCGGGAATCGACAAGCCCCACGTACACTGGGCGGCCGACGCCGATATGGGCAAGGTAGAGGTCGGGAAGAAAGTCGTCATAGCCGGTGCCGGAGCTGTCGGTATTGAGTGCGCCATTATGCTCGGGCGGGAGGGGCACGACGTTGAGATCGTCGAGATGCTGCCGAACCTGTCCGGCTTGAGATCCTCCGCGAGCGGCGCTATGACCGAGCTGCTTGACGCTTTGAAAGAACTGAATATCCCCGTCCATCTGAGTACGAGGCTTGAGGAAGTAACCGATAACGCGGTCGTATGTCTTGACCTTAAGACAAGCGAAAGGCGCGAAATATCGGCAGACACGGTTCTGCTGGCGCTCGGAATGACTCCCGCTTTCGATGTTGCCGACAAGCTTCGCAGGAGCGCTCCCGAGACAGAGGTTTTTGTTGTCGGGGACGCGATCGAGGTTAAGACCATAGCTCAGGCCGTCAAATCCGGGTTTAAAGCGGCTGCTTATATCTGAAATAAACCAAAAAGGGCCTGCGGACTGAATTGTCCGCAGGTTTTTTATTAAACCCCAGCCGCTTTTCCGGCCGATAGTGACGCTTTCAGCCCGGTACGAAGGATGTATTTTAATTATCCGTTTTTCTTCTTGCGGTTTACATAAAACAATACGACGGCTATGGCCAACGCAAGTATTATTAAAACACTCACAATTAAAACCCAGTCGGGAGCGCCGCCCCTTGATATGAAAATCGATGTCGGACCGTCGGCGCTTCCGATGATGCCTATCGACGCGTCTTCCGCGGATGCGCCGAGATCGGTCGGATATCCGGAAACGGCCTGTACATAAACGATATCGCCGTATTTATCCAGCAGTTCCGCTTTTAATTCCTCAAAATAATCCTCAAGAACCGCGACTACGACTCTGCTTTCCCGCCCGCTTTCGCCGAAGCCGGACGCGGCGCCGTTTATAATGGCCCAACCGACCCCGCAGGAGGCGACCTTTCCGGGCGTTACCATATACTCGGCTGCTATCTCCCCTTGAACACGGAGCATTGCGGCTTCGGAGTACGCGCCGCCTAATACAACGGTCAGTGTGCTGTCGTCCCGAAGCATAGAGCGCAGCTCGGCCTCTTTGTCCTCGTAGCCATTTACCAGAAGAACCGTCAGGCTGCTCACCGAGCCCTCGGTTGCGTAAACGGAAGACACCCACTCGGGCGTGCCGTTAACACTCCAGTATCGGTACAGCTCACCGATGTTCTCATACCCGGGCTCCTCGGCAAACGCGGCCGTCGGCAAAGAGAGGGAAATAAGCAGGGCAACTATTATAAACAGCGCTTTTTTCATAAAAAGGCCTCCTATATCAAGCTGCTTAAAAGACGAATTGCGCGCGGAAAAGTTCAATATATAAAAAAGACGAGTAAACTCAGGCGAGCACTTATAACATGCCCGTGTTTTTTCGGACCAAATCGGTTTACATAAGCATATGCCGGGCGCACTGATTCACTTTTTGCGGCGCGCTCCTTATAACACAGAAGCGTACAAAGAGGATTGCTTGACTCGCATAGACCAAAACTATATTATGTATGCGGGCACTATCACCGGGGATCAAACACAGGGGCCCCCGTAGCGGTTTTATTACGCAGTGAGCAATATTGATTCTTTACACAGCCGCGGTCTTCAAAGATAATGTTATCATAAATTTAACATAAAGGAAGGTGCGATATGAAGGAAAAAGTGTTTATCAAAGAGACCAATACGGTGCCTGTCTATGACGAATGCGATATTCTAATCGTCGGCGGCGGATGCGCCGGACACAGCGCGGCGATCGCGGCCGCGCGGGCCGGAGCAAAGAACATAATACTCATGGAGAGATATGGCTACA
>Ga0209723_1001617_pt1 | contig 34082 bp, 29 predicted proteins | sample BiotimSIPDNA_2_FD_185750 | JGI IMG/M metagenome (GOLD analysis project Ga0209723, IMG submission 185750) | Anaerobic biogas reactor microbial communites from Washington, USA - Biogas_R2 time_0 SIP DNA (SPAdes) (version 2) | ecosystem: Engineered > Bioreactor > Anaerobic > Unclassified | place... | reverse complement strand
CGTGATCGCATTCTGGCGACCCATACTATTCCACCCTTAGCCGAATTGATCGCTCAAACGGCGCAAGCTCTGCATCTGGAGGATTCCTGGGCTGCGCCGTGATTCCCCCGTTTTTTTGATAAGATACTTCCTGATTTTGTTTATTATGTGATTCACACTACACATCCCAACATTTTTTGAGCAACTCTGGTATAAAACCACATATAGAATGCTACCTGCACAATCGTCTCAGCGCTGTTAAACGAGCCACCTGTAATCACACCTATAAATGCTGCATAAACTCCTATAGATAATGCCTGCCAATATGGTAAGGAAGTATTCCTCCTCCAATGGTATAAACGGCGTTCTATCCCCCATAGTAGTAGCAAATATGTTAGCAAACCAATGATACCACGCTCTGTCAACACATGAAGGTAAGAATTGTGCGCCCACGAATAACCTACTACTTCCTTAAAAGTTCCGGCTCCAATTCCATACAAAGGGCTACCTTGAAATGCTTTCCATGCTGCCGACATCGCCAGAATACGGTGTAAACTGCTGCTCACGCCATACGCCATCGTCTCACCACCCTGTTCTTTTAGGGATGGCACGATAACAACTAATACCGATAAAATACGATCTAGAATACCAGGATAGACAAAGTACACTCCGATACTGAGCACAATTAAGCTTAAAGGAAAAACAGGCCACAGGATTAACATTGTCTTATGTCTCAATAATTTCACAATCCGAATACGGTTGAAGTATAACAGGGTCAATAAAGAAATACCACCCATTGCATACGCGCCACGCGATTGAGAAAAAACCAAAGCCAATAATACGGCGATAGCAGTTAACCGATAAAAAGAACTTTCAGTCCAAGATAGACCAGGACAAAAAGCTAGGGAAACTGCAATCGGTAACACCCATCCTAAGTACCCACCTACCAACAAAGATTCTCTAAACGTACTGTATATCCCCGCTCTTTGAACTTCCTCAACCCCCTGTTTTACTAAGGCTTTGAATTGATCAATCGTAACATCCTGCCCGGTAGCTTGCTGGAAAATGCCAATCGTTGCAACGAACAATCCAGCCAATAATAATAATGTGGTAAAGCGTTTTACATGCTGTTGATTGGGAATTTTAAACAAGAAAAACCAAAATATTCCATAACTCATGATAATTTTGGCTAAAGCGCCGACACTGATTACAAGATTAGCGGAACCAGCAAATGACAATCCATAGCTAAATAGGAACAATAGTAAATAGATATGTAAAGCGGAAAAACGAATCTTAAGATTCCCGCGCAACGCCAGTAGACCCCACAAAAACAAACGTCGTCCAACAATCAGAATAATGATGCCATCCCACCAATCGAGATTGACTACGCCGGCTACCTTAACCGATAACTGAGTGAAAAGCGGCATAAAAAACGCCATCAAAAGAACAAGCCAATCGCTTATATCCACTAACAAAAAAAAGGCAAGGGAAAAAAAAGCGGGGACCATCAGTAAAACCCAAAAATCCAATAATTCAAATAAGACAATCGAACTGATGACCGCAGCTCCGATTCCTGAAAGGATAAATAATCCACTCCACAACAACGCGGCACCTGAGACATTGGCTTTATTGCGTGACTCAACTAAAATATTCACTTTTGTTTCCGCTCCTGAATTTGAGTCACTAGCTCCATAATTTTCCCAATGCGTTGATCCCATGAGTTTTGTTGCGCAATTTCTATTCGACGTGCTTTTTCTGCATCATTGTCGTTTTGTAAAGCCGATTCAATCAGAGCGACAAACTTTTGATTATTATCTGCAAAAGCCGCAATAAACTCATAGCCCTGTAAACTGGGCAACTTTGTAGACACTACGGGCTTACCTGTACCCAAAAACTCAAAGAACTTCATAGGGAATACCCCGGCAGTATATTCATTCAAGTTGTACGGAATGATACAAACATCAAACCCCTTAATATACGCCGGCAAAACAGCGTAAGGCCGATGCCCTAATAAATGAACATTGGGTAAACCATGCAGTATCGTGACTTGGGTTTGTAGATCTCCTTCACCCACCGGTCCGATCAACACAATGTGCCATTCTGGATGAACTTGACTAATGTGTTTAATTAACTCGAAGTTAACTTTATATTCACTCACAGCACCGATGAAACCAATACGTGGCCCTTTCAAACAGGCAATATCCGCAGGAATGATAGTCTCGGTGCATAAAGCAGTCGAAAAGTGTTCTACGTCCGCGACATTGTGAACGAGGTGGGTGTTAGGATTTTTGTGTCGCTTTGCCTCATATAGAGTTTGCGCCGTCGTGACTACCAGATCTGCCTTACTCAACAATGAGTTTTCATCTTTGAGGACTGACTGCTGATGCTGTATGTTCTTGAGGTAGTAGGGGAAATTAGATATTTCATCTACGCAATCATATAGCACAAGATTTGCTGCTAATTCTCCGACAGACCTAACAGCTTCAGGTTGATAGATCCACAAAAGTGGAGATTGAAAATGCTGTTTGCTCACAAACCGACGAACAAATGACAACAATATACGCCATCCAATATCACGTAACCAGGGAGAACCGCGATAAAATAATATCAAGGGCGAGTATATCCACAGATTCTCATTCTCACGACGCAACCATTTGAACCAACGCAGTGGACGGCGCAACGTGTTCTGAGTAAAGTAACGCTTACTAAAAATGCCCGGCTCGATATATAGCACGCGATGAGATTTGGACAACCGCGACATAATATGCTGTTTGTTCGTCCATAATGCTTCATCCCAATACGCGGAAGAAAAACAAATAATATCCTGATAAATTTGGTTTTGCATCAAACAAGCCCCTTAGTGAGGTAGTTCTACTACAGTGACATTATCTACCCAAACTTGTCCTGCCCCATGCAACATCGCTGGATACAAGACAATCCCTTCATCAGAGAGTGGAACCATAAAATCCACCTCGAAATGAGTCCAATCTAATTTTCCCGACCAGCTTTGGCCTGGATGTTCTGTTTTCTGGCCTTTCACAAAATGCTGCCATGAAAGAATTTCTGTGTTGAGTGTTGAATCCCCATCTATTTTTATGTCTGCTGAGAGTCGATAAACGCTACCTGTTTGTAAACTCAATCTTTGGTACCACCCCCCATGAAAAGCAAGCGTCTTACCTTGAATGCTTAGAGTGTTACCTTCAGAAGAAACATCTACCAAAAAACTCGCTGCATCACCCGATGGGTTATACTTTTTCCATGAAAGGTAACCCTGGTCAAAATCCCCATTGATTATCCAATTACCTTGATTCCATTTTACATAAGCAACGTACTCTTCGACCAAAGATTCGTCTCGGCTAAAAATCAGATATTGATAAAAATCAGCCAAATAGTTCCAAACAGCTCGCGAATCAGGAGAAACGCGCACTGCCAATTCGAGCCAATGTCTGGTCGTTTCATAACGTTGTTGTTCTCGCGCATGTTTGGCCAATGCCATTAGTCGCAAATCAATATCCTTTCCCAATCTCCATACACTTATAGACTCTTCATCACGTCCTTCAAGCGCCAAAGTTAACCCCCTCCACCAAATCGCATGATAATTGTGTGGATCATAGAATAACGCTTTTTGGAATAGTCTTTCCGCATTTCCGATTTGTTCGATTTGGGATTCAGTAACAAGTGTACGCAACACACTTACCGCGCCCAGGTTACTCCAGAAATGACTGAGAAAATGGAGATTTTCCATTAGGCCACCCAGAACGCCAATAATAAAAATATACAGGCTGATTTTTCTAAACATAGTTCTTCGCGAAACTAATCATTGAGGATTCCCATTACTTGTTGCCACATCTCATGTGCCATCTGTTTTTGCTTGGAGCTAACTTTAATCAAACGGTTAACAACATCTATTCGAGTTGAGCCTGCGATAAGCGTCTCAATCATATTATCAAGTTGCTCTATTGAACCATCTAATGGCAATAAGTATTCAGTACATCCATAATCTTCCAAAAGAGCTTGATACTTATGACTCCACCCCGTTGCTATACAAGGGACACCCTGCGATAAAGCACTCATGAGTCCATGATACCTGGAACTAATAACCAAAGAACAAGTTCCTAATATCCCTTTCAAATACAATGGATCGGGTTCACGCACGATCTTAAGTGGTTTACTCAATTGAGTATTCAGATCCATAGCTAGTTGATAATCCTGGCTTGTCTCATGGACCAAAATAAATGGCTCAAAACCTCGTCCGACAAGCGAATTGGCGCAACGCAGCAAAAACGGCAAATAGTTTTTGGCAACAATGGACGAAGTTTCCGCTATCATTCTTTGGTTTGGAATAATACATGGGCGCTTTACAGTCGAATCAAAGTCTTTAGGAAGTTGACCCTCTACCAAACATGTGAAATCTGGGGCAATACTGATATGAGCAGTTTTCTTGGAAATACTCATCAGGTGTTCATAAGACACCTGATCCCTGGCAAAGATTTTGTCAACGTTTTCTACCACTTGTGACATAGCTGTTTTTAAGCGCAAAGTCTCAAAAGGTCCAAAAGCCTGAGGTAAAAGAATAATGCGCTTACCCTGTTCCTTCCAACGTTGGCTACTTGTAGCCATTAACTCTGCCGCATATGGTCCCAACTGATCACTATAAGAAAAGCCAGAGGCATCTAGTACGACATTGACCTCCTGTTCTCTCACGATCCGCCACATTTGACGCAAATAACTAGGAGTCAAGTTGGCCAAATTAATAACAATTGTCTCAGAAAAAGGGTATTTCTTTGAATACATCCAAGCTAAATGCTGAAGACCGACTGCCGTTCGTTGTCGAAATGTTCCACAACGTAAATCACTGACAATGGTAACCTCTGGTCGTAAATCTACCAGTGCTTTTAGCGCAGCATACAGCATCAATTCAGCACCTTTGTTGATGAAATTTGTTCCATAGAGTTGAATGATCATAATCATCCCCTGCTTTATACTTTCAAGAACGCCTAAACGATTCTTTTTTCAAATACTTAAGCCCCTCAAACGTCACCAGTCCATGATAGAGCATATAAATGCCGGTATATAGACAAGCAACAACCAACCCGACTAAATGATGTAAATTCAACAACTTGATCGTTATAAGCATAACAGCTAACGGCACAAAAGCCAGGAAATTTATCCCCAAAATCTGTAGAATTTTCAGCCAGGTGACGCCGGCAGCATTTATAATAGAAAAACTGAGGTACCCATATAAGAAAACACCCGATATAGCAAACAGGAGTAACGCCAGCCGCGCGTTTCCCATCAATCCACCTACTCCCAAAGCCACAAAGCGAGACACAAATATTACGATATTCAACACAAGACTAAATTCCTGTTTTTCAAGCACTCTGAATAAAGTGGACATTGGAGAAGAAATAAACCAAAAGAAAATCCAGATACTCAATATCTGCGTATAAACACCAGCTTCAGTCCAACTTTGACCAAAAATCACAGTGAACAAATCTTTACCCACAATGGTGAGAAGCAGAAAAGGTAATAAACCCAATATCACCAGGCGGCGAAAGTTGCTTTCCACCATCACGGTGAGCTTTCCTTCATTCTTTGCCTCGGCTGCGCGTTGGAAGAACACCTGTCCAATTGCGGCGCCGATCAAGGCCATCGGCAACTTGAGCACACGAAAACTCAAAGCATAATATCCGACCTCTGTTTTAGAAAAAAAAGCCGCCAGGAGAAACGCCGGTAGCTGCCAGGAAATATTGTTCAACAAAATGGCCCAAGCATCGTACAGTGGAAATTTACGGTAACGTTTCAGTTGTTCCGCTATGTAGCGCCATCGCATACTGCGCAAAAACAATGCACCATCATCCCGCCAGATTTGTCCGCCAAGCACCACAGTCACCAACGCCGCGCCAAGCACACTTGCGCCGATCAAAGTACCGCCCGTGGCGTAACCGGCGTAACCCAAGCCCAACTGCGCGCCGGTGACCACTAACGCACTAACGACTTGTGCGATAGATAAACGCCCAAATTGTTTTGTGCGTGTGTTCCAATGATTGAGAGCTAGAAACACACCACTGACCAGGGTGGTCAAAGGGATCAACCACAAAAAAGGGGCCAGATCGGCAGCTTTTAATAAGCGCAAAAGCGGCGTTTTACCCAAAATAACAGTAAGCGCAGATATCCCCGTAACCAGAATGACAACCAAGAGGCTTCCGCCCAATACATTAGCGCCTTCTTCATCCGATTGGGGAAGCACAATTGCCAGCTCATAACGCAAACAGGAAATGGCTTTCAAGATTCCTGTAATTGAGGTAAACAATGTCAGTAGCCCAAAAGCATCTGGGGCATACAGGCGCGTGAGCAAGGGGGACGCTATAACTGTCAAAACTTGCGCTATCGTCGTTCCGGATGCCAGCTTTAGCACATCGGCGGCAAAGGAGGTCTTTTTTCGTTCAACAATTTCTGCAGTTAAAAGTGTTTCTGTCATCACGAGTGATTCCATCTTTGGTGTATTCCACACCAAGTCGGCAGAACTCCCTCAGTTGTACCGTCGCAACAAATCCAAAGGTTTCTTATCTGAATAGGCCACCATTCCCTCTGGATCCGGGTATCCTAGCGATATAAGCATCACCACGCGCTCATCAGGCGTCAATTTAAGCAATCGAGCCATCTTTTTCTCTCGTGACCCCTCATCATGCCAGTTAATAGCGCAAGAACTCAACCCTAATGTTTCCAACGCATACATAAACGCCATCGCCGCAAGCGAAGCATCAATGTAAATCAGATGACGATCCATAGGTGCAAAATAGGCGCTCAACTTGCCCACAAGCACGACGATCACGGGGAAGTTTTCATAGAACCCCGTAGTTCCTCCGGGCAAAGGGGAAATCTGTTGTACTAACGCGGGTTCATCAAAAACTCGAAATTCGAATGGCTGTCGATTACATGCGCTAGGCGCAAGCGCCGCTGCTGCAATGGCTTTATCAATGATTTCGCGTGGTACAGGTTGCGGCAAATACCAACGCACGGATCTGCGGCGTTGAGACAAAGCTAGAAAATCATCGTAAGTCACAGTAGCGGGTGAATCAAGATTGCGTTTATAGGGCACACAAGTGAGTTCTGCTAAAGGAGTAGAAGAAAACGACTCGAAACGCGCCCGTGCTCGGTCAATAACCGGATGCACAGCAACAACACTGAAATACTTTACTAATACGTCATGCGCCCATCGCAGCTCACCCACAACGGTATCCCCAGAACAAGTATTAGTTACAATTTGCACGTAACGATCAACTGTTTCTTCAATATAATCCAAGGCAAAAACATCACGACGCGCTCGCATCAGCAGTCCCTTTTCAAGTCGATGGATATTGCGGCGTAACAAGTATTGTGTCTCGTGAGGTCTACATAATTCACGAGCGTATCTTGCTATGCCATATACAACGCCATAATGTTCATTTGTAAAAGAAGTTGAAAAAATCCCCCAATACAAAGAAGTCAACCTACGTGATTTAGTCAAAACACCATATAATCTGCTCCGCATAACACCTTTAAAGTTTTTGAGTTGACTTACTTGCTCAGATTTGAGCCAGCGTTTCACAAGCTGTTTTATCTTCATAATTATGGTCTTTCAACAAGAATTCTCCGAAAAATAAAAACGGACAACAAAAGCTTGATTGCCCATACATCACATACTTGACCTACTTCACCTATCAGAATAAATATGCCTGTAGCGGCTACCGCCCTCCGCCCCTCACCCATCCCCCAGCCTGGGAAGCGCCCAGGAGGCAGCGCGCCTTTCGGCCGGATAGGATGACGGTCATTATACCGTACCGATTGTACCCACAATCAAAGTGATGATGGCTTCAGCATCCATAGGCTGACACGGCAGCACATTTAGCTCCGTACCATCATGAATATGGTGTGGGTGTGTCTTCACTTCCGGGTGATGCGCCGCATTGTCCCAACGCTTGATCAAATTGCCATTCTGAGTCTGCCAGTGGAAGCTATATTTCCGTACACTGATCGTTCGATCCACGACGGCAAATAGCTCGAACATTTCTAACAAACTGCCATCGCTCCACGTAAGCCGGTAGCGGAATAGTCCGACGTCCCCTTGCACCTCCTCACGTAGGATTTCCCAACGTGTGATTTCCGGCGTCAGCACGATGAACGCTTTGATAGCGTTCAAGTAATCAGCCGCGTCCTTCACGCAACCGACTCCAACTGTTGTATCTTCTGCACAAGGTCTTGGCGCAACGTATACAGCCCCATCCACTCAAAGAAATCCATCGCATCGCCGAGTTTACCGGCTTCGAATTGCTGGGAGAATGTCGCGGAGTCCAGGTGGTAGCGTTCTTCAAAAGAACGCAAGTCCTGCTCGTAGCGCGCCAGACGCGCGCGTTGCCGGCTCAAGGTGATCCCCAACAGTTTCTCTAGCATCAAGTCCAGTTCGGTGGGATCGTAAACGTCCCTGAGAACCTCTAATTTCGACACGATGTCTGTCATATCTGTACCTCCCCTACAGCGTCACGTCCGCGGCGTAGTTATGACTTCGATGCCCAGGCGCAGCCTCACCACGTCGCCGGTGCGCTGGCCTGTCCCGCCCGCCGCGCGATTTCCAGGAGCGGAACGGAAACTTGTTTCTACGGGAACTCGTTCCCGCGTCATCTTCACGCCAACGACGTTCGCCCACGGCAATAGGTTCGATGCGGCTGTCGGTAGAAGCGCGCAAGGCCCACAGGAGATCGACCTGATGGCGATCATACGGTCCATCGAACTCCGGCACAACAGCTACAGCGTCACGTCCTCGGCGTAGCTGTAAACCTCGATGCCCAATTCAATTGCCAGCGCCCGTGCGCGTGCATCGACCATCGGTGAGATCACCAGCGTCCGGTTGGCCTTCCGGTTGTGACGTTTTTCATAGAACCGCACTTTCCGCTCGAAGATGATCATATCCGATTTGCTCATAGACGCCTTGATTTCGCAGAGCAGCAATAAGCCATTCTGGATAATCACATCCAATTCCACCTGGTCAGGCCGTCCGAACACCTCTCCTGCGTCATCGTATTCCGTCACATTCAATACTTCGACACCGAAGGAAGTCCCCAGAATCCCGGCCAGTGCATTGCGGAAAGATTGCTCGGTTTGCAGTCCCCAGCGCGCGCCTAATGCGCCAATCGTCCCGTCGTGTTTCCGCGATAGCGCGCGAATCTCGCCAAGCATCGTGTTAATCGTCGCCTGGTTCTCGTCCCACTTGCGGTTCTGCTCGTCCCACTTGCGGGTATTCTCCTCCCGGTCGCGGCGTAGTTCGTCCAGCACCCGGTCGAAGCGGCTTTCGGTCTCGCCCTTGTCCGCATAGCGTTCCCGCGTCAAACTCAAGACCCACTCGCGCATCTCACGGTCGCGCCGCAAGATGCCCGGCAGTTCCCGGCGAATCAATTGCGTCAACTGTTGGTTTTCCATACCGCCTCCTGGCTGCTCAGGTCATACAGCCTATAGCTCCATTATACCACCGGCATGCCGCGATTATCCCCCGTATTGCCTGACCTGCGCCTCGACCCACGCATACGTCCGCGCAATCCCCTCGCGCAGCATCGTCCGCGCTTCCCAGCCCAACAGCCGGCTGCGCGCCTTGCTGAAATTCCGCGAGTGGACGCCCACCGGGCCTTCCACGTAGCGGATGCCGACCTGCTTGCCGGAGATGTCGATCACGGCCTGCACCAGCTCGGCCACGGTCACGTACTCCTCGCCGCCCAGGTTCACCGCGCCTTGCAGATCGGATTGGGTAAGCCGGTAGATGGCCTCGACCATGTCATCGACGTAGGTGAAGTTGCGAATGGCCGTGCCATCGCCCCACACGTCGACCGTGCCGCCGTCCGCGGCTTCGGCGACCTTGCGGCACATCGCCGCCGGCGCTTTTTCCCGCCCGCCGCGCCAGGTCCCTTCGGGGCCGTAGCAGTTCTCGAAGCGCGCGATGCGCACCTGGATGGGGAAGTGCCGCGCGTAGGTCTGCGCCATCCGCTCGGCGTAGAGCTTCTCCCAGCCGTACTCGTTGTCGGGATGCGCGGGGACGGCGTCGGCTTCGGTGAGCGCCGGTTCGCCGGGTTCCATATCGCGATACACACAGACCGACGAGGAGAAGAAGTAACGCGGCACGCCGATTCTGGCCGCCGCGTCGATCATATTCACATTAATCAGCGCGCTATTGTGCATAATCTCGCACTCGGCGGTGTGGATAAAGCCCATGCCACCCATGTCGGCGGCCAGTTGGTACACCTCGTCGAACGTCCCGCCATCGACAGAGAGCGCCTGCCAGCAATTGTGGGCCTCGCGCAGGTCGAGCAGCAGGAATTCGTCCGCCTGGGTGGGGGCAAACTCGTGCGCCTTGATATCGACGCCGCGCACCCAATACCCCTCGCGCTTCAATTTCTTCACCAGATGTCCGCCGATAAATCCACCGGCGCCGCACACCAAAGCTTTTTTCGTCATTATGTTACCCCCTTGAAAAATAAACCGCTAATCTCGCAAATCTGCGCGAATATCCAGAAAAAGCGAATGGCTGACTGCTGAAAGCTGACGGCTAATCGCTCAAATCCAACACCCGCGCCGGACCGTCGGATTTACAGAAATGCACACTATACCACTCTGCCGCGTTAGGATGTGCCGCCGGATACTGCGCGTCGATGAAGGCCCGGATCTCCTCCCGATAAGCCGGATCGCTCAGGCCGATGCAACTGCCCCGGAATCCCGCGCCGCTGAAACGCGCGCCGTACACACCGGGCGCCTCGCACAAGATATTGTACAGCGTCACCAATTGCGGGCAACCAGACTCGTAATTGTAGACCGAGCTGGCCCCCGATTCGCGCATCAACGCCCCGATGGCGGACACGTCGCCCGCGCGCCAGGCCGCCGTGCCCTCACGCACGCGCGCCACCTCGGTGAAGAAGTGCCGCGCCCGGCGATCCAACGGGGCCGGCAAGCGCGCGCCGAACTCGGCATACACGTCCTCCGGCACCATCCGCAAACGTGGCTGCTCCGGCAGCGTCTGCCCGGACCAGGCGAGCAGCAACCCCGCCGCTTCCTCACATTCGGCCACCCGGTTGTTGTAGTCCGTGCCGCCTAGGGATTTCTCCACCCCAGAGTAAACGACCAAAATGTCGAAGCCATTCTTCTCGTGCGGGATCGGAATCTTCTCGAACGCCACCGACCGGCAGTCCAGGTAGGTCAGCGTGTCGCGCTCGCTCATCAGAATCATCGACTGATCCATGATGCCGTTCTTCAGCCCCAGGTACACGTTTTCGATGTAGCGGTCGAGCTGGATGTTCTCCTCGGCGGAGACGGTCAGAGCATTTGCCGTCTCCAACGCCAGCAGGTACGCCACGCCGACCGCCGCCGACGAACTCAGGCCGCCGATGGGCATGCTGCCCCCCACCACCGCGTCGATGCCTGTGTGCAGGACGTGCCTTTGCTGCAAGGCCAGCGCCGCGCCACGCACGTAGTTACCCCAATCCCTGGAAGATTTGGGCGGCACGTCGTCCAACATAAATTCGACATAACCGGGAAAATTCAAGCTTTCGACGCACACCCGCCGGTCGCGGCGCGGCACAAAGGCCAGCAGGATCACCCGATCCAGCGTCATGCCCGTCACCAACCCGTCCTGGTGATCCACATGCGCGCCGAGCGGCGAAATCCGCAGCGGCGCGTAGACCACCCGGATGTCGTCATCCGAGCAGCCGGTGCGTTGTTTGAGACGGTCACGCAGTTGTTGGATTTGCATCGTTACCTATAGTACTCAGCGCGAATTCAGGAAACCACGCGATTCCAGGTAAGCCACAATCTTGCGGGCATTCGCTTCGGGCGTCATCTCCACGGTATCCAGCGTCAGCTCCGGGTTGAGGGGTTCTTCGTAAGGATCATCGATACCCGTAAAGCCCTTGATCTCGCCGCGCCGCGCGCGCGCGTACATCCCCTTCACGTCGCGCTCCTCGCACACTTCAAGAGGTGTGTTGACAAAAACTTCCACAAAGTGATCGTCGCCCACCATTCTGCGCGCTTCGTTGCGGGTGGAGAGATAGGGGCTGATGGCGGCGCAGACCACCGTGCCGTTGTGGCGCGCGATCTCCCCGGCCACAAACCCGATGCGCAGGATGTTGGTGTCGCGGTCTTCCTTGCTAAAGCCCAGTCCCTTGGAAAGGTGCGTGCGCACCACGTCGCCGTCGAGCACCGTCGCTTGCCGCCCACGCTCCAACAGCATGGGGATCAACGCTTCGGAGATGGTAGATTTGCCCGCGCCGCTCAGTCCCGTGAACCAGATGCACAGGCCCTGCTTATGGCGCGGCGGATTCGTCTCCATCAAAATCTGCGCCGTCTCCGGGCGGGTGAACCACGCGGGCAGCAGCTTGCCCTTCGCCAGGTACTCATCGCGCACCTGCGTGCCGGAAATATTGGCCGTCTTTGCGTTAGCGGGAACCTTGGACACTTCCTCGTAGCGATCCTCATCTACCAGATAGACGACCTCCTGGAACTGCACGCCCTTGACGCCGAGTTCGTCCTCGTACTGCGCCATCATCTCCTGCGCCTCGTACGGGCCGTAGAACGGCTTGCCGGTGCTGTCGTTGCCCGGCCCGGCGTGGTCGCGCCCGACGACGAAGTGTGTCGCGCCGTAGTTGCGGCGGATCAGCGCGTGCCACAGCGCCTCGCGCGGCCCGGCCATGCGCATCGCCAACGGCAGCAGGCTCAATGCGGTGTTCTTGTCGTAATAGTTTTCGACCAGCGCCTTGTACACCCGCACACGCGTGTAGTGATCCACGTCGCCGGGCTTGGTCATTCCCACCACGGGATGGATCAGCAAGCTGCCGCCGACCTGCTCCGCCGCCCGCTTGGTCAGTTCCTCGTGGATGCGGTGCAACGGGTTGCGCGTCTGGAAGGCGACCACGTTGCGGTCGCCCATCTCCGTCAGCAGCGCGCGCACCTGTGCGGGCGTGCGGCGGATTTCGACGAAATCGTAGTAGACGGGCAGATTGAGCACTTTCAATTCGCCGGAGATACACAGGTCGCGCCACTGCTGCATCTCGGAGACCAATGGATGGCGGTGATCGGCCGTGCCGTACACCAACCGGGCCTCGCGCAGCGGGTCCCAACGGAAGACTTCCTCGATGCGCATTACGGCGACGATGTAGTTGCGCGAATCGCGCAGCGTGATCCACTCTTCACGCGTGGGCAAATCTTCCTTGCTGATCGTCAGTGTGATGGGGATGGAGAACAGGGTCCCGTCCGCCAGCCGCATTTCGGTCAACACGCGCTGGTAATCGGCCTTCGACATAAAACGATCCAGCGGCGAAAAGCCACCCACCGCCAGCAGTTCGAGATCGCACAGGTTGCGGTCGGTCATTTGCAGGGAAGGGAACCGGTTCGCCTCGGCCAGTAGCGCCTCGCGCTCCGCGCCGGTGACGACCAAATCGACAAGCTTGCCCCCATAAGGCGAAATCAAAAGGTCCTGGTGTTCTGATTTTTTGGTCACAGTATCTCCTGGCAAATTAAGAGTTAAGAGTTATGAATCACTGCCCTTATAAACGATTTTCGATGTCTGTCAAACGTATCTTCCCCAAAAATCGGAGGGGTGGGGTTTGGGGGACGGGGTGCACCCGCCCCCAAACCCCCACCCTCCACTCACGCGGCGTGCGTCTCGGCGTCTTCGAGGGCGCGCAGAAGGCGCTGCATCTGGGCGCTGTTGGTGAGGTCGCCGCGCGTGCGCTCCAACACGCCGCGCAGTTGGTCGACGCGGTGGCGCAGGCCGCCGGTGATCGCGTCGGGGTAGCTGAACGACATCAATACCTCGTAAGCCGCATCCATCGCCGCCAACAACCGCTCGGCTTCATCCATCGCGCCCCGGCGCATCACGTCGAGGCAGCGCCGGCGCAGCTCGCTGGCCGCCTCGCACACGCCGTTGAGGTAGGTGTTGTGGGGGACGCTCAGCGCATCGAGCGCCGGGAGATCGCCGTCGGAGATCAGCGCCAACGTGATCCGCGCCTCGACCAGCTCTTTCAACGCGTCCTGCGTGTAGCCGGCGTAGAACAGATCGGGGAACGGTGCTAGAAGCGCCTGCATTTCACGCCCCACGGCCTCGGCTTGAGTGAGCAAATCATTGGCCTCGTCCCAGATATCCCGGTGGCCCGCGCGGATGGCGCTGGAACACAGGCGGATCAGCTCACGGCTCTTGTTGAGCGCTTGATCGCGGGCCTGGTTGCGCGCTTCCAGGTCGGCCTGCGCGGCGGCGGACAATCGATCGAGCCATACCTGCAATTTGTCTGTCATACTATCCCTCGCCCTCTGGCGGGCGTACGCCGCCGAAAAATTCGCGGGCCAGGTCATCAGCGTGACCGGGCACCACGATCTCGCCAAAATTCGCCTCGTATTTGGCGAGGTTATCCTGCAACGCACCCAGCAGCAGTTTGGCGTTCAGCGGCGTCACAACCACGCGCGCCTTCACCCGCACCTGCGGCTGGTTGGGTAGCATCTGCGCCAGGTCCATGATGATTTCGGAAGGAGAATGGGAGATCAACGCAAAATTGGCATAGATGGGCTCCATCCCGGCAGGCATCTCAACGTTGAGCGATTTTGGTTTTGCTGACATGAAGTACCTCCATTGTACCACTCACAAAGAACAGAGGGGCATAGACGCCCCTCTGTAAATTCAACACAAGCTCTCCCGCCATTTAGAAGGGAATGTCGCCTTCGACCTCGTACTCTTCGGGGGCTTCCGCAGTGCCTGGAGCGCCGCCCGTCTCACCACGCCCGCCGAGCAGCACCAATCGGTCCGCCGTCACCTCGAAGCTGGCCCCAGCCGTGCCATCCTGACGCGTCCAAATCTTCGGACCGCCCGTGGCCTTATCAGGTGTCAGACGCCCTTCGATCATCACCTGCCGCCCCTTGGTGAGGTATTGTGCCGCGGTCTCGGCCTGTTTGCGCCATGCGGTCACCCGGAACCACGTCGTTTCCTCACCCTTCGAGCCATCGGGGTTGTTCCACTTGCGACTTGTGGCGATGCTCAGCGTGGTCACCGGCGTGCCATCCGGCATGTAACGCATCTCTGGATCACGCCCCAGATTGCCAACGATGATTAGCTTTTGATATGCCATTGCGTTGCCTCCTTTGCGTTATGAGAAATATGTACAAAACCAAATAAATTGTACCCCGATCACCACAAAGCGCAAATTCGTGGAGCGATCGCATTTGACCCGTATTGCCGGCGAATATGGCCTGAAGGCCGGGGAGAGGGGATTTTTTGTGGCAGCGCGATGCTTAAGGGGTTTCACCTTCGACGAAACACACAAAGCCATCCGCGATTCCCGCTGCGACCACGTCGGGACGTTGCGTCAGCAGTTCGCGGTCGTCCAGCATAAAACCGGTTTCGATAATGGCCGCAGGGGTGTTGCGGTCGATTTCGTAATAGGCGTGATAGCGCGTCATATCGTAGGTGATGGTATAGGGGTCGAACTCCAATCCAGTGCGCGCGGCGTAATGCCGCATGATGCAATCCACCAATACATCCGCCGAAGGCGTATGGTATCCGGCCTCGGCGCGCGTGATTTTGAAGCCGGATTTGCCCGGCACATTACAGGAGTCGGCGTGAATCGAAAGCAGGGCGTCGGCCTGATAGCTGTTAAGGCGCACGTCAAACTCATCGAGCAAATCGACGACCCAGCCTCGCTGCGTCAGCAGCGCCACCACCCGCCGCGCAACATCGCGATTGATGTCTGCTTCTTGCAAGCCGTCGGGACAGATCGCGCCACTGTCGCTGCCACTGTGCCCGGCGATGATGCCGATGCGCGGCGTGTGCGGCGTAACGATGAGGGATGGCTCGGGAACCGCCGTCGCGGTAGGCGTGGGCGCATTGAGCGGGATGACAATCAAGCCATCGTGTTCGACATCCGGCACGGCGGCATCCGATTCCACCGCCACAATCGGGATCACTTCCAGTGGCACGCCAAAGGCCGCGATAAAGACGAACAGAATCAGGATACGTATCATCCATCCTATGGCCCAGGGATCGGTGCTCGCGGTCGGTTTTTTCATCTAGATCCCTAACGCATACGGCGTTTCCACTCTTCTTTCACTTCGATCTCGTCCCAGTTGTCCTTATGGACCAGAAAATCCCGCAGCAACCGGTTGAATTTGCTGGTTTCCTCCAACATCGGATAGTGCTGCGCGGTCTCGAAGATGAACGGATAAACGTTGTAATCCAGGTCTTCCAGCACGTCGTCGGCCGGCACCTGGATGATTGGATCCTCCCGGCCACACACCATCAACACCGGAATGTCCAGACTCTCCAAAACATCGAGGAGATTTTGTCCCAGCATCGACTTCACGCTCTGCACCACGGCGTTGGCGTCAGTCTTGCCGGCTTCGATATCGACCTCTTCATACGTCTTCAAGCGGCGGCCCAAGATAACCTTCGCCGGGTTCTCGCCGCCGGTGTAGCCGCTCAGGGAACGCGCAATATCGCCACCGGCCAGCGGCGTGCAAACCGTCAACAGTTGCTCGACGCGCTCAGGGTGCACTTGGGCAAAATGCGCTCCTACCACCCCCCCTAGACCGTGACCGATAATCGGCACGCTATTGATGCCCATCTGATCCATGAAAAGTTCAACCTGTCCCACGTATCCGGCGATGCTGTACCGCGTCACCACCTTATCGGAATCGCCAAACCCCCAGAAATCCAAAGCATACGCGCGAAAAGAAGAGGACATATCGACCATCGTGGGCACCCAGTAACGCCACGAGCCAAGCCAGTCGTGGAGAAACAACAACGGCTTGCCACGTCCTAAAGCCTCGTAATGCACGAGACTACTTTCAAGGATAATCGCACTCATAAACCGAACTCCACTTTATGCGTCACGCCTTACCAATTTCCTTCAAAATCCTGTGCACCTGCGCGGTGAGTTCATCCGGGGCAAAAGGTTTGAGGATGTACTCCATCGCACCAACCTCGAGACCCTCCTGGATCTCGCTCTCCTGTCCTTTTGCCGAAAGGAAAACCACCGGCATGGCCTTCGTGGTCGGATTTTCCTTCAACGCTTCACAAGCCTGATACCCGGTCATCCGCGGCATTCTTACATCCATCAAGATCAAATCAGGAATCATATCAGCGGCTTTTTCCACCGCTTCTGCCCCATTGCTCGCCAATTCAACCTCGAATCCGGCAAAACGCAAGGTAAACGCAATCAATTCCCGAATATCACGCTCGTCTTCTGCGACCAAGATTTTGACCATACTCGACTCCTTATAACACCCCGTTTCCTTGAACAAGACTCGTAATATTGCCCACGAGTTCCTCAATGGAAAATGGTTTGGTGACAAAGTGTACCAGCCCAGTGCCGTCACCTTTGTCCTCAAGGCGCTTCTTATGTGCCGCGCCATCGGTCAATAGCATCACCGGGATACTGGCCGTGCTCACGTCCTGCCTGAGATGCTCTACAATCTGATAGCCGTCCATATCGGGCAACTGCTGATCCAACACGACGAGTACCGGATGCACATCGCGCACCAGATCGAGCGCACGCTCACCACGCCGGGCCGTGCGAACGTCCATTCCCCGAGTGTGCAGCGCCGCACGCAACGGATCGAGCAGGCGGCGGTCGTGACCCGCGACCACGATGGTCCCCTGGCGGTCAAGCAGCGGCAGAATCACCTCCCGCAGTCGCTGTTCATCCAACGGCTTGACCAGGTACTCTACCGCGCCCAACCGCAGCCCACGTTGCCGGTCCTGCGACACCGAGACGATAACCACCGGAATGTCCGCCGTCTCGACGTCACGCTTGAGCAATTGCAATACCTCAAATCCATCCAGATCCGGCAGACGGATGTCCAGCGTGATCAAGTCCGGGTGCTTCTCGCGGGCTATGCGCAAGGCCTGATCGCCTGAATTGGCGGTCAGGAATTCCACGTCGTCGCGGTGCAACATCAACTTGAGCAAATCCGCGCTCTCCCGATCATCCTCGACCACCAACACCGTCACCTGAGCTTCGCCAGCGATGCGCGGCGGCGGCGCTCCAACGTCAACCGTAGGCTCGCCTTCAGCCAACGGCACGGAGAACGTGAAGGTGCTGCCCTTTCCCAACACACTGTCCAGCGAGATACTGCCTCCGTGCATCTGGATCAGTGATAGTGAAATCGCCAGTCCCAGCCCCGTTCCAGACACCTCGTAGACGGCGGGATCGTCCTCGACGCGGTAGAAACGCGAGAAGAGCTTCTTCTGATTTTCAGGCGCAATCCCGATACCCGTATCGGACACTGCCACGAGCAACCTCGCCTCGCGGACGTAGGCATGGATGGCGATCTCGCCCCCCACCGGCGTGTATTTGTAGGCGTTGCCCACGATATTGGTCAGAATTTGCGACAGACGGTCGCGGTCCCCATAGACCCGGGGCAAATCGGGCGGCAGGACGGTATAAAGATGCTGTTCCTTTTCCTCCACCTTGGGCTGCACCAGATCCACGACCTGTTGAACAATTTCCTCTATGGCGACCGGCGCCAATTGCAATACCACGCGCCCGGTCTCGATGCGGGAAATATCAAGCAGATCGTTGACCAGCGTGGTCAAACGATCGGCGTTGGTTTTCACCCGCTTGAGAAAATCGCGCTGCATATCCGATAACGGCCCGGTGGCGCCCATCAAGACGAGATCGACGTAGCCCACAATTGACGTCATCGGCGTGCGCAGTTCGTGCGAAACGGTAGACACGAAATCGCTTTTGGCGCGGTCGGCCTCCACCTCGGAGGTGATATCGCGGAAGACCGAGACAACGCCGATAAACTCCTGAGACGGCGACATCACCGGTGACAGGTGTACGCTGACGAAGCGCCGCCCCACTTCCATGCGATGGACCAGGAATTCCTCAGCACCATAAGCACTGGGATTCTGCCGCCATTGGTCAATCTGCGCCAACCACTCACGCGCGGCGCTGCCGTAAAGCCCCAAGATGCCATCCTGCGGGCGGCCCAGCGCCTGCTCGCGCGCAATCGACAGGATGCGCTCCGCCGCCGCGTTAAAGAGGATCACTTTGCCACTCTCATCGGCCACCATCACGCCATCGGCAATGCCCTCGAGGATGGCCTGATTCTTCGCCGCCTCGATCTGCTGCGCACGCAGCATACTGCCGACGCGTTCAGCCTGCTCGCGGATAAGACGGTACAACTCGGCGTTGTTCAACGCGTTACCCAACTGGACCGCCGCCGCCTCAACCAGGCGCAATTCCGGCTCATCGAAGACGTTCTCCGCCGACGACTGCAGTAAAATGACGCCGAGCGATTCCCCCGCTCCGCCTACGATCGGCGCTGCCAAGACCGAGCGTATCGCGCTGTCGATCCCCACCGCACAGCGTTTATCCTCCAGAGCGTTGGGGATAATCAGCGCTTTCTTGTGCGTAAACACCCACCCAATAACGCCATCCTGACGGCTAAAGGGTGCCAGACGCCCGCCCGGCGGAATCGGCTCGGTGTGCCCGATGGCCGCCCGGTAGTAGAGCTGCCCATTGTTGTTGTCAAGCAAGATCACGGCGCTGCGCGAGGCTTTGGCCGCCCTCTGCAGCAACGACAGCGCCTGGCTGAGCACGCGATCCATATCCAAGCTGGCGACCAATTCGGAGGCAATTTGATAGAGCACGCCGGAACGGTCGCGTTGCAGGCGCAGGCCCTCCAGAGCCTCGGCCAGTTCGCGCGTGCGTTCGTCCACACGCAGTTCCAACTCTTCGTTGAAACGCGTCACCTCTTCGAAGAGGCGCGCGTTTTCGACGGCCACCGCCACCTGATCGGCCAGCGCGGTCAACGTGGCGACCTCGGTAGGGGTAAAATCGCCCGTGATTTTGCGGTCGGCGACGAGGACGCCTACCGAGCGCCCCTCCACCATCAACGGCACCATCAGCGACGAACCGATGCTCACCGGCCCTGACTTGTAGCGGGGATTGGCAGTGGCATCTTCGATGACCAGCGGCATCCCGGTTTGCACGACTCTCCCCACCCGCTGGCCAAACGTGATCTCGTCTATCAAATCCAGCGTGTAACCCGAGGAGGCCAACGGCAAAAAGTGTTGTGAAACAGACGGCGTTTGCGACGTTGTCTGCGCCGCTCCAAACTTGTCCTGCAGAAAAATCGTGGCGTAATCATAGCCCAGCAGGTTCGTCACCGATTGCACGACGGTGTTCAACACCAGGGGTAAATCGAGTTTGGTCGTGATGGAGCGGCTCAACTCGTTGAACAGACGCAGGGTGTTGAGCTGGCGGCGCAAGTCCTCCACCAAATGGTTGTTCTCCACCGCCAGCGCGACCTGCGCCGCAAAGACCTCGATCACTTCGGCGGTCAACGGCGTGGGGGCGCGCCTATCAAGGGGGTCGTCGACTGACATCATCCCGACGATTTCCCCGTGGCTGCCGTACAATGGGGTGATGAATGAATCTTTTGGATGCCACATTCCAGGCTGGCGCTCCAAAATTTCCTCAGCCTCCGGCAAGAAAACGTCCAGCCCGCCCAGAACACTGTCGGAATATTCCGCCGGTATGTAATAACAACGTCCCATCTGGAAGCGTTCCTGAAACAGTGCCTCGATGCGCGGCCAGGGCTGGCGGATTTGTTTCATCTGTTCCAGCCGTGTCAGTGGAATCCCTGCACCGGCCACCCGGCGTACCGTCACCCCCTCTACCACACTGATCAACACGATGTTGAATCCAGTGCCTTCCTGCACGGCATAGGCAATGTCAAGCAGCGTCTCTTCCAATGGGCGATCCGAGCGCATCGTGCGTGAGACTTCCAACAGCAGCGCCATCTGTTCAGCGCGCTTGTGCATCAGCTCCCCACGCTCCAATTGCTCCTGATAGCGCCGTGTGTTCCCCACGGCAATGGAAGTCTGCACCGCCAGCCCGGCGATGAACTCCAGAATGATCGGCGTAAAGGCGGCGGGGTGGTCCGACTGCACGAGAATGGCCGCCGCCAAACGTTCCTCGTAGAAGACCGGCTCCACCAGCAGAGCCCGCGCGCCAGGCGGGAATGTCCCCGCTGCGGACAACTGCTGGGTATCGGGAATGTACATCGTCGCCTGGTGCGCCAGGAATTCCGGAGCCAACGAGCGTTCCAGGGTACCCAAATCCGCATCGGCGTACCCCCGGCGGGCGCGCAGTTCAAAGCTTTCGCCGTCGGAAAGCGCAATCAAGCCCGCGGTGGCCTCGCTGAAGCGGATCGCCTCCTCCAAAACACCGTTGAGGATATAGTCCAGGTTAATCGTCGCCGTGATATCGCGTGTGATGCGCTGCAACGCTTCCAGGGCCTCGAGACGGCGGCGCAATTCGGCGTCGGTCTGGGAATACAGACGCGCGTTCTCAATCGCAATCGCCGCCTGACCGGCGAAAATCTCGGCCAATTTCTGGTGGTGTTCGGTAAACTGTCCCTGTTTTGCTCCCGCAATCTCCAACGTCCCCACCAACTCGCCGTGCGCCATCATCGGCACCCCCAGGAAGGAGCGCGCCCACAATTTGAGCGTTTCATCTTTCGGCTCGATGGCGGAGGCTTCTGCCAAAACGTCGGTAATCAACAACGGGCGCCTGGAGCGCGCTAACCATCCGCTCAACCCTTCGTCAAGCCTGTAGGCGGTACCCTTGATCTGCGTGGCGTTGTGCACAGCAGCGTTGGAGCGATAGGCCTGGCCGCGTAGCATACCCTGCCCGGCATCGAAGAGCGTGATTTCTCCCGCATCATAGGGGATCAATCCCGCCAGCGCTTCCAGGATCGCGTCCAATGTGGTCTCCAGATTGAGGCTTTCACCGATCACCCGCCCCATCTGCTGCACGGTCTCCAACTCCTGCACCTGGTTGGCACGCGCCTGGTCGACGCACTCGTAACGCGCCAATCCTGCCGCCGCGAGTTGAGCCAAAGCCACGGCGCCACCGGCGCGTTCCACATCGTCTGCCGTAAATGGGGTAGGCCGCACTAGAACAAGCCAGCCGTTCCACGCTTCTGCGGCTACCGGGACGCTCAGTGCAAAATACCCATCGAGCGGCGCAGCAGGCCAGAGTTGGGCGGACTGGGGATCGTCGAGCTGCGCGAGCGCGGCCTCCCACGCAGCACTGTCGAAGGGCACAGCGCCACGCACCGGCCCGACTGTGGTAGTGGATACACCGGGACGATCCGCCCAAATCCATGCGCCGACGTCGGCGGCACACCACTGCACCACTTCCTCTAGCGCAGTCTCCCAAAGGGATTCCACACTGGAAATGGCTAACAGTCGTGTACTGAGCGCCTGCAACCCTTTCACTCAAATGCCTCCACTGTTCCTCTATCCCAATCCAGTTCTACTTACGCGGTTGCCGGCGTGCCTCGGCTGCGGCCTCAGTGATCTCCCGAATATCGGTAAAAGGCCCATCCTCGATGGTTAACGCGCCGACCTGCAAGGTCATCATAGGGGCATGCTCTTCTTTACCATCATCGTCCCTGATGACCAGATACCCCTGCGTCCGCGTCATAAAGTCGTAGTGCGTTCCCACGTTCTCATCGAAGCGCTGGGCAATCTCCGCGCGTAGTGGGTCTACCAGCTCCCTACGGGTAATGATGATGAAATTATCGCCGCCAATATGGCCGACAAAGTCATCCGCCGTTCCCATCTCGTCGATGACGTCATTCAAAAGCATACCCGTGAAACGCAGAACTTCTTCTCCGGCGACAAAACCGTAAACCTCATTGAAGGCACTCAAGCCACTGATGCCAATGTACAGGATGCCCCAGTCCTGTTTGCGCATCAGTTCGCGAAGCTGCTGCTCGATCAATCGCCCGCTGGCCAGGCCGGTACTTGGACTGGTGAGGCTGGCGACTTCGGCGCTCTTGATCGTGTTACGGACGCGCAACCGTAGCTCTTCTAAATCGAAGGGCTTGGTAATATAATCGTCCGCCCCCAATTCAAGGCCTTGGATTTTGTCGTTGCGCTCGTCCTTCTGCGTCAGGAAGATTATGGGGATATGACTGGTGCGCAGATTCGTCCGCAGTTGACGACAGACCTCATACCCGTCAATATCGGGCAGCATAATGTCCAGCACGATGACGTTCGGCATATTCTGCCGCGTCATCTCCAGGGCCACACCACCGCGTGGGGCCACGTAGACCTCGTAGCCCTGGGTTTTGAAATAGAGTTGTAACATGCTGGAAATATCGAAATCATCTTCTACAACCAGGATACGACCACCACTCATCTATATACCTCCTGCCAACGGTTATGGAACCGCGTGGTTAAACAACTTTAGCCTTCGCCTTTACCTTTTGAAGAAGGGTATCTTCTAATTTTTTCTCGAAACTACGCAAAGCGGCCAACTCGAACCCGTGTTTGACCGCCAAAGCCTCGATGTCTTGCACTTGCCCTACCGAAAGGTCCTTGCCGATGGAGTAATCCTCAAGACGTCCCTCAAAGGCCAGGGTCATCGTCTCTGCCACACACCCATACGTGAGATGGGGAGGCAAACCGTAATTAAATCCAAAATTCACTTCACCTGGGACTCGCACCAGCCCCCCATCAATGACCAGCACATCATCGCGGACCTGGATGACGTGATGTGAAACGTCGCGCGGGCGAGAAACATCGCACACGACTGCGCCTCGACGTAACATTTCCGGTTGGATCAAGTTGCCGCCGGCGCTGGTCACCGTCACCACGACCTGCGCTTCGATCACATCCGCAATCTCGATGGACACCCGCACCTCAGGGCAGCCGGCGCGCCGTACCTTTTCCGCGGCCTCTTCGAGCGCCCCGCGCTGCCGCCCAATCAAGAGAATATGGTTCGTATGCGGCGCCAGCAATTGCGCCACCGCCGCGCCAACCGCCCCGGCTCCGCCGACAATAGCCACCAACGCCTGCGCCATGTCGATGTCCATCAATTGCGCGGCCTGGAGCGTCGCCCGGACGGAGAGCGCCGCCGTGTAACTATCGCCCGACGTCACCGCGATATCCAGGTTACGCGCGATGGTCGCGCCACCATCGCCGATGACCGACGTGTACGCACCCAGGCCGAGAATTTCCGCCCCTAACTGCGTCGCCAAACGGCCAGCGGCGATGATCTTGTTGTAGACCTCCGTCGTGGGCAGTTGCAGCATCCGCTGTGTCGTGTAGGGCACGGCAATCAGCCAGCCCTCAATCTCCTCGCCGCTGGCTTTGGAACGCGCACCAGTAATATGTGAAAGTTCAACGGGCGGCCAGAAACGACAGGCGAAATGAATGGCCGCCTCCGGCAAAACTTTGCCGAGCACCGGATATTTGCGGGCCACATCACGTTTTGGATCAATCGGATGAATGATAAAGGCGAAAGAATGCATTGGCGTGTCCCACACTCCCGAACCCTATGCGTCCCGCTTGTACAAACGTGGGTGCATTTTCTCTCCATTTTCAAGTTTCAAATGATCGCTATCTTCGTAGGCGACGTTGCCAGAAATGACGCGGCGATGATTGTCTGAAGCGAACATGATCACATCCGATTCGATCATGCGCGCTGGGAAGAAGATCAACCCCGATCCGATACGCACGTTATGGCCGACGGCGCTCCCCAGCGCCGTCATGCCGGTCTCTTCGAGTTTACCGCCAAAGTGCGAGCGCAGCGGCTTATCGACCAGCATAAAATCGGTGAAAGTCGTACCCGCCCCCACGAAGGAATCACGTCCCACCACACACATCTGCAAGCACGAGTTCTGTGCTACCATGCAACGATCCATCAGTACGGTGCGGTAAAGCGCGGCGCGAAACGGCAGAAAAGTCCCGTTGCCCACCACACTAAGCATCAACTGGCAACCCTGATCAATGGTGACGTCGTCACCGATGACGCAATTGCGGATCACTACACCGGGGCCAACATCCACGTTATCGCCGATAAAGGTCGGACCTTGGATGACCGCGGTAGGATCAATCGTGCAATTCTTACCCGTCACCACAATCTCCGAGGAGGTCAAGACCTGTTTGCGTTGCAGAACACCGCGCCAGAGCATCTTGAGAAGCAACCCCAGGTCGCGCTCCAGGCGTTTTTCGAAGCGCACCCCAATCGCAAAAATGCCAAAGTCGATATTGGCATGGAGGATGTGAATCCAGTGTTCAATGGAAAGAAAGGGTTTGGTCGGCAGGTTGTAGACCAGATCACCCTGAAAATCGGACATATGCGTAGGGACGTGGTAGAAGCCCACTTCACGCGCTTCGGTATCCATCACCAGAGGGCGCACCACGGGTTCGATTCCATAGGGGTAGTACCAAAGGTCGGCCACATAATAGTTACCCTGTCGGCGAATTCCGCGCTGTAGGTAAAGCGCCTGCCCGGTGATGGCCGGATCATCGAGTTTGAAGGCCACTTGACAGGATTTGCCGGACTTCTGCGCGCGCTGGATGAATTCGTCGATAAAGGCTTGGTCAAAGTAGAGGTTGTCGCGGCAAACCAGGGTCTCCTCACGGTCATTGCCAACCTCGTGAACCGACTCGACCTCGCGCTCCTCGGTGGTATAGCGCGCCAATACATCCCGCTGATGCAGCCAGAGAGGTTTCGTCAGCACGCTTAGTTCGCGCGCCGGCTCGTTGAAGGGCGGTATTTTTCGTCTATCGCGCAGAATGATTTTACGCATTCAGTATGCACCTTACATCGTTAATTCAACGGCGTCTTATCCACACGCAACGTTCCCACGGGATCACCACAGGCTATACAGCTGACCCCTTCGATAAAAAAGCGCTTTCCCCGGCTAACCCAGTAAAGCGACTCTTCGAGCAACCCCTCCAGCAGTGCACATGCGGGCGTATTGGTACGTCTGCGCCAACAAAACCCACAGCGCTCGATCATAAAAAAAAAGCTGTCTTCACCTTCGCTGAGCACCACACGGTGATCGGTATAACGGTTGAAGATTTCGGCCAGCACTTCGAGACCAATGCGCACACGTAAAGAAATCGGTAGCAGCCGCAGGGCAAAATCGGCAAAGCCAATCACGCCACCAAACCCTTCGATACCGTACTTGAAACACGCTTCCCCAGAGCGTCGGGCCAACCTCTGCCCACCACGGACGCCATAGATACCTTCGACGGCGTCGAAAAGTCGTCCCACTTCATCGAACGTCATTCCTGGCTCGAAGTTAGGCGGTGGACATTCCTCTATAAAGTGCTGCAAACGTGCAATATTCAAAACCGCATGAATACCGTTTTCCCCCATCACATCCCGCAATGCCAGTAACAAGATGCGCGAGATACGATTAGGAAAATAGTAATCATGTCGCCCTACATCATCGCTCACAAGGCCACTCACGCTCAAGAGTCCGTCAGGAAGTCCAGGATTGTCTTATGGAAATGGTCGGTTTCATCTAACATCGGAAAGTGCCCCGAGTGTTCGAAATAGTGAACAATGTGACTCTTGATACCGTCGCGCATCAGCTCCCCTTGCTTAGGATCGACAATATTGTCCTTGCGACCATAAATGCCCATTGTGGGAATTTGCAATTCACCAAGTCGGGGTCGCAAGTCGGTGAAGCGTAAGTCGCGGATACTGGCAAAAAAGGACTCCACCGTCGTGCGCGAGAGGTCCTTCTTCAACATATCGTACAACGTGCGCCAATCTGTGGCATACGAGAGTGAAAGCAACTTCATGGACAAGGACAAAAGGCCCGGTACCCCATAAAGAATGCGAGCAAATTGCCGGTAGCCTGACAACTTAAGCAAAGGGGCCAGTCCCGAACCGCAAATCGGAGAACCGACCACTGCGACCCTGGAAACCCGCTGCGGATAGGCCAGCGCCAGACTCAAAGAAACCGTGCCGCCCATCGAATGGCCCATCACGCGCGCACGTTCCAAACCCATGCGCTCCATAAACTGATCGACCATGCGCACGTATTCAGTGACAGAAAAAGAACCTTGTTTAGCCGAATCCCCAAATCCCCAAAAGTCTAACGCATATGTTTTGTACTTATGCGCCGACAGATACTCCATGGTCGAATACCAATAATTCCACGAACCAAGCCAACAGTGCAACAAGACCACAGGCTTTCCCCGGCCAAAGGTCTCGTAGTGGACTATACCCCGATCCGTCACTATTGAACTCATTATTCCTAACCCTGTACCCCTTTTCCTTCATCATACCACAAACCCTATTCCCTCACGAAAAGAGGCCGTTGCAATTCGGTTAAAAAACAGTTACTACTCTTCGTCCACCAACTCCAAAATGGAGTATAACAGCTCTAGCAATACTTCCTTGACACTCTCACGGCTCGTGGCTACGCACGGCACCACCTTAACGCCCGGCTCGACGTGGAGCACAATGCGCAGATCTTCCGGCGGCCATGCATCGGAGAGATCCTGTTTGTTAGCGGCCACAATATATGGGACAGGGGAATAGCTCCGGAACGTATCGAGGATACGGCGGGCCTCACGGAACGTCTCCGGACGGGTACTGTCTACCAACACGACAAAACCAAGCATCCCCTCAGAAAGAATCTCCCACATGAAGTCGAAGCGGCGTTGCCCGGGAGTCCCGAAGAGATAGAGAATCAGTTCGTCGTCAATGGTGATCCGGCCAAAATCCATCGCCACCGTCGTCTGCTGTTTGATACGCTCGGCTTCTTGAGAGATTTTTCGCTCGGTGGAAACCACGTCAATCTCGCTGACGCTTTGAATCAATTCTGTCTTTCCGGAGGCAAAAGGTCCTGTCACAACAATCTTTAAAGTCTGCATCACTATAACTCCCGAATCCGGCTAATCAGCTTCTGGACGATACCACGCTTGACAGCAGGGCGCTGCATCTGCACGGCAGTCGGTTGGGGCGCACCTCCAGCGACCGGCCGCGCACTTGTGGGTGCGGTGGTGGGGCGAGGTGGACGAATGATCTCCACCAACCCGGCCTGGAGCAAGCTGTAGACAATTTTACGGATTTGCAGCTCGCTCATGTTGTTGAATTGTGCGATCTGCCGGACAGTGTTGCTGGGGCTGACAAAGGAAATAACGCGCCATTCTTCGACACTGAGGTTCACATCGCGCAGTGGCGTCGTCGGCCGTTCGGCGAATTTTAAGGGAATGTCCAGGTCGGGGAGTTCATCTTGCAAGCGCTCCCACTCCTTCACCCGGCGGCTGCCTTCCATAATAACGTTTTCCAACGCAATAGAAGTGGTGATTTTGCCCTGGACCGGCAATTTAGAAGGTTCAAAGCGGAACTGGCCTTCGTGCCAGGAAAAGACCTGATAAACCAGGTCGAGGATTGTGTCACGCACGCTTTTCACCACAACCTGCTGCTGGAGTCTCCCGCTCGTGATGAGCACCTGCGCGATATCACGGTCCGTCTTGCCAGCCATGTTCGTCTGAATCATCCGCACTTGCTCAGCCGTGAAAACGTTTGCCCGTTGCAGAATGACCGGGAGACTGTCCTCCACCCCTTCAAGCGCCGCGTAGATCAGCTTACCCTCACGGAAGCAAAGGTAGGAATTTTTCTGCGCCCCTTCAAGGTAAAGCGTCCCCGTCTTCCGGGCCAAATTGATAAGATTCAGTAACTGAGTTATGCCGAAATCTTCTAGCCTGCCTTTAAGCGCCATTTCCAACCATCCTTAACCTGGTAATCAAAAGGGGGTGAGTATTGCTCATGCGAGATCCTTTGCACACCGTGGATCACAACAACCTTCCCCTACTCCGGACAAGCCGGACCCTTCAAGTCTTCAATGCCCGCTTTCTTGCACAACGGACAAGAATTACGCAGACAGCCCGTGATGACATAACGCCAAACGCGGGATACGGTCAATCAAGCATTTAACATAACCATAACCATTATAAACGTGTTCTGCCATTGAGCAAATGTAAGCGCATTTTAACCATCCTCTCACTTGCCAATGGGGACGGTGCCTTGCTTGAACCCGGCAGCCTGCGCCAGGATTTCCACAGCGCCCTGGTGTGCAGCCTGGCCCTGCGTTCCCAACATCTGCGACAACTCAACGAGGCGCGTCTCATCCGTCAGTCGCACCACCTGTGTAACGGTCCGCCCATTGGCGACCTGCTTCTGCACCCCAAAATGTGCGTCACCGAATCCCGCCAACTGCGGCAGGTGGGTGATACAGAGGACTTGATGCTGCACCCCGCCGTTACTGGCAGCCGAGGTGAGTTGCCACAGCTTTAGCCCCACGATGGCCCCCACCCGGCCACCAATGCCCTGATCGATTTCATCGAAGATGAGCGTGGGTGTACGGTCAGCGCGGGAGAGCACCGCTTTGAGCGCCAGCATCAGCCGCGCGGTTTCCCCGCCCGAAGCGATGCGCGCCATCGGTTTCAGTCCTTCGCCGGGATTGGGCGCGATGAGGAATTCCACCCGATCCATCCCCGTGGCATCGAAATCCGCCTGCGCGACAGTTTCATCGGCCAATGCCTCCGTCCCCACACTGGTCACGGCTAACCCGGCCGGCAACGGCTCATCCAGCGGGATGCCGTCAGCTTGCTCACTCAACTGGAAGGCGACACCCAGACGCGCACCCTCCATGCGCAAATCCTGCAACTCCGCCTCCACACCCGCTGAGAGTTGCTCGGCAGCCGCACGGCGCTGCCGGGAAAGGTCCTGGCACAACGTCGCGCACTCCGCAAGCAACACCGCTTCCTGCTCCACCAACTCGGCGATGCGCTCGTCGCTGTGTTCCAACGTCTCAAGCTCGGCGGCGGCTTTCTGTGCATACGCCAGCACCTCTTCGACTGCACCGCCGTACTTGCGCGCCAACTGCCGCAACAACGACAGCCGCTCTTCCACCCACGTCAAACGGTGCGGATTGAATTCCACGCCGCCCAGGTAGTCGCGCAACGTGCGCGCCAAATCCTCAACCTGATAACCTACTTCCTCCAACGTCTGCGCCTGAGGCGCGAGCGTCACATCGATGCGCGCCAGCGCCGCCATGTCGCGCTGCGCCTGCCCAATCAGATCAAGGACGGCGGGTGATTGTCCACGCCCTTCCTCGAACACCGCGACGAGGCTGGAAACCAACGCCGCTAACTGCTCGGCGTTGGCCAAGCGCACCAATTCGGATTCCAGCGCCTCTTGCTCGCCCGGCGTGAGCTTGGCCGTGCCGATCTCATCCACCTGAAAGCGCAACAGGTCAATGCGCTGCATCCGATCGCGCTCGCTCTGACGCAGCGCGGACAGGTCGCGGCGCACGGCTTGAATCTGCTGCACGACCTCGGCAACCTGCGCGCGCAGTGGCTCCAACCCGGCGAAACGATCCAGCAAATTCAAGTGCTCGCGCACGCGTAGCAAGCTGAGGTGTTCGCTCTGCCCGTGAATGTCGATCAGTTTCTCGGCGATATCGCGCAGCACAACTGCGGAGACGACGCGCCCGTTGACCCGTGCCACCGTCCGCCCGTTGCTGCGCAGTTCGCGGCTCAGCCACAATACATCCGGCGTATCGCCCTCCAGGGCCTCAGCTTTGAGCAGCGCAGTGAGGTCGTCCTGCTCAGAGGGCGTTAGCACAAAGAGGCCTTCCACACGAGCGAGATCGGCGCCAGCGCGCACTGCGGTCGTATCGCCACGCCCGCCAAGCAGCAGCGCCACGGCGTCGATGAGGATAGATTTCCCCGCGCCGGTTTCACCGGTCAACACATTGAAACCCTGCTCTAGTGTCAGATGAAGATCATCGATAATCGCAAAATCTTTGATATGTAATTCGCGTAACACAGTTCCCCCACAGAAAGGGAGTCTTTCCGGCGCAATTACCTGCCAGAAAGCATACTGAGAGGATATACCAATTTGCCCAACAAACAAGTGGAAACCGGACTATAAAGTCTTGCAAACCATCCAATCGAGCATACATGTACAATCAAAAACAACCAGGAATGCTCCCAAATGTGATCCTGATAGATTTTGAGAGGGTATTTGTGTTATGATAAACACAATTAACACACGTTCAGGACGAGAGGGCACTTTCGAAGCATCGCACCTGGGCAAGCTGCACGAACTATATCACTTGGAGGTTACTCAATGACCCCATTACTGGAGCAGATCAAGGGGCCGGACGACTTAAAGTCCCTAAAACTGCCTGAACTAGAACTAGTAGCATCGGAGATTCGACAACATATCATTGATACCGTCCTCGAAAACGGCGGTCACATGGCGTCCAATCTGGGCGTCGTGGAGCTGACCTTGGCGCTGCACACTGTCTTCGACAGTCCGCGCGACAAGCTGATCTGGGATGTGAGCCACCAATGTTATACCCACAAACTGCTCACCGGACGCGTCCACGATTTTGGCACGCTGCGCCGGTACCATGGGATCTCCGGTTACACCGAGCCGAGTGAAAGTGTCCACGATGTCTTTACGGCAGGGCACGTGGGCACATCAATCTCATCGGCACTCGGCATCGCCGCCGCGCGCGACCTGCAAGGCGAGGATTTTCACGTGATTGCCATCATTGGCGATGGCTCCGTCACGGCGGGAATGGCACTGGAAGGCTTCAACCACGCCGGATACTTGCAGAAACGCTTTATCGTCATTCTGAACGACAACGAGATGTCGATCTCGCCGAGCGTCGGCGCGATTGCGAATCACCTCGATGCAAAGCCGGCTGCGACACAACCCACCCTGTGGGAAACGCTGGGCTTTCATTATATTGGGCCGGTCGATGGGCACGATCTGGCGGCATTGCAAGAGTACCTCCGTGTCGCTAAAGCCGTCACAGATAAGCCCGTGGTGGTCCATGTACGGACGCAGAAGGGCAAAGGCTACCGTCCAGCCGAAGAAAACCCGGAGAAGTGGCACGGCGTGGCCCCCAAGACGACAACCACGACAGGCATTCCCTCCTACAGCCAGGTCTTCGGCGACACAGTGACGGCGATGGCGCAGGCCGATAAGCGCGTGGTCGCCATCACCGCCGCGATGCCCACGGGTACCGGATTGAGCGGTTTTGCGCGCGCATTCCCGCAGCGCTTCTTCGATGTGGGCATTGCCGAGCAGCACGCGGTCACCTTTGCGGCTGGATTGGCGGCGCAAGGCATGCGGCCCGTCGCGGCGATTTATTCCACGTTCCTGCAACGTGCCTACGACCAACTGATCCACGACGTGGCGCTGCAAAACCTACCGGTGATCTTCGCCATCGACCGGGGCGGCATCGTTGGTGACGACGGACGCACGCATCAGGGCGCGTTCGATCTGGCGTATTTGCGCAGCATCCCCAACTTCACCGTGATGGCGCCCAAGGATGAGGCCGAATTGGTCGAGATGCTGTGGACGGCGCTGACCATCAACGGTCCGGTCGCCATTCGCTATCCCAGGGGTGCTGGTGAAGGGGTGGCGCTCCCTGCGCGGCCCCAAGCGCTCCCCGCCGGGCAGGCGGAGATGCTGCGCACGGGCGCGGATTTGGCGCTCCTGGCGATAGGGTCTATGGTTTATCCGGCGATAGAAGCCGCCAAAGCCCTTTCGAGTCTGGGCGTAGAAGCCGCCGTCGTCAACGCACGCTTCGTCAAGCCGCTGGACGGCGACCTGCTCAAGAGCCTGGCGCTGAACTTCAACCGTCTGGTGACGGTCGAAGAGGGTGTGCTGGCGGGCGGATTCGGTTCCGCCGTGATGGAGCTGTTGGAGGCGCGTGGACTGAACTATGTCACGCTCAAACGGCTAGGATTGCCCGATGAATTCGTCGAACACGGCGACCGCAGCCTTTTCCTGAAGCAGTACAACCTTGACGCTGCCGGGATCGTCAGCACAATCCAGCGGACGTTCCCGGAACTTTTTAGCGTGCCCTGGTATTACAACGTTGAATCGCCGGGCCAGCGCGCGCGCACCAGTGTGCCCGGATATGGGTCGGATGTACAGCGTCACGTGCTTGACCGTGGTTTGACGGGCTAATATGCCGCAACGTATCGCCATCCTCGGCAGCACCGGCTCTATCGGACGGCAAACCCTAGACGTGCTCCGGGCGCTGCCAGATCATTTCACCGTTGTCGCGTTGGCCGCCGGGCGCAATGTGACGCTGCTCAATGAGCAAATCCGCGAGGTGAATCCGGCGCTCGTCGCCGTGAGCGAAGCCGCGGATGCCTCGCACGTCGCGCATCCCAATGTCCTCACTGGCGAAGTGGGCCTGGTGGAGATCGTCACCCGCCCGGATATTGATCTGGTCATCGTCGCCACGTCGGGCAAGGCGGGTTTTGTGCCCACGCTTGCCGCCATCGAAGCGCGCAAACAAATCGCCATCGCCAACAAAGAGGTGCTGGTGATGGCCGGGGCGTTGGTGATGGAGGCCGTGCGCAAACACGGCGTGGAACTACGTCCCATCGACAGCGAGCACAGCGCGCTGTGGCAATGTCTGCGCGGCGAGGACAGCGATGCGGTCGCCAAGCTCATCCTCACCTCGTCTGGCGGCCCGTTCCGCACCTATAGCGCGGAGCAATTGCACGACCTCAGTTCTGCCGCCGCGCTCAAACATCCCACGTGGGTGATGGGCCAGAAGATCACCATCGACTCGGCCACGTTGATGAACAAAGGCTTCGAGATCATCGAGGCGCACTGGCTTTTCGGGAAGCCCTACGACCAGATCGACGTGATCGTTCATCCGCAGAGCATCATCCACTCGATGGTGCAGTATGTGGATGGCGCGATCAAGGCGCAACTTTCGGCCCCCGATATGCGCCTGGCCATCCAGTACGCGCTGAACTACCCCGCGCGCACGGCGCAACTCTGCAACCCGCTGGATTTGATCGCCGCGCACGCGCTGACCTTCGAAGCGCCCGACACGACGCGCTTCCCCTGTCTGCGCCTGGCCCGCGAGGCCGGCATGGCCGGCGGCACGTATCCCACCGTCCTCTGCGCGGCGGACGAAGAAGCCGTTGACCTGTATCTGGCGGAACGCATCAAATTCTCCGACATTCCCAGGCTGGTGGAGCAGGCCCTCAGCGCCCATACCGGCGTGGACAATCCTCCGTTCGAGGCTATACTCGAAGTTGACAATTGGGCCAGGGCCTATGTCCAAACCCAAGTTGCACAAGGATAATTTCGCAATACCGCATAAGTTGCTACGAACTATCAATCGGTGGCAGCGTTTTCCATCGCTGCGCGAGTTGATTGAGTTGCGCCTGGGAGCGTTTCGGGGAACGCGTGTGCAATCTAAAACGCGCGCGATGG
>Ga0209723_1001616_pt1 | contig 34085 bp, 38 predicted proteins | sample BiotimSIPDNA_2_FD_185750 | JGI IMG/M metagenome (GOLD analysis project Ga0209723, IMG submission 185750) | Anaerobic biogas reactor microbial communites from Washington, USA - Biogas_R2 time_0 SIP DNA (SPAdes) (version 2) | ecosystem: Engineered > Bioreactor > Anaerobic > Unclassified | place... | reverse complement strand
ATAAATAAGGAAAAAGTAGCAATCGTTGATATAGGATTTGAAATAAATGATATTAAACAAATTGAAGATCTGATTAAAAAGATGAAAAAGTTAGACGGAGTATTGGAAGTCTACAGAAATAAAAAGTGACCCCGAAGGTGTCATCCTGAGCGATAGCGAAGGATCTCTGGTTATATAAGATGAGATTCTCCGAACTAAAGCTCTCGGAATAACATGTAGTTTATGCATATCAATGGAAATGGAAGGACAAAAATGAGAGCAGTGGTGCAGCGTGTAAAAAGCGCTAATGTAAAAGTAAATGATAATATAATAGGAAGTATAGGACAGGGAATTTTGCTATTTCTCGGTGTTGAAGAAACAGACCAAGAAACGGATTTAGAATATATGTGTGAAAAGATACCAAATCTTAGAATATTTGAAGATGAAAACGGGAAAATGAATAAAAGCTTGTTGGATGTGGAAGGAAGTATATTGGTTATTTCACAGTTTACATTGCTTGGAGATGCAAGAAAAGGTAGAAGGCCAAGCTTTACGGATGCTGCAAAACCGGAAAAGGCAATTCCTATGTATGAAAAATTTATTGCCTGCATGAAGGAGAAAAATATTACAACACAATCAGGGGAGTTTGGTGCTGAAATGGAAGTAGAGTTAATAAATGACGGTCCTGTTACCATACTTCTTGACAGCAAAAAAGTTTTTTAGGAGGTTCTTATGATATTTGAAGCATTGGAAGTCGGTATTTATTGCGCAAACTGTTATATAGTCGGAAGTGAAGAAACCAAGGAAGCAGCCATAATAGACCCCGGTGCTGACTTTAATAAAATTGACGGGAAACTGCATGAATTGGGATTAACCCCCAAAATAATAATTTTGACTCACCATCACGGCGATCATATTGGAGCGGTAAAAGAATTTACTGATAAATATGATTTAAAAGTTTATATTCACAAGGAAGATGCGGAAGCACTCAATAACAGCAGCATGAATTTCACCAAATCAATGTTCGGGAAGAATATTTTTATAAAGGCAGATGTTGAGTTAGAGGATGGAGACGTAATAAACTTAGGTGAATTAAAATTTGAAATAATTCATACTCCCGGACACACAAAGGGAGGTATCTGCATTAAGGTTGGAAATATAATGATGACAGGAGACACTTTGTTCAACTCTTCCATTGGAAGAACCGACCTTCCCGGAGGCTCCTATGAAGAAATTATAAGCTCAATTAAAGAAAAAATATTTAAATTCGATGATGACACGGTTATTTATCCGGGTCATATGTCACCTTCAACAATAAAAAAAGAAAAACAATTTAACCCCTTTGTTAAATAAGATATGTGTCATCATTTTTTGTCAGGTATATATTATGTTTAAGTTTTATTTTTTTGGTCATGATTACGAATATGAAGCTAGAAATGCGCTCAGAGTATTCGATTTAAACACAGATTATGAAATAATACATGGCTCCTTTGAAGGAAGGGGCTTATCTGTTTTATCATATCTTGAAGAAGGCGAAATTATAAGTGCAAAGGCACAGCTTTACAATGGCTTTGAATTGCTGTATGAATCATGTTTTAGAGAAAATGACATCGCTTTGGAGAAATACAGCTTAAAAAAGGTAAAAAAAACATTGGTAATAAAAACAATACACAATATTTTGAGGTCATATTACAAGGTCTATCCCGATTATGGAATATTAACCGGAGTCAGAGTAGTTAAAATTTTAGTCACTGCAAAAAAATACTCTAAAAGCAACGAAGAAATAAATAATATATTGAGAGATACCTATGAAGTGAAAGAGGAAAAAATAAAGCTTCTATGGGATATATTAAACATAGAGGAAAAATATATTGATGAAAGTATAAATAAAAAAAATTACAATTTATACATAGGTATTCCTTTTTGTCCTTCTAAATGCAGCTATTGCTCCTTTACCTCATACGTAAATTGTACTGATAAAAAAATTTTTTCTTACTTGGATACTTTGATATATGAAATTGAAAAAACAATTGAACTTGCCAAAAAGAAAGAATTAAACTTACATACGATTTATATAGGCGGCGGGACTCCTTCAGTATTAAATGAAGAGCAGATAGAAAAAATTTTTAATGCGATAAAAAAACATTACGATTTGTCTCAAGTAAAGGAAATTACTTTTGAAGCAGGAAGACCGGATACCATAAATAGTGAAAAACTTATTTGCCTTAAAAATAATTTTGTAAACAGAATATCCATAAATCCTCAAACAATGAATGATGATACATTATTATCAATCGGAAGAAAACACTTGAGCTTTGAAGTTGTTGAAAAGTACTTATTAGCTAGAGAAATTGGATTTAAAACAATAAATATGGATATTATTTTGGGGCTGCCGGGTGAAGATGAATCAGATGTAAAAAATACAATTGAAATAATCGCGGGGTTAAATCCTGAAAATATTACAGTTCACTCATTGGCATATAAAAAACATTCTGAGCTTACCAGAGAAAGTGCAAAGCTTTTTAAAGATTATGAACTTATAAAAAAAATGCACCATGTTATAAAAGAAGTTTGCGAAGATAAGGGTTACAAACCATATTACATGTATAGACAAAAGAACATCAAAGGCAACTCCGAAAACATCGGTTATACCAAGAAAGACAGGGAGTGTATTTACAACATGGTTATGATAGAAGAATTAGAAACAATTCTCGGGTGCGGTCTTGGTGCTTCAAGCAAAATAATAACAGGTGAAAACAAGCATGAAACGGTACGCAATTTTAAAAGCTTAGAAGAATATTCAAAGAGGATTGATGAAATAATAAATAAAAAGCAAACTCTATTAGGAGGATAAATGAAAAAAATAAAACTTTTTTATATAGAAGGCTGTCCTCATTGCAGGAAAGCTTTTAAAATTCTTGAAGAATTGAAAGCTAAAAATCCCCAATACTCCAAAATTGATGTGGAATACATAGATGAAAACAAGGATGTAGTCTCAGCAAATTTATATGATTATTACTATGTTCCAACATTTTTTGTGGACGATGTGAAGATGCATGAAGGGGTGCCCACAAAAGAAAAAATTGAAAGAGTATTGCAAGAGGCAATAAAATAAATCAAAAAATCAGGACAGCTCGTCCTGATTTTTAAATAAAATTATTTTTCACAGTGCTTTGCATCTGCTTCCGTTTCAAAATGAATAATGAGTGCTATTGCCGCTCTCAGCAATACTAAGGCTGCAAGAATTATCAATTGTTCTTTTGAATGTGCAATAAGCGATTTTAGAATTTCCGCTCCCAGCATATATGCCAAAGCCATTTCCAACGCCCTTGAAAATTCTATTTTAGCTTGTTTATTAGTAAATTCGAATTTGCTCATAAGATATTTTATTAATGTTGTTACTGCACTGTAAGCAACAATTATTATGCTTACAAATTCCAAGGTATAAGCAACATAATGAACTGCGGTTTCCATGAAGTGTTCCAATTAAAAACCTCCAAATTTATATTATATTTAACGTATGATATTATATTGCATTTTATTAATAATGTCAAAGCCCTTTTAGAATGATTTTGGTAATATCATCCTATTATAAAAAAGAATAATAAATAATTTTAGCCAGTCATATTAAGCCTGTTTATATATATAAATAAATAAAGGGGTGAGATATATGGTAATAAGAATGAACAAAAAGGTATTTATTATTGTAATGATAGTAGTTTTATTGCTTGCATGTTTATTGATTTACAATACTTTTAAGAATTTTTCAGTAACAGTTTCAACAAATATTTCGAATTGGGGGCTAAAATTCAATGAAAACGGAACAGCACCAATGGGTAATGCAGGAAAAGATTTTTTAAAGAAATATAATGCCTATTATGTAGGAGAGCCGGATAATAAGTATATTTATCTCACATTTGATGCCGGGTTCGAAAACGGAAACACTCCCAATATACTTGACACATTAAAAAAACATGATGTGAAGGCTGCATTTTTCTTAGTTGGGCACTATTTGGAAAAGGAGCCCGGACTTGTTAAAAGGATGGTTCGAGAGGGGCATATAGTCGGAAATCATACCTATCATCATCCAGATATGTCATTGATTTCTGACAAGGAATCATTTATAAAGGAGTTAACATCCTTAGAAGAATTATACAAGGAAATAACAGGTGAAGAGATGCCAAAATACTACAGACCTCCTCAAGGAAAATTCAGTGAAGATAATTTAAGAATGGCTGATGAATTGGGATATAAAACAATTTTTTGGAGCCTTGCATATGTTGATTGGTATAAGGATGACCAGCCTACCAAGGAGCAGGCATTCAGCAAACTAATTCCCCGAATTCATCCGGGAGCAGTAGTCTTATTGCACTCTACCTCCGATACAAACGAAATGATATTGGATGAGCTCTTAACAAAGTGGAAGGATTTAGGGTATACATTTAAAACATTGGATGATTTAACAGCAAACTAAGTTACAAGGGGACGGGGGTACTGTCATCAAAATTTAATTTTTTGTTGACAAACAAGATGGGGTGTGGTAATTTAGTTGTAAATAATTGCAGGGGAAGAGTAGTCATAAAGCAATGATTTAAGCAAGACAGGGACGATGGGAGCCTGTTATCAACTTTTGATGAAGACACCTCAAAAATGCAAATTCTAATGAGTGGGACTTTTTAGTCCAAATAGGGTGGCAACGCGGGTTATACTCGTCCCTAAACAGGGGACGGGTTTTTATTATTATAGGTATGGGGACACACCTCTTGCAATAAAGATTGCCTTTGCCGGTCAGAGGAATGTCCCCAAGAAACAATGGAGGATATTATGGAAACGATGGGAACACTTAGAAGAACAAATATGTGCGGAGAGTTAAATAAGGACCACATTGGCAAGGAAGTAGTGCTGATGGGGTGGGTACAAAAAAGAAGGAGCTTAGGCGGACTTATTTTTGCCGACTTAAGGGATATTACCGGTTTAATTCAAATTGTTTTTGATGCTGATGTAAATAAGGAAGCTTTTGAAAAAGCAGAAAGTTTAAGAAGTGAATATGTAATTGCAATTAAAGGAAAAGTATTTGAAAGACAGTCTAAAAATCTTGAAATGGCTACAGGAGAGATAGAAGTTTACGCTCAGGAGCTAAGAATTTTAGATACCGCGGAAACTCCTCCCATTTATATAAAGGATAATGATGATGTTTCAGAGCAAATGAGGTTAAAATACAGATATCTTGATTTGAGAAAGCCTTCAATGCAAAAAAACCTATTGATGAGAAGTAAGACATCAAAGGTTATTAGAGACTTTTTATATGAGAACGGGTTCAATGAAATCGAAACACCATTTTTAGCAAAACCTACACCTGAAGGGGCAAGGGACTATCTGGTTCCAAGCAGAATTTCACCCGGTAATTTCTATGCATTGCCGCAATCGCCGCAAATTTATAAACAGCTTTTGATGGTTTCGGGAATGAACAGGTATTTCCAGATTGTAAGATGCTTCAGAGACGAAGACTTGAGAGCAAACCGTCAGCCTGAATTCACACAGGTAGACATTGAAATGTCCTTTGTGGATGCAGAAGATGTAATGGCGATGAATGAAAGGCTTATTCAAAGAATATTCAAGGAAGTAAAAAATATCGATATTAAGCTTCCATTAAGAAGAATGTCTTATAATGAAGCTATGGATAAATACGGCTGTGACAAACCTGATTTACGTTTTGGATATGAGCTGAAAAATATTACTAATGTGTTTAAAAATTCTGAATTTAATGCATTCAAATCAGTCTATGAAAAGGGAGGCTTGATTAAATGCATAAAAATTGACGGAGCATCGGATGATTATTCAAAGAAAGGCATTTCTAAGTTAGAGAAATTTGTTAAATCACACGGTGCAAAGGGATTAGCCTGGTTTAAATATGAAAACGGCCTATTTGATTCTCCGATTGCAAAATTTTTAAATGAAGAAGAAATTAATGAACTTATTTCTTTGTTGGAGCTAAAGGAAAAAGATATAGTGTTTATAGTTGCAGATAATGAATCTGCCGTAAATACTGCCCTGAGCGCTTTGAGAATTGAAATTGCCAAGGAAAGAAATTTAATTGACAATAATGTTTATGAATTAGTGTGGATTACTGATTTTCCATTGTTTGAATACAGCGAAGAAGAAGAAAGATACGTGGCAAAACACCATCCCTTTACATCACCTGTAGATGAGGATATAGATAAATTAGAATCAGCTCCGGAAGAAGTGAGAGCAAAAGCATATGACATCGTAATAAACGGTGATGAGATTGGCGGTGGAAGCATACGTATAACAAACAGGGAATTGCAGAACAGAATGTTTAAAGCATTAGGATTTACGGAAGAAGAAGCACAAAAAAAATTCGGTTATCTGCTTGAAGCATTTAAATACGGCGTGCCTCCTCACGGCGGAATTGCATATGGATTGGACCGCTTTATGATGCTTCTGACAGGCGCAAACAGTATAAAAGATGTAATTGCATTTCCAAAAACACAAAGTGCTTCCTGCTTGATGACTGAATCTCCAAGCCAGGTATCTGAAAAGCAGCTTGATGAACTGAAAATTAAAATTAATGAGTAAGTTTATAGAAAGGAAGATTAAATGGATAATATAGGAAAAATTGAAAAAATTGACGGTAACATGGCTGTTATTTCTGTCAAAAGGGTATCATCCTGCGGGGACAGCTGCAAAAGCTGCACCTCCGCATGCAAAGTAAACAGCGTTATTATAGAAACCGATATTTCGGATGTAAAAGATGAAATAAATGTTGGGGATTACGTGGAAATTCGAGCGGAAAATGAAGTGATGCTTAAGCATATAGCGGTTCTTTACGGACTTCCTTTGTTATTGATGTTATTCACGGTTTTTATTTTTCAAATGATATTGAAGGGACCCAATAAGGATATAATCTCTGCAGTAGCTTCATTGTTTTCGCTAATAATTTCTTTTTACCTCTTAAAAGCTTACGATAAGAGAGAAATGAAAAAGAATGTATTAAAATTTACTGTTGGTAAAAAACTTTAATGCTTACGCTCAAGGATTGACAAAGGTCATCTGGGCGCAGTGATGAATCCCGCAAAGCGTCATTTTGAACGCAGTGAAGAATCTTAAGGATTGATACAATGAATATATTTGAAATACAATACCAAAATTCCATAAAAAAAGAAGGTCCTCTCGCAGAGCGGATGAGACCTTTAAACTTAAGCGAATTTGTCGGACAAGAGCATATTGTTGGCGAAGGAAAAATTTTAAACAGAGCAATTGAAGCTGACAAGCTTACTTCTGCGATTTTTTACGGGCCTCCGGGAACCGGCAAGACAACCTTGGCTAAAATTATTGCAAATACCACAAACAATAATTTTACGACTCTTAACGCCGTTACAAGCGGTATTAAGGATATAAAGGAAAAAATAAGTTATGCAGTTGATGAGCTTTCAATTTATAATAAGAGAACAATTCTTTTCATAGATGAAATTCATCGTTTCAATAAAGCTCAGCAGGATGCCTTGCTTCCCTACGTGGAAAATGGTACAATAATATTGATTGGAGCAACCACTGAAAATCCGTATTTTGAAGTAAATTCCGCTTTGATTTCACGCTCTTTGGTATTTGAATTCAAAAGAATTGACATAGATGATATCAAGAATGTGGTAAGAAAATCATTGGCGGACAAAAGAGGATACGGAAACAGAAAAGTTGAAATCGATGAAGACGCATTAGCTCATATTGCCGAATACGCAAACGGAGACATAAGAAGCGCTCTTAACGCATTAGAGCTTGGTGTGGAAACAACGGAAGAAATTGACGGAATAATTAAAATAAATATTGATATTGCATCTGAATGTATTCAAAGAAAGAAAATTGATTACGACAAAGATGGAGACAACCATTATGATACAATATCCGCATTTATTAAAAGCATGAGGGGCTCTGACCCGGATGCTGCGGTTTATTGGCTTGCAAAAATGATAAAGGCCGGAGAAGACCCGAAGTTCATTGCAAGAAGGATAATTATCTGCGCGTCGGAAGACGTTGGAAATGCAGACCCCAGGGCTTTAGAAGTTGCCGTGAATGCATTTAAGGCAGTTGAAATAGTAGGTTTTCCTGAAGGGCGGATAATTCTTGCCCAAGCCGCAATATATATTGCATGTGCACCAAAGAGCAATGCCTCAATAATTGCAATCGACAAAGCAATGAATGCAGTTGAAAATGAATCTCATGAAGTACCGGCTCATTTAAAGGATAAACACTATAAAGGTGCTGAAAAGCTTAACAGGGGAATAGAATATAAATATCCCCATGATTATGATAAATTTTATGTAAAACAAAAATATATGCCTGAAACAATAAATACTAAATTTTATGAGCCTAAGGAATCAGGCTACGAAAGCAGAATTAAGAAATTCTTGGAATATTTGAGGCAGTAAGGAGGAGCAGCATGTACAAAATTTTTGGAAAAATTACCGACCCGAATATAGAAAATATTATAAGCTCTAAGCTCAATTTTGACAATTTAAACGTGAATCAAGTATACGATATATATGTTGATTTTTACAACACGGATTTGGAAGAAGGCATGTTAAATGCTGATGTTTCTTATGAAATTAAGAAGGAGCATTATTTGTTTATAAAAAAAATCAGAACAATATTCGAAAACAATCAAATTCGAGTAAATGAGTTTTATTTGATGGGTACCATAACCGACTTACCGGAAAATGAAATAAATATTACGATTATGAAATCACAGAGTGATAAAAAGAAAAATGTAGTATGGCCTTGCAAGGAAATATTTTTATATGAAAATCAGAAAAACAAGTTGGACGCATTACTTATCAGCAATCAAATTTCTGAAGAAGATTATGAATCAAATTTAGAGTTTTTGAAAGATGAACTAAATATTTATGAAAATGATGAGGAGCATAAATATATAAATTAGAGGAAGGGGGACACACCTTCTTCTTAGGGATAGTCTCTGCAGGTAGAAGGAATGTCCCCGTACTTGAAGGGGGACAGAGAAATGTCCCCTTTTTGTAACCTTCTTTGCTAATATTAATAAAATAGAGGCGAGGAGGTATCCTATGGAAGTCTATATTATTACCTTTTTGCACGGGAATTATGCTGTTGCCGCATTCAACAGGCTGCGAGGATTTGGAGTTAAAAATATACACTTGATTCAAACTCCTTTCAGCATAAAGAATGAGTGCGATTTATGTATAAAGACAAACGATAGAAAAACATTGGATATTATTTTAAATGAATGCAGGGGTAAATATCCCGTAAGTAATGTTTATACTCAAATCAATAAAAATGGTTCCTTTGTATATAAATTATTACCATAAAATTTATAAGCAAAAAATAATGTATATGGTGCCTTTGTATATGGTGCCTGGCACCATGAATGTAGCAAAAAAATAATAAAAATATCCACATAATATTTATATTATTTTTCTTTTTTAATGTTGACAAAATTAGTAGGGTATTCTATAATTAATCATACCCTACTAAAACAGTAGGGATTCCATGAAAGGAGAGTAAAAATGATTTTATCCACAAAGGGCAGATATGGCCTTAAGGCGGCATTTGAACTTTCAAAAAATTATGGATTAGGACCGGTTTCTCTAAAGAAAATATCAGAGAAGTATGGTATATCGGAGAATTATTTAGAGCAGCTGTTTGCAAAATTAAAAAAAGGCGGTTACATAGATACGGTCAGAGGACCTCAAGGAGGATATCTTCTTGCTAAAAAACCTGAGGAAATAACTGTCGGAATGATACTAAGAACACTTGAGGGAGAAATAAAAACTTCTGATTGTTTAGGCAAAGAAGTATGCTCCAGGGAATCAATTTGCGCCACAAGAGTTATATTTGAGAAAATAGAAAAGAGTATTAACGATGTTATTGATAATATAACCTTAGCTGATATGTACGAAGAGCAAAAAAACATTTTATCGGAGGAAAAGCATGAGCAAAAAACTTTATCTTGACAATGCAGCAACAACAAGGGTGAAAAAAGAAGTAATTGATGAAATGAGACAATATTTTGATGTTTTGTACGGAAATCCATCAAGTCAATTATATGAGTTAGGAAGAAAATCAAAAGAAGCCATTGAAAGGGCGAGAAAAACTTTGGCAGACTTTTTGAATGCAGAAGAAAAAGAAATATATTTTACTGCAAGCGGTACAGAGTCTGATAACTGGGCTTTAAAGGGAGTTGCTTTTGCAAATTTAAACAAAGGAAAGAACCATATAATCACAACTAAAATTGAACATCATGCAATTCTTCATACTTGTGAATACTTAGAAAAATTCGGAATAGAAACAACTTATCTGGATGTTGACAGATACGGACTCATTGATATAGAACAGCTGAAAGAATCAATAAGACCTGAAACTATGCTTATTTCAGTAATGTTTGCAAACAATGAAATAGGTACTATACAGCCAATTGAAGAAATAGGAGAAATTGCCAAGGAGCATGGCATACTATTTCACGTAGATGCTGTTCAAGCTTTGGGAGGTATCAGAATTGATGTTAATAAGCTTCATATAGATCTGATGTCAATGTCTGCACATAAAATAGGCGGACCTAAGGGAATAGGCGGTATGTATATAAGAAAAGGAACAAGGATTGATAACTTTATTCACGGAGGCGGTCAAGAAAGAGGCAGAAGAGCCGGTACCGAAGGAGTTCAGAATATTGTAGGTTTCGGGAAAGCTGTTGAAGTTGCTGCGAGGGATTTTGATAAGCATGTAGAAAGGCTTACAGTTCTAAGAAACAGACTTATTGAAGGAATTAAAAACAATATTCCCGATGTGGTGCTTAACGGACATCCAACACAAAGACTTCCCAATAATGTGAACTTCTCATATAAATATGTGGAAGGTGAATCCATATTATTGCTTTTGGATATGGAAGGAATATCAGCTTCAAGCGGTTCCGCCTGCACTTCAGGCTCCTTAGACCCTTCGCATGTTTTGTTGGCAACGGGACTTGACCACGGAACAGCCCACGGCTCAATCCGTTTTACCTTGAGTGAAGAAATAACGGAAGATGATATAGATTATACTGTTGAAACAATGAAAAAAATAATTACCAGATTAAGAGCAATGTCACCGATTAAAAACGATGAAGATTTGCATAAAAACTAATTCACGGAGGAAATTATGTATTCAGAAATAGTAATGGACCATTTCAGAAATCCAAGAAATGTAGGTCATATGGAAAAACCGGATGGTGTTGGACAGGTAGGTAACCCCAAATGCGGGGATATAATGAAGATATATTTAAAGATTAAAGATGATATAATTGAAGATGTAAAATTTGAAACATTCGGCTGCGGCTCGGCAATAGCTTCTTCAAGTATTGCAACAGAGCTTATAAAGGGAAAGAGCATTCATGAAGCGGTTGAACTGACAAACAAAGCTGTTGTAGAAGCTTTAGGAGGGTTGCCGCCTGTCAAGGTGCATTGCTCGGTATTGGCAGAACAAGCTGTAAAATCAGCACTTTATGATTATGCAAAAAAAGCAAACAAGGTAATTAAGGGTTTGGAAAATTATAAACCCGAGGACGATGAAATACACTGTCAACACTAAGATCCCAAGGACAGTTAGTGACTTTTGGGGGACGGTTCTTTTTGTTATAATTGGGCGAACATCAGTCGCTTAAATAGGAACGAAAAGTACCGTCCCTAAATGTTTCTTGACAATGAGGGAAAGAATACATTATAATTTCATAATAAAGTACATATTGCTTATACTATGAAACGGAGGAAATAAAGTGGATAAATTAGATAGATTTTCAATTAATAACATTCGTAAAGAATACTTGAACTTTTTTAAGAGCAAGGGACATTTAACCGAGCAAAGTTTTTCTTTGATACCTAAAAATGACAAGAGCCTATTATTGATAGGAGCAGGTATGGCTCCGCTAAAAAAATATTTTACTGGAGCGGAAATTCCGCCTGCTAAGAGAATGGCGACCTGTCAAAAGTGTGTGAGGACGGGTGATGTTGAAAATGTAGGTTTAACAGCGAGACATTTGACTTTTTTTGAAATGCTCGGAAACTTTTCCTTCGGTGATTATTTCAAGAATGAAGCAATTGTATGGGCGTGGGAGCTATTAACCGATGTTTTGAAGATTGATAAGGATAGACTTTGGGTTACAGTATATTTGGAGGATGATGAAGCTGAGAATATTTGGCATACCAAGGTTGGAATACCTATGGAAAAGATAGTGAGGCTCGGAAAGGATGATAATTTTTGGGAATTGGAAGTAGGACCGAGCGGACCCTGCTCTGAAATATATTATGACACAGGAGAAGATAGAGGCTGCGGCTCACCTGACTGTAAACCGGGATGTGACTGCAATAGGTTCATAGAAATCTGGAATCTTGTATTTACACAATTTGACAAGGACGAACAAGGTGTATATCATCCCCTGCCTAATCCAAATATTGATACGGGAATGGGACTTGAAAGGGTAGCTTGCGTGCTTCAAGACAAACCCACGGTGTTTGATGTGGAGCCCTTAATTTTTATAGTTAATAAAGTTTCGGAAATCTGCAAAATACCTTATGGTCAAAACTTAGAAAGCGACGTTGCAATGAAAGTAATCTGCGACCACTCAAGAGCAGCAACCTTTATGATAGGCGATGGAGTAATACCTTCAAATGAAGGAAGAGGTTATGTTTTAAGACGATTAATAAGAAGGGCAATCCGCAAGGGCAAATCATTAGGGATAAATGGCGAATTTTTAACTAAGACTGCAAAGGTTGTAATAGATAATTGGAAAGAAGTTTATCCGGAATTAGGAGAAAAAGAAAAATATATATTAAAGGTTTTAAGTCTTGAAGAAGAAAGATTCAAAATAACCATTGACCAAGGTCTTGAACTTCTAATGAAAGAAATTCAACTATTAAAAGAAACAAATAAAAAAGAGCTGGAAGGAAATGTAGCATTCAAACTTTATGATACCTATGGTTTTCCTTCAGAATTGACAGAAGAAATACTTAAGGAAAATGGTTTTAGCCTTAATAAGGAGCAGTTTAACGCAGAATTCGAAGAACACAGGCAGATGGCAAGAGAAGCAAGGAAAGCTACCGGCGCTTCAGGTTGGAAGGACAATGATTTTACCTTGGATACGGATAAAACCATATTTACAGGTTACAATAAATTAGAGGATCTATCAGAAGTTATTGCAATAGTAGTGGGCTCGGAGCAGGTTAATACAATAAATGAAGGACAGTCCGGTATTATCGTGCTTGATAAAACTCCTTTTTATGCCGAGGGAGGCGGACAGACCGGTGATACGGGTGAATTCACTGCAGATGAAATGCTGGCAAAGGTAACCGATACTCATAAATTCAATAATGGTATTTATCTGCATGACACCAATCTAGTTAAAGGAAGTATTTCCGTCGGAGATACAATAACTGCAAAAGTAAATACCGACCAAAGGAATAATACTGCAAAGAATCATACCTGCACACATATATTGCACAAGGTTTTGAGGGAAATACTAGGAGACCATGTAAATCAAGCAGGCTCATATGTTTCTGAAGATAGACTTCGATTTGACTACACACATTTTGAAGCTCTTGATAAAAAAACATTAAAAGAAATCGAAAAAAGAGTAAATGAAGCAATACTCTCAGACTACACGGTTAAAACGGATATCCTCAGTATGGAAGAAGCTAAAAAGTCCGGAGCTGTAGCTTTGTTTGATGAAAAGTATGAAGAGATGGTAAGAGTTGTAAGCGTGGGAGATTTCAGCAAGGAGTTATGCGGTGGAACTCACATCGACCAAACAGCTAAAATCGGTATGTTTAAAATTATTTCCGAAGGAAGCATAGCTTCGGGAATAAGAAGGATAGAGGCTATTACCGGAAGAGCAGTCATTGATTATATGCAGGAATTGGATAATTTAACGGATGAATTGTCAATATCCATGAAAACAACCAAGGATGAATTGTTAAGCAAAGTAAATCTTCTGAAAAAGGAAGCTAAAGACAAAGATAAGGAAATTCAAAGGTTAAACAATGAAATATTAAAGAGCGATATAAATGAGATTCTTGACAAATATGAAGAGATTAATGGTATTAAACTTTTTGCCATAAAATTTAAAGGTAAGGATGCAAATACATTAAGAGAAATTGCCGATAAAATTAGAGATAAGAATGAGAGTTGTGCTGTAATTTTAGCTTCGGATTTAGGGGATAAGGTGTTATTTGTATCGGCTGTAACCAAGGATTTGGCAAAAGGCGGAATACATGCAGGAAATATGGTGAAAGAAGCAGCTATGATTGCAGGCGGAGGCGGAGGCGGAAGACCTGACTTTGCGCAAGCAGGAGGGAAAAACCCCGAGAAAATAGACGAAGCAATTAGTGCAGTAAGAAAACAAATATCAATGATGCCCTAAACTGACAAGGGGACGGGGGTACTGTCATCATTTTGAGTACCTTTAGCAAGAAGAATCTCATGTTGTTCTATGTTATAATATAGTGATTGATTTTATTGAAAAACTATAGTAGAATATAAGTAGGTGTAAAGGGGTGGTTTTTATGGATAGTAATGTAAATAATACGGCAAAATTTGATTACAGTATGGGTTCATTGAATGAAGCTCGGGAAATAATTTCTCAGGTCTACAAGTCGCTAAAAGAAAAGGGATACAATCCTAATAACCAGCTTATCGGATATATATTATCGGGGGACCCTACTTATATTACAAATCATAATAATGCAAGAAGTTTAATACGAAAAATAGAAAGAGACGAACTGTTGGAAGAAATTTTAAGTGTTTACTTAAATGTAATTGACATTTAGAGGAGGGGATACAATTTTAATGTTCCTCTACTAACTTATATCTTGAGCAGTATATAAATATACTGCTTTTATATGCCCTAACAAGTTTCTTCCGATATAAATATAAATATGAAATACATAAATTTATTTGAAAAAGAAAATGTGTCAAGGCTGTGTTACGGAACGCTATCTTTAAGCAGTCTTCAAAATTCAGATACTGTTAAAAACAAAGTAAGACTGCTTAATTATGCATACGAAAAAGGAATAAATTTTTTTGATACAGCCCAGCTTTATGATAACTATAATATACTGAAAGAATTCATAAAACACAAAGACAGGGATAAACTAGTTATAGCTTCAAAAAGTTATGCATATGACAAAAATACTGCAGAATATAGTATCAATAAAGCATTGAGAGAAATGAACACTGATTATTTGGATATTTTCATGCTTCATGAACAGGATAACGGAAATAATTTTTTGGGTCATTATCAGGCAGTTGAGCGTTTCATGAAATATAAGGAGCAGGGAATAATCAAGTATTTTGGAATTTCAACTCACAGAGTGGAGGCAGTAAAAGATTCACTTAAATTTAAAGAAATAGAAATTATTTTTCCTTTGATTAATTATAAAGGTATAGGAATTCAAGACGGAACTTTTGAAGATATGTCTGAAGCCTTAAAGAGTGCAAAGGATAATAATAAGTTTGTTATGGCAATGAAAATATATGGCGGAGGCCATTTAATAAAGGATGCAGAAAAGGCATTTAAGTATGTTGACAGTTTGAATTATGTGGATTCAATAGCAATAGGTATGAGCACTGTTGAAGAAATAGATGCAAATATATCTTATTTGGAAAATAATGAGTTAAATATTAATATAAAAAATAAAATAAAAAATCAAAATCGCACTCTCGTAATAGAAGAGTGGTGTGCTGGATGCGGAAAATGCGTAAAAAAATGCAAACAAAATGCACTTGCAATAGTTGACGGCAAATGTTCGGTAGATATGAAAAAGTGTGTTTTATGCAGTTATTGCGCCGGTGAATGCGCAGGTTTTTATATCAAAATTGTATGAGGTTTTTATGAGCAGATTAATGGGATTGGATGTGGGAGATAAAACAATTGGAGTAGCTGTAAGTGATTTATTGATGATTACTGCACAGGGCGTTAAAACAATAAAAAGAACGAATATTAAAAATGATTTAAATGAACTGAAAAAGCTCATTGATGAATATCAGATTACTAAAATAGTGGCAGGTATTCCAAAAAGGTTAGACGGTACAATTGGTATACAGGGAGAAAAGGTGCTTGAATTTGTGGAAAAGATGAAAAAGCATATAGATTTGCCCGTTGAGCTTGAAGACGAAAGGTTTACCACAACCATGTCCGAAAGAATGTTAATAGAAGCTGATGTTAAAAGAAAAAAGAGGAAAGAAGTTATCGACAAATTAGCTGCGGTACAAATTCTGTCAAGTTATATGCAGCGTACAAAATAATCAAAGGAGATGCTATGGATAATATTATTGAATTGATAAACGACGAAGGAAACCTGGAAAAGTTAGTCGTAGAAGCCACCTTTCACATTGATGATATTTTGTATGCAGTACTTCATAAAATAAACTCGGATGAAGGAATGGTTTATTATGTGGAAGAAATGGAAGACGGAAGTATAGTGCTGGTTAAAGTTGAGGACGAGGAAGAAATTAAAGAAGTGCAGGAAATATATGAAGGAATGGCTGATGATTTAATTTAAGCCGTGTCCGGGGGGTAGATAAATGGCAGATTATTTAAGAACTTTGCTTGATAAAAATGGTTACAAAACAACTGTTCAACGAAAAATTGTATATGAAGTTCTTTCTGATAACAAAGATAAGCATTTATCTACGGAAGAAATTTACGGTCTAATAAAAGACAGGTACCCCAATATTGGCATAGCAACGATTTACAGAACCCTTCTCTTGTTTGAGGATATAGGACTTGTATATAAGCACAACTTCGATGACGGGTTTTCCAGATATGAAATATTATCACAAAACAGTAATGAAATTCATCAGCATCATCACTTATTGTGCAAACAATGCGGCAAAATCATAGAGGTTAAAGAAGACCTTATGAACACATTGGAAGAAATAATTGAAAAACAATACAATTTTGAAATATTAAATCATGTGGTCAAATTCACCGGAATCTGTGCACAATGCAGAGATAAGGAGAATAAAGATGGCAGAAAAGAAACATAAATTAAAAGTAATACCATTGGGGGGACTCGGTGAAATCGGAAAAAACATAACCGTTATTGAATATCATAATGATATTATCGTAATAGACAGCGGAATGGCTTTTCCGGGAGATGAAATGCTTGGTATTGACATAGTGATACCGGATATTACTTATTTAATAAAGAACAAAGAAAAAGTAAAGGGTATTATATTAACCCATGGTCATGAAGACCATATCGGCTCAATACCTTACTTTTTAAAAAAGCTGAATATACCGATTTACGGAACAAAACTTACCTTAGGTCTTGTTGAAAATAAGCTTTTAGAACATAAAATCGAAGATGCATCCTTAAATCCCATTAACGCAGGGGATACATTAAAATTAGGATGTTTTAAAATTACGCCTATAAGAGTTAATCACAGTATACCTGATTCAGTGGGCTTTGCCATAGACACACCTATCGGTACAATAGTCCATACGGGAGATTTTAAAATTGACTATACTCCCATCAATGAAGAGGTTATTGATTTAAGAAAGTTTGCGGATGTTGGAAGAAAGGGCGTGCTTCTTGCCTTGTCTGACAGCACTAACGTTGAAAGACCGGGCTTCACGGAGTCAGAAAAAACAATTGGCCAAAAATTTATGGATATTTTTAAAAACTGTGATTCTCGAATAATTGTTGCATCTTTCGCCTCAAATATTCATAGGCTGCAGCAGGTTATCGATGCAGCTGTCGTTAACAAAAGAAAGGTTGCAATATCAGGAAGAAGCATAATAAATGCAATTAAGGTTTCTCTGGAATTAGGATATCTGAATGCTCCACAGGGAACAATAATAAATGTAAACGAGTTAAACAGCCTTAAAGATGATGAAATTGTTATATTGACTACAGGGAGCCAGGGAGAGCCTATGTCTGCCTTGACAAGAATGGCTAACAATGACCATAAAAAAATTCAAATAAAAGAAGGAGACTTGGTTATAATTTCGGCCAATCCAATACCGGGAAATGAAATAACAGTATCAAGAGTAATCAATATGCTCTATGAAAAAGGAGCAAAGGTACTTTATGATGCACTGACACAAGTGCATGTATCAGGTCACGCCAGAAGAGATGAATTGAAGCTTATGCTTACTCTGTTAAAACCAAAGTTCTTCATACCTGTTCACGGCGAATACAGACATTTGGTTCAGCATGCAAAGCTGGCAAATGAAATAGGCATTCCAATTAATAATACTGTAATAGGCAGCAATGGTGACGTAATAGAGCTTACTTCCAAGTCAATAGTTAAAAACAGCACTGTTACATCCGGAAACATTCTTGTAGACGGCTTAGGAGTGGGAGATGTCGGGAATATAGTCCTTCGAGACAGACGGCTTCTTTCAGAAAATGGATTGATAATAGTTGTACTATCTACCGATAGAAGTACGGGGGAAATTTTAGCCGGTCCTGAAATAGTATCGAGAGGATTCATATATGTACGTGAGAATATAGACTTAATAGAAGAATCAAAGACAGTAGTAAGAAAAGCATTGGAAAAGTGTGAAGATACAAATGTCAAAGAATGGAACAATATTAAAATGGTAATAAAGGATTCCTTAGGCAGCTTTATTTATGAAAAAATAAAAAGGACCCCAATGATACTTCCCATTATAGTAGAAGTAGATTTGGAAGTATAAAGTATGAGGACAGAATAGGGACTAAGCGTCCCTATTTTTGTTAAGAACATTGGTGCCTGGCACCAGGAAATATGGCACCAGGAAATACACGTAATAAATTTGAACTATATCATTTGTCCTCTCATATAATAAATAAAATACATATGGGAGGTAACAAACAAATTATGATCAATAATGAAACTATAGAAGCCGAACGTACAAGAGTATGCCTGACAATCGGAAGGATTGCACCTGACTTTACAGCCGTGACTACAGAGGGACCAATAACCCTTTCTCAATATAGAGGAAAGTGGGTTTTGTTTTTCAGCCATCCGGGAGATTTCACCCCTGTTTGCACATCAGAATTTATTGCATTTGCACAACTTCAACCTGAATTTGAAAAAAGAAATGTTCAGCTTTTAGGAATAAGCATTGATTCAAATCCTGCACACCTTGGCTGGCTCTACGATATATTCCAAATGACCGGTATAGTTATGCCCTTTCCCCTAATTGCCGACAGGGATGCAAGTATAGCAGCACTTTACGGTATGGTTAGTCCTGACAGAATCTATGAGCAAAGTGTTAGAGATGTTTTTATTATAGACCCAAATCAAAGAATAAGATCAATTCTCATCTATCCTGCAACTAACGGCAGAAACATGTATGAATTATTAAGATTAATTGATGCACTGCAAGTGTCAACAACATATGGCGTAAGCACCCCTGCAAACTGGATGCCGGGGGACCCGGTAATTGTTCCTGTTGCAAGCACCCTCGATGAGGCAATTGAAAGAGGCATGGATCCCGAAAGTTTAGAACTGAACTGTCTTGCATGGTGGTATTGTTTTACGGATTTATCTGAACTGACACCTTTACCAAATCCTTAATTTGTCGATGAGATCCTTCACTACGTTCAGGAAGACATAAACAGGGACACTAAGTCCCTATTTATTTTTCAGCTAAAAAAAAACAACCGGTGAGCTTTTAGGTCACCGGTTATTAATGCTTATTATCTTTTGATGTTGTGAAAGTTAACTCCTAAGATTGGTCTGAACTGGGATGGTTTGTTATTTACAATACTTTTATCTTCCATTCTTTGATTTGACCTTTTTGAAGCCAAATTTAGATTTGGGGTTATTTTACCGTTGATAGCACTGGTTAAATTGTATTGACCATCCCTTCTAAGTTTAATCACATCTAAATTACCAACTTTGGATAAATCGGGAGTGCTAATTTTGTTCAATCTGTCCATTAGTATCAACCCTCTCTTACTCAAAAGAAATAAGCATTAATATATTAACCAGTCAAATGATTATTATACTATTAATTTTTTAAATTATTGTAATTATTAATGAAAGGTTGTATAATTTAATAGATTTAGAAATTATCTATGGAGGAATTATGAAAAAGATAATTGCACTACTGTGTGTTTTGGTAATAATAGCAGCAGCGTATCTTTATTTAAATAATTATATTGAAGAAAGCTTAAAGGCTGTTGATTCGGGGGATGATTCTCCGATTGTTGTTGAAATTCCCGCAGGAAGCACAACTAATGACATTGCTGAAATTTTGTTTGAAAATAATTTAATTTTAAATATGCGCGTTTTTAAGTATTATGCTGAAAAGACAGGGTCAGATGCTAAATTAAAAGCCGGAACCTATGTTCTTTCAAAAAGTATGAATGCTGATGAACTTTTGGAATCCCTTATAAAAGGAGGCTCATCAGGCAATACTTACAATATTACAGTGATAGAAGGTTTGACTAATGAAGATATGGCTCAGTCTTTGTCAGAGCAGACCGGTTTAAATTATGACAGATTTATTGAATTGATGGAATCTCCGGAAATTTTCAATGAAGATTTTGAATTCTTGAAAGATTCATCTGTTTCAAATTTGCAGGGATACTTAATGCCTGATACATACAATATTTATGTTGATTCAACGGAAGAAGATATTATAAGAGTTCTTTTAAAACAATTTGATAAATTTTATATTGATGAAATTAAACCAAGGATAGATAAAACAAACCTTACTTTTGAAGAGGTGATAAATTTAGCAAGCATAGTTGAAAAGGAAGCTCTTTTGGATGAAGAAAGAGATGAAGTTGCAAAAGTATTTTTAAACCGTCTTAGTATAAATATGAAGCTTCAATCCTGTGCGACCGTTAACTATGCCAACGGAGAGTGGAAGGAAAGACTTACCCTTGAGGATATTGAAATTGATTCGCCTTACAATACTTATATTGTGGAAGGCCTGCCTCCGACTCCCATAAATTCACCCGGCAGGGTATCAATAATATCTGTATTGGAGCCTGCAGATGTTGACTATTTATACTTTGTGGCAAAAGGAGACGGCTCTCATTATTTCTCAAACACATATGATGAGCATATAGATGCGGCTGAGGAGTATTTGAATTGAGGAGGCATACTTTGAATAATATTAACTCATCTTATATAAATGAATATATAAACAGCCTTATTATTGAAGATAACGAAAAATTATATAAATTCAGAGAATATTGTGAAAAAAGAAGTCTGCCTATCATCCATAAGGAGGTAGGTCAATTTATTAAATTTGTTATAAATCTTTTAAATGCAAAAAGTATAATTGAAATAGGCACCAATGTAGGTTATTCTTCAATATTTATGAGCAAGGTTATGAATGATGAGGGCAAGGTTGTCACATTGGAGAGAAGCGAAAAATTTTATAATGAAGCTATAAAAAATATTGCTGATTTTGGACTTGAAAAAAATATAGAGGTTTACTTTGGAGATGCTGTAGATATATTGGACCAAGTTGAAGGGACTTTTGATATGGCTTTTATAGATGCAGCCAAAAGCTATTACAGGGTATTTTTTGACAAATGCTTAAAAATGATGAATCCCGGAGGGATTATACTTTCGGATAATGTATTATATCAAGGAATGATTGCATCTGATGAATTGGTAGTAAGAAGAAAGAAAACATTAGTAAGAAATTTAAGAAATTATTTAGAATATATATCTCATGACGAGAGATTTGTAACTTCGGTACTTCCCCTCGGGGATGGATTGGCAGTTACGCTGATTAAATAGGGATGGGATTCACTGAAAACTTTGTTTTTCGGAAGAATGTCCCTATAATTGAAATAACCAGATAGAGAAAGAGGAGAAAGAATGTTACCAAAATTATTAGCACCTGCCGGAAATTTAGACAAGTTAATAATGGCCGTACAATACGGAGCTGATGAAGTTTATTTTGCGGGAAAATCAATGGGGATGAGAGCAGGGAGCAAAAACTTCACTAAAGACGATTTAAAACAGGGAGTGGAATATTGTCATAAATATGGAAGAAAAGCAAACATTACCGTTAATATAATTCCTCACAATGATGATTTGAAGGGTATTGAAGGATATTTGAAATATTTGCAAAAAATCGGAACAGATGCGCTGATTATAGCTGACCCGGGAGTTGTGGAAATTGTAAAGCAAACAATTCCGGATATGAAAATTCATTTAAGCACTCAGGCTAATACAACAAATTATCATACAGCAAACTTCTGGTATAAACAGGGAGTGAACAGAATTGTGCTTGCCAGGGAGCTGACATTTGAGGAAATTGATACTATAATAAAAAACACGCCGGAAGATTTAGAATTTGAAACATTTGTACATGGAGCCATGTGCATATCCTATTCAGGCAGATGTCTCTTATCAAGCTTTATGACCGGCAGGTTTTCAAACAAGGGTGACTGTGCCCAGTCCTGCAGATGGAAATACAACTTGGTCGAGGAGAAAAGACCCGGAGAATATTATCCCATAGAAGAAACCAAGGAAGGTACTTTTATTATGAATTCCAAGGATTTGTGCATGATAGAGCATTTACAGAAATTCAAGGAGCTGGGAATAAAAGCGTTAAAAATTGAAGGGAGAAATAAAAGTGAATACTATACCGCTTTAACCGTCCGCTCATACAGAAATGCATTGGATGAGCTGAACTATCCGGAAAGTGAAAGAAATACCGGATACTGGAAGGAAGAACTTGAAAAAACATCACACAGGGATTTTTCCTATGGATTTTTCTTCGGTAATCCCTACAAGGATGGACAACTGTATACACATTCAAGCTATATTAGGACCTATGATGTGGTTGGGATAATACGCTCATATGACAAGACATCAAAGATTGCAAATGTGGAGCAAAGAAATAAATTTTCAGAAGGCGATATTTTGGAATGCTTTGGTCCTAAAGGGAAACACTTTGAATTAAAAGTAAAAAATTTAACAGATGAAAACAATAATGAAATAGATTCCGCACCCCATCCGCAGCAAACAGTAAAAATGCATATTGAAGAAAATGTAGAGCCATACTATATTTTGAGAAAAAAAGTGGAAGAATAAAATTAAATAAAAGACAAGGGGACGGGGGTAATGACAGCACCCCCGTCCCCTTGTCATCAATTTCCAACGTTGTTCACCAAGGCGTCATGGAGTTTTTTTAGAGCCTTCTTTTCGATTCTTGATACATATGAGCGTGATATTCCAAGAAGTTTGGCAATTTCTCTCTGAGTTTTATGCTCTTTGTTTCTTATTCCGTAACGCATTTCAATAATAAATCTTTCTCTTTTTTGTAATGTTTTATCCAATATTTCATCTAGCGCTTTTATTTTTTCTTCTTTATCCAACCTGCCTACTATTTCTTCTCCTTCATATTTGATGATATCGATTAGGTAAATATTATTGCCTTCCTTGTCTGTTCCTAAAGGTCCTTGAAGAGATACTTCCTTTTTTAGTTTTTTTTCGCTTCTTATAGTCATAAGCACCTCGTTATCGATGCATTTGGCAGCATAGGTGGCAAGTCTAATTCCTTTTTTTTCATCAAAAGTAGAAACAGCCTTAATTAGACCGATTGTACCTATGGATATTAAATCTTCTTGGTCTATTCCTACTGTCTTATATTTTTTTATAACATGTGCCACAAGACGAAGATTTCTTTCTATAAGAATATTTCTTGCTTCAACATCGCCTTTATTTGCTCTTTCTATAAGGCATGCTTCTTCTTCCTTGGTTAATGGCTGTGGAAATGAGCTTCCGTTAGTTATGTAACCAAAAATAAATATTGATAGTGGTAATAAGATTTGTAGTAGCTCTTGTATCAAAATCACCCCCAAAGTTATACATTATATGCAAGATATTAAAAAAACTGTATGTACACTTTAAAAACTTTAAATAAAAGTAATATTTAACAGCATTTATGCCATTAAATATTACATTTGTCTTTCTTACATATCCTCATTCATAGGCGGGACAGTTCCGTTTTCTCCTCCTCCACCGTCCATCGGGCAGTTCATGCGTCTCATCAGTTCTCTTAATTGCTCACAGTTAATAGGGGGCATTCCGTTTGGCATCCCGGGCATCATAGGATACATATTGCCATCATCAGGCGGCATTCCGGGCATCTGAGGCATTCCGGGCATTTGCGGCATACCAGGCATTCCGGGCATCTGCGGCATTCCGGGAGTCGGCTGCATTCCGGGCATCTGCGGCATCCCGGGAGTCGGTTGCATACCTGGAGTCGGTTGCATCCCGGGCATTCCGGGAGTCGGTTGCATACCTGGAGTCGGCGGCATCCCGGGCATCGTGGGCATCATGGGCATTTCGGGTTGTGTCAACCATGGTGGTATTAAACTCGGAATCCCTTGTTGCGGAAACCTCGGCAGAGCAGGCATATCTCCGTCAATTTCTAAGGGCATTTCCGTTTCCGGAATGAATGGTCTTTGGATTATATCGTCAGGCATCCCCGGCATTCTGGGCATTGTGCTTGTAAACTTCGTCTTATTAGACTTTTTCTGCTCATTTATGCCCATTGGATTATAATTATGGGGCAGTGAGTCGTAGTGGGGCATATTATTTCTATAATTATTCATACTATCCTCCATTAAATAAATTTCTCAGTATTAATATACGTTTGAAAAAAATATTAGTGAATTAAAAATAAAGAATTCTTTACTATTTTAATAAATTCATATAAACTATTAGTCAAAGGAAAGAGGGTTGAGGAGAATATCTTTGCTATGTTATAATAAAAGGCAGGCGGGAAAAGCAATATAATGTATTGATGAAAATTATGTATAATTATGGTATTATATAACAAGGAGATGAAATTATGATAAATATATTACTTGTGACACATGGAGAGTTTGGTAAAGAATTATTGAAAAGCTCTGAAATGATTATAGGAGAAGTAGAAAATGCCGAAAGTATATCATTTAACCATGGTGACAGTTTTGAAACATTGTTAAAAAAGGTAGAAGAAAACATTAAAAATTTATCTGATGATGAACTTATCGTATTTACGGATATGTACGGAGGAAGTCCTTACAATGCAGTAAATCGTGCAATGAAAAACAGAAATTTTTATCATATAACAGGTATAAACTTCCCCTTGTTTATAGATATTGCTATTGCTCGCGATACATACAGCTTAGAGGAAATTGCAGAAAAAATAATTAAAAACGGGAAGAAGAGCATTGTGTTTGTCAACGAAAAGTTCTTATCAGACTGAGGTAGAAAATGGATAATATATTCGTTAGAATTGATGATAGATTGTTGCACGGACAGGTTGTTATATCTTGGATACCTTATCTTAAAGCTGATGAGGTGGTAATTGCAGATGATGAATATGCAAATGATGAATTTATGATTGAACTCATAAAGAGTTCAGGACCTGAAGGTGTTAAAGTGCATGTGAAAACAATCGATGAAACGGCTGCTTTTTTAAGCGATGACAATCAAAGCAAGATACTGGTACTTCTCAGGAGTATTGAAGGTATAAAAAAATTAATTAAAAAAACAAAAATTAGCAGTATAAACATAGGTGGAGTGGGAGCAGCCCGGGGAAGAAAAAGATATTATAATTCCATTCATTTAAGTGACGATGAATTAAATAGTTTAAAGGATATAGCAAATGACAATATTTATGTTGAAATAAGAATCCTTCCAAAGGATAAGGCTATCGTAATAAAAGGTAATTGACATGACTTTTTCTGATTATTGTTTACTTAGCATTTTTTATTTTTGGGCAAGCAGTACTGCGTTTTCCGTAGGTATCGGTTATTATACAATTTACAGACCTATTATGGCGGGAGCGGCTGCCGGTTTAATTCTCGCTGATGTACAAACAGGCATGTTGGCAGGCGCAGTAGTTAATATTATTTTTATTGACTTTATTTCTACCGGGGGCTCATTGAAAGGGGATCAATGTTTAACTGCTATAATGGCGGCTGCAGCTTCAATAATATTTAAGCTTAATCCTCTTGAAGCAGCGGCAGCAGCTTTTCCCTTCGGGTTTTTAGGGATATTAATATGGAAATACAGATTGAAAATAAATAATGTTTTTGTTCATATTTACGAAAAGAAATATAAAGAAAACAAAGCTCCCGATATAAGTCTATACAACGGACTCTTTCCGCAGCTGCTGCTATTTATAATGAGCTCTGCGGTTATAATAACGGCATTCTGGTTAATGTTTTTATTCAATAAATTAATAGAATTTAACAGTATTAGCGTATTACTTTATTATATGGGGATAACACTGGTTGTTTTTTCTGTCATAAATATTTTATATAAAATTAAAAATAAATATAATTATACAATTTCTGCTTCAGTTTTTTTGGCAGCTTTAATTTTCGATATGAGAGCATATATACTGTTTATACTTATAGTACTGAGCCTTTTATATTTGTCAGAGAAGAAAGTGAGCATTGTCAGGAATAAATTTACCGGTAAAATAAAAAAAGGCGACTTGGTTTACTCATGGTTTATATGGATGAATTATTCTCATTCATGCTACAGCTATGAAAGACTTATGGGTTTAGCATTTGCCCACAGTATGAAAAATATAATTAAAAAATTATATGCAGACAAACAAAAAGTTTCAGAAGCAATACACAATCATACTGAATTTTTTAATACTGAGCCTAATATGGGTACTCCGATACATGGATATATAATTTCATTGGAGGAAGAAAGAATGTTAAACAATCAAAGTTTTGAGGATATTTCCTACATAAAAAAAGGTATGATGGGAATATCGGCGGGATTGGGGGATTCTTTCACTCAGGCAATCTTGGCACCGCTGTTCATATCCAAGTCTGTTATGCTTTGTTTAGACGGTAGTTTTTATTTGGCGTTTATACCTGTAATTTTCCTGTCAGCATTTATACTTTTTATTTCTTACAAGGGGTTTATGAATGGTTATTTTCAGGGAAGGGAAAGTATGCTTCAAAGAATAAAAGATGTTAAACAAAGCAAGATAAAATTATATTTTCCTTATATTTTTTCGGGAATTTTAGGATTATCACTGAGCAAGCTGCTTTTTAACAACATAAGACCCTATGAAGATATATTTACATTGAGTATAATTTTATTTGCAGCTGTAATTACTTTTATGAGAAAAAGGGGAGAGCAATGAAAAGAAAAGTAGGAATAATGGGCGGCTCTTTTGATCCTATACATATGGGACACTTAGTTGCAGCAAATGAAGTATTAAATATATATAAATTAGATGAAATTATTTTTATACCGACAGGTGACCCGCCGCATAAAGATTATCCTAATGCTGAATCATTTCATAGATTGTTAATGGTTAATATGGCTGTGTTGTCTAATGACAAATTCAGAGTATCGGATATTGAAATTAAAAACCCGGGCAAAAGTTATACCTTGAGTACTTTAAGGGAATTACACAAGCTGTATGGAAACACAGAATTTTATTTTATAACCGGTACTGATGCATTATTAAATCTACCAAGCTGGCACCAGCCTGAAGATATTCTGAAACTTTGCAAGTTTATTGCAGCTACAAGACCGGGGATAAGTATTGAGGAAGTCAGCAAAAAGATTAATGAAATAAAAAAGATGTTCGGCGGAGATATAGAAATATTACAGGTTCCCATGCTTCAAATATCTTCTTCCGATATAAGAAATAGGATTAAGATGGGAATTTCCGTAAAATATCTATTACCAGATTCTGTGGAGCAATATATAATTAAGAACGGGTTGTATAAAAACGGGCAAGAAAAGTGAAGGATATCACATTACTTAGACAGCGGAGAGTAAAATGCATATTGAAGAAATGAAAAAAGAATTAAAAATTGAATTAGGTGAGAAGTTATACCGCCACAGCATGGGTACAATGGAAGAAGCTGAAAAACTTGCTTCAATTTATGCTTGTGATGTTTCAAAAGCAATAATTGCAGGATTATTGCATGACTGCGGAAAAAGAATATGCAGCGACAATTTGAAACATGCAAAAAAAAGTGCAGAGCTTGCCCGGGTAAAGTATGGAGTAAAAGATAATGATATACTCAATGCAATAATGTATCATACAACGGGAAGAGTAAATATGTCTCTTTTGGAAAAGATAATATATATTGCAGATAAAATTGAGCCAAACCGGAATTATGAAGGTGTTGAAGAAATTAGAAATAAGGCATATACAAGACTAGATGATGCAATAATAAAATCTTTGGAAAACACTATTGAATACGTTAAAAACAGGAATTTGGTTCTTGATATGGAATCAGTAAATACACTTAATTATTTAAAGGAGGGTAAATGATATCAGTTCAAAAAAATATCGAAACAATTTTAAAAGCATGCGATAATAAAAAAGCTTATAACTTTGTTGTTTTAAATGTATCTAAAGCCAGCTCGATTACGGATTACTTCATCATTTGCAGCGGTAATAACGAGAAGCAGACAGTTGCAATTGCTGAAGAAGTGTTGGAAAAAGGAGCAAAGGAAGGAATAGATTTTTTCTATAAGGAAGGTTTTGAAACCGGAAGATGGATTTTATTAGAAACTGATGACATTATTGTTCATATTTTTCACAAGGATGAAAGGGAAATTTATGACCTGGAATCTTTGTGGTATGATAACAATTCATTGGATGTTGAACAATATGGAATAAAAAATTGGAAATAGGAGGTAATTATGAATAGTGTTATTCATACTAACAATGCACCGGCAGCAGTAGGTCCTTATTCTCAAGGAATAAAAGCCGGCAACACAATATATGTTTCCGGACAGCTTGCAATAAATCCGGCAACCGGGGAGCTGTACAAGGGTGGTGACATTAAAGAAGAAACAAGAATGTCCTTAATGAATGTGAAAGCTATTTTGGAAGAAGCAGGAGCAACATTGAAGGATGTTGTTAAATGCACGGTATTTATCAAGGATATGAATCAATTCGGACTAATTAATGAAGCTTATGCTGAAGTATTCCAAGATACAAAACCGGCAAGAGTTTGTGTAGAAGTGGCCAGACTTCCTAAGGACGGGAATGTAGAAATTGATGCAATAGCAGTGGTATAGTGGAAGGCGACAGGAATGTCCCCGTTCTTGTGTGGGGACACTCCTCTTTTTTTAGGGACAGTCTCTGCTGGATTAGAGGAATTCCCCGTTTTTGTTGCAGGAACACTGCAACTTTTTAGTAATTATTGTATCTGCTTCGTCTTTTCTTTCTGTTGATACGAATTCTTATATCGTTGTAAATTTTTAAAAGCAATATTGAAACCGCGGCAAATAATATAAGAAAACCAATAAACTTGACAATTGAAAGTAAAATGTTCCCTTGGCCTTCCTGTGCAGTACTTTTAACCGATATTGGAGATATTAAATTCACGGCACCTATAACTTTATTGTCAAGGGTATATTCAATTTTCCCTATAACACTGTTTTTTTCAATAGGCAGAGTTATATCGTTTATATATACATTCGATTTAATATCATCAAGTGTGTCTTTTTTGATAAGAGCAGTCAAATCACTTTCTGTAATCAGAGATATTTCCTTTGAATCACCGTTGGGTATTTTTATATTTCTTATAAAGGTATTTTTTCCAACCAATGTGGTAGATTCATATTCTCCAAACCCATAATTAAAAAGATTATGAGCATCTTGATACATTTCAAGAGAAATCCCCTTCATTGTAACTGCAATAAGTTCTGTCCCGTCTTTTTTTGCTGTTGCGACTAAACAGTTGCCGGCTTGGGGAGTGTAGCCTGTCTTTGCTCCCGTGGCATATTCATAGTAAGGGCTTATATATGCACCATCTACATAAATTTGATTGTAACTTGTATTATATATTAATTTATTCAAGGATGTAAAATATCTTGGCTCATCCTTTTTATTGGTTGTCTGTATTTCATACTTCGTTGTGGATACAATTTTTCTGAAAGTATCATTTTCCATTGCATACTTGGTTATTAAAGCCAGGTCGGCTGCGGTTGAGTAATGATTTGTATCATGAAGCCCGTGAGGATTTGTAAAATTAGTGTTATAAGCCCCTAATTCTTTTGCTTTTTGATTCATCATTTTCACAAAGCTCTCCAAGCTTCCCCCATAGTGCTTTGCAATTACAGAAGCCGCATCATTTGCCGAAGGCAGCATCAATGCATACAATAAATCTTTTAATGTCAGAATTTCTCCGGGCTCTAACGCTATGTGGCTACCTTCGATTTCAAAGGGAGTATCATCATCCACCGTAATAACATCAGTTAACTCTCCTGATTCTATGGCAAGGATTGCCGTCATAATCTTCGTTAAACTTGCCGGATACATTTTTTTGTCTGCACTTTTTTGCGCCAAAATAGTGCCGGAGGATGCATCGATTAAAACTGCTGACTCGCTGAGTATTGCGGGAGTCGCATATACGGTGTTGAAATTAACCAACAAACATGTAAAGATTAATATGTAGAATATTATTCGTTTTATCATGTGTAACTCCTTGTTTAATTGTATGGATATACCTTCATTAAGGGTAAGTATTTGGGGTCAAGCTATGAAGGAATGTCCCCAAAACAGGTGTCACCTTTATGGGATAGTCTATGGGGTAAAAGGATGTCCCTCGATTGGGTTATATATAGTTATATTGATTGCCCCATATAAATCAAATAATAGTATAGCAGAAAAATTAATATTTGTAATCAAAAATTTTGATTTTTTATATAAATAATGTATAATATATGAAAGGGTAACGTACCCGTAAATAAAGGGGATATAATATTAGGGGGAATTATGAACAACAGCATCTATGAGAAAGGACTTGCCGTTGTTTTAATCATTGTTATAATTATTATGGCTTTATTGGGAATTAAAATTTCCGGCAAGGAAAAAGAAGTTTTTTTTGCAGACTATTCAAATACAAATGAAGAAAATAAAGAGCAAAGCGAAAAAGACGAGTATATTTTTGTTGATATTGACGGGGCCGTATTTAATCCGGGAGTTTATAAGTTAATTGCAGGGAGCAGGGTTATTGATGCAATTAATTTAGCAGGAGGCCTTAAGGAAAAAGCATTTACGCAAAATCTAAACAAGGCGAGGAAACTGGTTGATGGAGAAAAAATTTATATATATTTAGAAGGTGATGAAGAAGCCGAAAGTTTACATCCTAACAATCTGATTAACCTTAACACTGCTTCAGTTGATGTTTTAATGTCTCTCCCGGGAATCGGAGAAGTATATGCAAATAGAATTATTGATTACCGAAATAAAAAACAATTCACTTCCATTGAAGAAATTAAAAATATCGAAGGAATCGGGGATAAAACTTTTGAAAAGTTAAAAGAGTTAATAACGGTAAATTGAGGCATTCACCAACGGGATACATAGATTGACAAATCTAAATTAATGATAAGTAACCGGTTTGATAAATTAAATATAGGAGTTAGAAAATGGATGCAAATAAGTATTATAGGAACATTCCTAAGGTAGATACAATAATGGAAAATGAAAAAATTAAGGAATTATTGGAAATAACAAGCAGAGAATCTGTTTTGGAATGTGCGAGAAAAGCTACTGAAGAGTTAAGAATGTTTATAAATGACAACCCAAATAATGAAGAAAAAATAAATGCGGAAATTAAAAATATAATAAATAAAATTACTCTGCTAGTACATAATCTGCTCGCATTTAATATGAAAAAAGTTGTAAACGGAACCGGGACAATTCTTCATACAAATTTGGGAAGAGCACCGATATCAAAAGAAGCAGCAAAAAGAGCAATGGATATTGTAACCGGATATTCAAACCTTGAATTTGATTTAGAATTAGGGAAAAGAGGCTCCAGATATTCGCATTTTGAAAAAATAATCTCGAAAATTACCGGGGCAGAAGCAGCAATGGCGGTGAATAACAACGCAGCTGCCGTGCTTTTGATTTTGTCTTCATTGGCTAAGGATAAGGAAGTAATTGTATCAAGAGGGGAACTGGTAGAAATAGGAGGCTCCTTTAGAATACCGGATGTAATGAAACAAAGCGGAGTGAATCTAATTGAAGTAGGCACCACAAATAAAACTCGCTTACATGATTATGAAGAGAAAATTTCTTCCGAAACGGCAGCTTTATTAAAGGTGCATACCAGCAATTATAAAATTGTGGGTTTTGCGGAAAGTGTTTCAGTCGAGGAACTATCCGATTTAGGTAAAAAATATAATATTCCTGTTATTGAAGATATCGGGAGCGGAGTGTTGGCTGATTTAAGCAGTTACGGGTTGACATATGAGCCCACGGTTCAAAACTCAATTAGGGCAGGAGTTGATATTGTATGTTTCAGCGGAGACAAACTTTTGGGAGGTCCTCAGGCAGGTATTATTGCAGGAAAAAAACAATATATAGATAAAATACAAAAACATCCTTTAAACAGGGCATTGAGAATAGACAAATTTACGGCTGCAGTATTGGAAAGTATATTTCATGAGTATATTGACGAAAAAAGAGCAATAAAAAACATCCCTGTGCTTAAAATGATAAACTTGAATATTGAAGACATAAAAATACGTGCAGAAAAGCTTTTGGCTAAGCTTGAAGATATGTCTGAGTATTTGGATTTTGGTGTAGAAGAATGTTTGTCTCAAATAGGAGGGGGAGCACTTCCTTTAGAAAGAATGAAAAGCTATGCGGTTTCAATAAAACCAAAAACTATGAGTTGTGCTAAGTTTGAAAGGGAATTGAGAAATTCCGAGGTACCGATTATTGGAAGAGTTGTAAATGATACTGTTTATATAGATTTAAGAACTGTTTTAGAAGGTGAAGAGCAGATAATTTATGACGAGATTAAAAATTTATTCAAATAATACTCTGGAGGTATTATGAGAAATATCATTATTGGAACAGCAGGACATATAGACCATGGTAAAACCACATTAATAAAAGCATTGACAGGAAGAGAAACAGACAGATGGGAAGAAGAAAAAAGAAGGGGAATAACCATTGATTTAGGATTTACTTATTTTGACCTTCCCGATGGTAACAAGGCCGGCATAATAGATGTGCCCGGTCATGAGAAATTTATAAAAAACATGCTGGCCGGAGTAGTGGGAATGGACATGGTGCTATTGGTTATTGCAGCCGATGAAGGAATTATGCCGCAGACCACAGAGCATATAAATATTTTAAACTTGTTAGGCGTGGAAAATGGAATTGTTGTTATTACTAAATGCGATATTGTTGACGAAGAATGGATAAGCCTCGTTAGAGAAGATATAACTGAAACCATTAGCTCTACATTTTTAGTAGGAGCCCCGATAGTTGAAGTATCATCCAAGACAGGGCAAGGTATAGAAAAGCTTATTCAAGAAATCACTAATATTGCCGATAAGGCAGTAAAGGAAAGAGAATTAAACACAATTCCAAGGCTTCCCATAGACAGAGTTTTTTCCATACAAGGTTTTGGTACTGTAATAACAGGTACTTTGATTACAGGTATCCTAAAAAAGGGAGAAGAAGTAGAAATTTATCCTGTTAATAAAATTTGCAGGATAAGAAATATTCAGGTTCATTCCTCTGATGTGGAAAAGGCTTATGCAGGTCAAAGAACCGCAATAAACTTGTCAAATGTTAAAAAGGATGAAATTTACAGGGGATGTGTTATTGCTCCCGTTAATTCAATGAAAAATACCATGATGCTGGATGTTAAGCTTAATTTGTTAAAAAGCTCCAAGCGAGTGGTAATAAACCGTTCAAGACTTCATTTTTACACCGGAACCAGCGAAGTTCTCACAAGGGTAGTGCTTCTTGACAGAGATGAATTAACACCGGGAGAAAGCTGCTATGCTCAGCTGAGATTAGAAGAAGAAATTGCCGTGAGAAGGGGAGACAAATTTATTGTAAGGTTTTATTCTCCTTTAGAAACAATCGGAGGAGGAGAAATTATTGAGCCTTTGCCTTTAAAAAGGAAAAGATTTGATGAGAACCTTATCGAAGAGCTTAAAATTAAAGAAAAGGGAACAGGTGCCGATGTTATAGAAAAAATAATTAAGGAAACAAAGGATTTACTCTCTGTTTCGGGCTTGGCAAAAACAACTGCATTGACAGAAACAGAAGTTCAAGACAATATTGAAATATTGGAACAGGAAGAAAAAATAACTCT
>Ga0209723_1001614_pt1 | contig 34108 bp, 52 predicted proteins | sample BiotimSIPDNA_2_FD_185750 | JGI IMG/M metagenome (GOLD analysis project Ga0209723, IMG submission 185750) | Anaerobic biogas reactor microbial communites from Washington, USA - Biogas_R2 time_0 SIP DNA (SPAdes) (version 2) | ecosystem: Engineered > Bioreactor > Anaerobic > Unclassified | place... | reverse complement strand
TGCCGATTGATGCCCACCCATAAGACGGCCACCAACATACGCCGGCACTCCATTTCTGTAAAAGGCACAACACGCCGCTCAGGAATTTTAGGAGCGGCAACCTGCGAAAGGAGTACCTATAAGAAATTGAACACCCACCCATAAGACGGCTACCAACCAAAAATACAGGAGTAATGAATGGAAGATAAGCAGTTACAAGAGATATCAGAGATTGAACGTCAGATTGCAATAGCAACAGATCCAAAGGTGACATTTAAGATTGAGGGGGTATCTAAGGCACAACAGGCGCTTGCCAGCGAACAGCGAGATTATGAGAAGGTGATTGAGTATGGGCGTATCTACTTATTAGCCAAGCGCAAGACCACCGAACTGATTGAGCCGAATATAAGCCAATATCACGGCAATAGATTTATAGGAAGTGACGATATCGTCACCTCCTATAAGCTATCCGATTATGGCTTCGATAAGAAGGAATGGAGCCGGCGCACCAAGTTGTTGGATTTCCCTGCGGATTACATTGACGAATTTATTGATGATTGCGTCGGCAAGAATAAAGAACCTACCTTCTATGGCTACCTGAATTTCATTAAGAAATATACACAGCCGATTGACGATGATGCAGAGCCTGAAATTGATAAGGCTGAAGAATTAAGGCAGAAGTGGGGTGTGGAATATGGACAGGTATGGATGTTAGGCAATCACCAACTGATATGTGGGGATTGCGATGATCGCCTAATCTTTAGGAGTGCGCTTGCCTTGGGCATCCCTAAGATGATATTGACTGACCCACCGTATGGAATGAACCTTGACACGGATTATAGCAAGTTGCCGAGTACGAAACCTGAAGGTAATAAGACTTATTCTCCGGTGAAGGGTGACAATCAAGAATTTCTTTATGATGACTTCGGATTGAATTGCCATGAGGAGTTTTGGTTTGGCGCTGACTATTATCGCAAATCAATACCTGATGGTGGATCATGGCTTGTCTGGGATAAACGGGTGGAGGAAAAGTTTGACGCTATGATCGGATCAGCATTTGAGTTGATATGGTCCAAGAATGAACATAAGCGCGAGATTATAAGATGGAATAACACCCTATTTTCTGGTAATGCAGAAGCTAAAGACAAGCTTCACCCAACAATCAAGCCAACAAAAGTCGTCGCATGGATAATCGAGAAATACAGCAATAAGGGGCAAATCATTATTGATATGTATTCAGGAGCTGGATCAACAATAATCGCTTGCGAAAATCTTGAACGGATATGCACAGCGATTGAGATTGAACCGAAATATGTGGCAGTTACACTTCAGAGATTTCTTGATGCATTTGAGATTGAGCCGAAGTTGAAGGAGGGGGCATGGCAGGGATAGAGAGAGTTCATATATTACAGGGATTCAGGAATAGCGATGGGCGTGATAAGAAAAGCCTGGATATGGAACAAACCGCCAATGAAACATATTTTGAGTTATTCGATAAATTGAGTATGCCTCTTCAAGAAGGCGTAGAAATTATTGAATGTAACTGGGCAGGTGACAGCGAAGCAAGATATGACTACATAGACGGGATTGATGTATTTCTTAATCTTCAAAATGGACACAGAATAACCATTCAAGAGAAATTCCTTTTTACCAATTTCCACAGTGCTACATTCACAGACACAAACCGACTTGGATATCCAGGAAGCTTTTACACCTGCATAGCTCAATACTATTTTGTGGCTTATGCGAAGGACTATCCGAATGACAAGAGTTTCAGGGATTACATTCTAATCGACTTTCCTGGACTGCTCCGATACGATGCGAATGGCAAGTTGAATTGGAAGATTAATTCTAATACTTGGCAAGGATTAGAGCGGATCAATTTCAGATACTTATTCTACGACGAAATCCCAAGCGATATTGTAATTTACAGAAGTGACATTGGCACAAATCAGACGCCAATGCCGCTATGGGAAGGATGGTAACTATGGCACGTAAAACATGGGTGAAACTAAAACGAGGCTTGCTGATTGACCCGAAGCACCGCATGGCACTGGGCAATCGAATCTGGCTGTATATGTATATGCTGGATATCGCCGACTGGGACACGGGCAAAGTCATCGAGTGGCGTGACAAAGCCGCCGCCGACGAGCTGCAAATGCCCCTGACAACGGTGCGGACACAGCGCCGACAAATCGAAGAAGAGGGGTACATATCCTGTCATCAGCACAGCGACCACCAGACAATCACGATTAAAAAGTGGGTGAATCCCCGCGAATACAGCGGGCAGGTATACAACGCAGAGGGGAGTGTAGAAGAATATGCACCCCTTGAGGACGCCTTAAAAACAGAGGGTGAGTATGAGGGTGTTAATGAGGGTGTTAATGAGGGTATCCAAAACTTAACACCACTACATATTAACCACATATCACATATCACAAGTCATTTAAAAGGGGTGGACGCCGATTTATTCAAAGCCTGCCAGCGAATCTACGAATCCAAAAAAGGTGCGCTTATCACGGACGGCGCTTCGTTTGCGCTTATGGTGCAAAACTTCAAGCGCAACGGTGCAACGGCTGAGGATTACGCCGCCGCCATTGATGCTATGGATGCAGACAAGCGCTACAAGGGCAGCAAGCCAACAAGCTATGAAAAGTGGGCGCTCGGCATAGCGGACAGGCGCAGGAATCCAGCACGCTTTTCAAGCGATAAGAAAATCAGAAACGACGCCGACAAGATGGACCCTGAAACGTATCGGCGTTCGTGGCAAAGACAAAACTCAACTATTCAATCGAAAGGATAAAACATGCACCAACATTTAACACTTGTCGGCTATCTCGGCGGTGAGCCTGAACTTCGCTTCACGGCGAAGGGCGATCCCGTGACAACGTTCAGCCTGGCGGTATCGGGCTACAACGACGACACCACCTGGTTCCGCATATCCGTGTGGGGCAAGCAGTCGGAATCGTGCGACAAGTTCCTGCACAAGGGCAGCCTGGTGCTGGTGGAAGGACGCTTGACGCACGACGACAAGGGCAATCCGCGCACTTACCAGCGCAAGGACGGCACATGGGCGGCGAGTTTCGAGGTGAACGCCAGCAACGTGCGCTTCTTACCGGGCAAGGGCGAAAGCACTTCGGACGGTGACTTCGACGACGGCACGCAGGGCTTACCGTTTTAGGGTGATGCATGAATAGACCTACTGAATACGCCGTTTTTAAGAGACTGCTTTATGCCCGTGCTGATTACGACCCGCACCTGCGAAGGCACGACGTGAACGTGATGATCTGGAGCGCCTGCGATCGAGCCTTCACGAAGCTTGACGACCACCAGTGCGACCTTGTGACGATGCAGAGCAGCCGCCTGATGAAAACATGCAAGGGGCTTGGCGCAGGCGGATCGCTGGAACTGCTTGCCGCGATTGGCGATGTGATTGGGGGGGAGTGATGACAAAGTGGATTAGTGTGAAAAACGATTTACCGCTCATAGTGACATCGAGCGGCAGGATGATAAATGGATAAGGAGTGTGAGGAATGAACAGACCGAGTTACAAAGAGTTGCTCTTCGACGAACGTAAAGACCGTGAAGAACAATTGCGATGGATAAAAGATGCGGTTACTGGGAGCGCAAAGTTTTACGGAGATCCTCCGTATAGCTATGAGGAGGAACTTGCCAGAGAAATTATGCAGCTGCACACCCGCATTGCCGAGCTTGAGGCGGAAATTGACCAACTTACCGCTCACGATGCTACAGAGCGGCAGTACGATAAGTCTCCTAACGATACACAAACGCAAACAATTGTGTACGGTAAGGAGAGTGAGGAGTGATGGTTGATGAATTGATGGATGTTTATATTGATGGTGCAATCTTTACAACAGGTGTTGATGAGGACTCTCAAGAAACGACAATTATTATTGGATGGGATTGCGAAAAGGGTTTTGGAAATATGGCAATCAAGCAAGTTGTAAGTGACGGGGACGTTCAATTCTTTATTGATAACGAGATGATGAGTCGTGAGTTTCTGAAGCGTGTTTTGTGTGCGATTGTGGATAAGGCAATACTAAGCAGCGGTGAACCCGATGCCTAAATCCGAACTTGAAGAAACGCTTGCTGCTGTTGGAGATGTGCTATGACCCACAACGTTTACCTTCCGATTGTTCACGGCGGCGGCACGAAACCAAAAATCCACAGCTTTCAAGTGGGATGGGATAACGAAGACCGTGTTGAGCAGTACCAGAACGCGTTAGGATTGCAGAACGGATTCGACCAGCACCTTCTTGGTGATTATCCCCTCATCACCGTGCAGATTGAGGAGTGGTACACGTGGTATAACCTGACCTACGGCGGCGCAAGGGGCGTTATCGAACCGCACCTGCTAACGTACAGCAAGGCGACCCGCACGTTCCCCCGTGAAGCAGAAGCAATCGCATGGATACAGGCACACCCCGGAAAGAGTTATATTATCGGCAACGAGCCTGATGGTGACCTATCCGAAGGCAACGAAGCGAATACCATGAGCGTGGATGAGTACGTGGACTTTTACCACAAGGCAAGCGTGATGATTAGAACAGCCGACCCGACTGCGAAAATCATACTTGGCGCATGGGCTGGCGGTGTGGGCGAGTACCCCTTGCCCGAACACAACGAGCAGGAATTTATGTCACGCTATCTTTGCAGATATATGGACATACCTGACATAGACGGCTTTTCGTTTCACGTTTACCAGCACGACAAACACGACAACCCCTACCCTGCAAACAAGTTAGACATGTTCTGTTCCTACGTGGACGACTGGTATCGCAACGGGTGGACGCTTACCCGTGACGTGTACCTGACCGAGTTCGGCTTTTATGGACCAGACCCTGCTGGAACGACTGAGAACTGCAGGGCGTTTATGGACTGGTACATACCCTACCTGCGACAACACGAACAGGTCAAGGGGTATTGGTGGTGGGAATGGGCTTTGCCGAGCATGCTTGTTATTGACGGGCAAGCGACTGAATTGGGATTGTATTATAAGGGATTGGAGGAGTGATGGACAGAGACGGATTCCCGACCCCGCAAGAGCTTGATTATATCAAGTCATTCGATGTTCTGGAATATGACTGGAATGTACTGATGATTGTTATTCGAGCTCTTTGCTGGCGTTGGGGAGAGAAATACTTCTACAAAGATGGTAATGAGTGGGTTGCAATCACGGGGGGCTGGTCTGGTAATGAGCTTGTAATATCCGCTCTAAGAGAAAATACGATGTTTTGGATGCTTTACTGGAAGCAGTCTAATCGTGGCGGTAAATATGTGTTTGAGGAAATGAGAAAAACAGAAAGTGAGGAGTGATGAACGTTATCAAAGTGATTGTGGATGAAGTGCCGAATGGCTGTGATAGATGTACGTTAGTAGATAGTTATGGAAATTGTGCGCTGATAGGGAGGTCAGTGATTTCGCACTCAACACCAAGAGATGACTATTTATATAACAAGCGCCCCGATTGGTGTCCGCTTATTCTTGAAGAAGATGTTGAGAATTGGCTGATGACAAGACCGCAAAAACTGAATTTTACCTGTAGTGTTTGTGGGAAAAGACTACATCTACCGCCGAGTCAATTAATAAAGAGAAAGTATTGTTCAAACGAATGCGCTCATAAAGATATGGTAGGCGAGAATGGTTCAAACTGGAGAGGGGGGAAAAAGAAAATAAATTGTGATTACTGCGGTAAAGAATTTTATAGAAAACCGTCGCACATTTATGATGGAAATAATTATTGCTCCAACAACTGCAGGCAGCGCGCACAAATAGGAACTAAAAGGCCAGAAACGCGGAATAGAGTTATAAAATACTGTCGGGTTTGCGGTAAAGAGATTGAAGTAAAAAAATCACATGCCGATATAGAGGGCAACTATTGCTCGCTTGAATGCAGGACAATAGGATATGTAGAAAATGGTGTTTTCTCTGGTGAAAACAATCCTAATTGGCGTGGTGGAAAAGTTGAATTGATATGCGAAAATTGCGGCAAAAAATATTATAAGACGCCCTCATTGGCTGATAAATCAAGATTTTGTTCAAGATCCTGTTTAGCCTTATGGCGAATAAAGAATGAGGAGTTTGATTATATGAAAAGATCGTATAAGAGCGGAAAAAGAAGCGATATGAATGGGATGTATTTTAGATCTTCTTGGGAAGCAAATTATGCCAGATATTTAAATTGGTTGATTAGTTTGGGTGAAATAAAGTCATGGGAATTTGAGGTTGATGAATTTAAATTCCCTGTAAAACGAGGGAATGTCAGATACCTACCTGATTTTAAGATTCTGAATAACGATGGATCAATTGAATATCACGAAGTTAAGGGTTATATGGATGACGACAGTCGTGTGAAATTAAAAAGGATGGCAATATATTATCCAGAAAGTAAGATTGTTGTAATTGATAAAGACTGTTATAGAAGTATTGAAAAACAAGTTTCGGGAATAATAGGGGGCTGGGAAAAGTGAAAAATTTATTCTTCTATCTCATCCACGTGATCGGCGAATATCTTGGTATTAGCGAACTGAAAGGAGTTAAGCGATGATATTTGTAATTGGAGCGGTTTTGGTGGGAGGGATAGCGTTTTGGCTAATGAATTGTAGCTTTAACTGTCAATATAATGACTGGAGGGATGTGGCATTGATGATCGTAGCCATATTATTGCCGCTTGCCATTTCAACTGGATTGATATTTCTAAACTGGCATATGTGTTCTAAGGACGAGATTGTCGAGCGTATTGATATTTATGCGGGTTATAACGAAAATGAAATATCGGGGAGTTGGTTTCTATTGGGTGGATGGATAGACGAAGAAGATGTTGTTTACTATTGGGTAGATGATAACGGCGTAAAGTCTAAGCACAATCAACCTATGGATGATTCAGTTTTTATTGAGGATGGTGGTGAATATCTGTTGCTGAGACAAAAAACCTGCCCCGAAAATTTGCGATGGCTCTTTATTTGTGGCGAAGTAGCGGCGGAGTTCCATGTTCCTGAAAATTCAATTAGACAAATGTATCAATACCAATAGGAGGCAAAATGACTGAACCGACTGTGACCCGTGACGGCAACGGGGGCTTGAATATCCGCACCCGCAACATAGCCCTGATGGGCAAAATGCTGAAGATAAAGACCAAAGCCTACTACATGACCGACGACGACCTTGACGAACTGTACGCCGTCCTGCACGCCCGTGAAACCGCAAAGCAGTGGCGCAAGGCTGGTGACTTCCTGGACAGGCTTGACGAGCTGGAGGACGAATTGGACAGGCTTGACGAATTGGAGGCGAAATGATGCAATTCTACGTTGGATTGATTTTAGGTGTACTGATAGCAGAGGTGGCAAATTTACTTCTACTTGCCCTGTGTTCTGCAAGCGGGAGGGGCGATGACCGAGAATAAGTGGATTAGCGTGAAGGATAGATTGCCGGAAGAGGATGGTATTTATATTGCCTATCCGACAATGACAGGAAACGTATACCCAGTTAGATATTTCAAAGGATTTCATTGGCGAACAATAATGGGCAGCGATGTCTGGGATGCACCTACTCACTGGATGCCCCTACCCGAACCACCGGAGGCTAACGATGACCGAGAATAATATCACCTATGCTTATATACCCGACCTTGAATTTCCGACCCTGCACCGCTCCTGCGAAACGTGCAAGCACTGGGATGACGATAGTGCACTTGACGGGTACGCCACCTGCGACTGCCTGATTTACGTTCACAAGGGCTGGCGGCTGTCCTTCCGTGAGGATTATGTCCGCACACCTGTTGCGATTGTCCGCACGCATAAGGATTTCAGCTGCGGATTGTATGAGCGGAAATAGCCCCTTCGTTTGCCCGAAGTGCCGCCGTGAGATTGGCGTCTTCCAGGACGACCTGCTGCTGATTGACGGGCTGATTGTCAAGGAGCTGCACGCCGTTTGCGCTAACTGCGGGCATGAATTGCACTACACCTTGAGCGGCAGGCGCTTTGAGCTGATGGTGGAGCGGCTGAAGGAAATGGAGAAATCCACCACGAATTTTTAAGGTTAATCACTTGCAATTTGTATAGTGTTTGTGATAAGATAGTATTAGCTGATCTACCACGTGTAGAAACAGTAACGGGTTCGTTACGAAATAGCGAACCCAGAAATTAACAGCTTACCGGGCAACACTTGGGTTTACCGCCGAGTCATCACGATTGAGATGAAATCAATCAGATGAATTCGGCGTTTTTGTTTTAAGGAGGCGTTATGGTATTAGATTTGACAGGGGCGTTGGTTGCAGGAATCCCATTGATGCTGGTGGTGATCGGACTTGTGCAATACGTGAAAGAAAAGCTTGGCTGGTCGGGTATGGGGGTTGAGATATTTGCGATTGTACTGGGTGTAGTGATGGGATTTGGCTATCACGTTTATGCAGCGGAAAGCGTTGTCTGGAACTTCAACTTCATATTCGAGGGCGTGATCTACGGACTGGCTGTTGGACTTGTTGCGACCGGAATATACAAAGCCTATCACGAAGAAAAATAAATAGTTTACACCGGAGCGCACATGGACTGGACAACAATCATCGTAGCAGTAGTTGCAGCGCTTGGCGGCGGTGGGATTGGTGCGGCATTTATCGGCTGGATCGCTAACCGTGACAAAGTGCGGGCTGACGCTTACACCACGATATCGGCGGTGTATGAAAAGCGGCTTGAGGCACTAACGGCGCGGGCGTGCCAGTTAGAGGCGCGGGTTGAGCAGTTGGAGCAGACAATCGCCGGATTGAAGGTGGAATTGGACGAGCGTGAAAATATAATCGAGACATTGCAGCGGGAAAACGACGACCTGAAATCCGAAATCAAGAAGCTGATTGCCGAGAACAAGTGCAAAGACGGCAAGATCGCAAAGCTGCAATCCCAGGTGAAGGAATTGACCGCACGGCTTGACGCTATGAACGGGAGCGGTGGTGGATAGGCTTGCGGGCATTATCCGGCGGCTGCTTGAGCTTGAGCGCAAGTTCGACAAGCTGGAAGACCGCGTTGGCGTGCTGGAGGACAACACAACTTCGTGGGACTGCCGGATTGAAGACCTGGAAGAGTGGCAAGAGAAAGTTGACGACCACCTGGATACGATTGACAATGAATTATAGGCATCTTAGCAGACCATTACTCTTTCCCTTGGTCAAGCTGGGGCGGCATGGGGCTTTTACTCCTTTCACCCGTGACCGCCCCCAAAATTGGCATTATTTTATGCGCTGTTTGTGAAAGAGGATCAAGACTGGTCATCTTGGACGGACACCCCACCAGCAAGGGGAAATCCACCCCTCCTGACCAGAGGTTGTTCGTGACTTATAACGAAACTCGTTATATTTGATACACAGAACGTAAAACATTGCTGGAGCGCATTGGCATTATGAACATTCGTGACGTGATTGACTTCGTCGACAGTTCGCCATGTTGGTGGACGTGGAAACGGCTGCATATTCGGAGCGTAGAGATATGGCACAGATAGACCCGCTTGTGTCCTTCGTGGGCGGCGTGACACGTGTCAAGACAATGGCAGACGGGTCACCGCGCTTTGAGTTTGACGCAGGGGAAGAGGCAATCGGCGCAATGCAGAAGTTAGCCGAGGCGCAAGCGAGCAGGCGCTATTTGTACGTGTTGGTGTTTGACGCAGACGAGTGGAAAGAATTCGAGAGCAATCAGAAGTGATTGAAAGGTGAACAATTCGCGACTAATGTCGATTAAAAGCAATCCTGACGCAACTTTAGACGAAATCATGGCAACGCTCGATATTGAGGAGCGCCGCTATGTGTTTGCGCGTGCTTTGACGACAACGGACAAAGAAGCCTATGAAGAAATCGGCGTTTCGTATAACTGGCTGAAAGCGCACGACAAGGAAAAGCTGAATGGGATTGCTGCCGAGCTGGTCAAAGACGTAGGCTTTCAGATTATGCAGCTGATCAAACAGCACGGCGTGAAAGCGGCAAAAGAGATTATCGCAGAACTTGATGACAGGAACGTGAGCGTGAGATCGCAGGCGGCAACGCAGATTATTGACCGGATTATCGGCAAGCCCACCCAGAGCGTAGACCAGAAGACCGAACAATCCGGCGAATTGAAGGTAAAGATCGAATATGTCAATACCCCATATCAAACTGCCGAGCTACCATCCGGCGCAAGCGGTGATCCACCAGAAGCTGAATAGGTTCAATGTTCTGGATTGTGGGCGGCGGTTTGGGAAAGACATCATGTTGAGGAACTATACCTGTGAGGGATTGGTCGAGAGTGAGCCGGTTGCGTGGTATGAGCCGACCTTCAAGAGCTTGCAGGTGAATTGGGATTGGTTCGTGAACACCTTGGCACCTATCACAAAGACGAAATCGGAGCGTGACCGCACGATTGAAACGATCACCGGCGGCGCGCTTGAAATGTGGTCTTTGCAGGATCGTGACGCTTCACGTGGTCGGCACTACAAACGCGCCGTGATTAACGAGGCGGCGTTTGTTCCGCACCTGGAATATGCCTGGAATAGCGTGATCCGCATCACGCTTGCCGATCTTCAAGGCAGTGCGGTTGTGTCGGGAACGCCCAAAGGCAGGAACTTCTTCTGGCACCTGTTCCGATTGGGTGAAGACGATCGTGAGCCGGAATGGTCAAGCTTTCAGCAGACATCCTGGGACAATCCGTATATCTCAAGGTCGGAGCTGCAGCACTTGAAAGATACCTTACCGGAAATCATTTACAGACAGGAAATACTTGCCGAGTTTATCGACGATCAAGGCGGCGTCTTCCGGCGAGTGCAGGAAGCGGCTATCCTTGAGCCTTCAGAGCCAATCGCAGGCAGGCAGTACATCGCCGGCGTGGACGTGGCAAGTTCGATTGACTATACCGTCGTGACCGTTATGGATACCGAAAGTAAAGACATGGTATTTCTTGACCGCTTCAACCGCGTGGACTATCCCGTGCTTGAAGATAGGCTTGCTGCCGTGTATGCCCGTTGGGGCTTGCAGAGCATGACCATTGAAGCCAACAGTATCGGGCGTCCGGTGATTGACCACATGCTTGAGCGGGGATTGTCTGTGCGGGCGTTCACCACCACCAGCGCCACGAAGCAGGCAATCATTCAGGGCTTGCAATCCGCCTTTGAGCACGGCAACATCCGCGTGATTGACGACCCCATACTGGTGGGTGAGCTGTTGAGCTTTGAGAGCAAGCGCAACGCAAGCGGGAGCTTCAGCTATTCTGCGCCTGACGGGATGCACGATGACACGGTGATGAGCCTTGCGATAGCGTGGGATGCGTGCACAAGTAACAGCGGCTGGGCGATCTATTGAGGTGATTATGAATAATGATTATAAATTTGTAAAAAGTGTGAGCCTGAATGACCTCCCCCGTGAAGCGTGGCAGTATATCACGGGTGACGACGTTAGCGCTGGTGATATCGGAAACTATATGCGTTCAATCCCGTGGATGTTTCGCGGTGTGGATATCCGCAGTAACGCGATCACGAACATCCCCTTCCTGATTATGAAGGGTGATGACATATTCGATGACAGCGAGAACTGGGAGAACAAACTTGGATTTCTACCGCACCCGAAACAGCTATTCGGATTGATAGAAGCGAGCCTGACCATCTTTGGCTACTCCTACCTGTTCCGTGAGCAGACCGCTTTCAAGAATACGAACTTGCGCTACCTGATGCCGTCCACCATCAAACATAAAATCAACGAGCAAACGGGTGAGATCAAGTTCACCCGCACCATCAAAGGCACGCCGGCGCAGTACACGCCTGACGATATTGTCTACCTGTGGAAGCCCGATCCCTTCGTTGAGTTGGGTCCACCAACTGCATCACCCGCTATGGCAGCCGCCAACGCTTGTGGGGTGCTGTTGAATGTGGACTTATTCGCTAGCCAGTTCTTCAAACAGGGCGCAGTCAAGACCACCCTGCTGACGACACAGAACATCATGCCGGCAGAACGTGACCGCTTGAAATCTTGGTGGAAGCGTGTGCTGGGCATGGATCGAGCCTGGCAGACCGATATCATCAACGCCGAAAAGATTGAGCCTGTGCAGATTGGCGAAGGGCTTGAGAGCTTGCAGAACAATGACCTGACCGAAAGCAAGCGGATTGACATCGCCGCCTCGTTAGGCATCCCGTACAGCGTGCTTTTCAGCAATGCCAGCAACCGGGCAACCGCCGAACAGGACGACATGCACCTGTACGATAAAACAATCATTCCAGAAGCTAACTTCATTCAAGCCGCCCTGAACGAACAGGTATTCGAGCCGCTTGGATACAAGCTGCAGTTCCACCCTGACCAGATGAGCATTTACCAGGAGGATGAGAACGAGCGAGCGCAATCGCTTATCCACCTGATTAACGCCCTTGAAAAGCCGGAAGAGTTCCTGCTTGCCAGTAAGATATTGGGCTATGACATTGACATTGAAACACTGGCTGAAATTCAGGCGTTGGTTGCGGCAAAGAATGAGCGGCGTGACACTATGGCGAACTTGATACCAGCAGCAGAGCCACAAGTGCCACAGGTTGAGCCTGAACCGGAGCCTGAACCGCAGCCTGAAAACTTGCGGATGATTGACCTTGAGAAATGGGAAACGAAATCTATTAATCGTGTGAAGCAGGGGCGACCTGCAGACTGCCCCTTTGAGAGTAAGCATATCGAGCCTTTGACCCATGCCAGTATAAAAGGGGCACTGTCAGAGGCTGAAAGTGAAGAGGATGTAAGAGCCGTGTTTGCTGACTTGACCTGGATGGGCTATCCGTAATGGCTGATATTATCAACCGCCTGGAGCTTGAAGCGGAACTTGCAAGGCGATTCAGCAAGTTATCTTCCGCACACCGCAAAGAGCTATTGCGGCTGTTGGGTACGCCGCCCAGTTATGCCAATGTGCCGCAAGCCTTTTGGGAAAAGGTGATTAGCGAATTGAACGGATCGCTGCTGCCCTTCCTATCCGAGATTTACATGCAGCAAGCGGAGACCGTGTTGGGTGAATTACCGGTTGCCGTGGATTGGGCGGTTGTCAATCAGCAAGCGGCATCATGGGCAAAGCAGCACGCCTATGACCTGATTTCAGGGCTGACCGAAAACACAAGGAACGTTGTTCGCGAGTCTATCAGTTCCTTCTTTGAGCAGCAAATGACCCGCGGCGATTTAGAGACAATGATTGGCAGGGCGTTTGGACCCGTACGCGCTGAAATGATAGCCGTGACCGAAGTCACAAGGGCTGCCAGCGCTGCAGAGATTGCGATGGGCGAGAGCTTAGCCAATGAAGGTATCCAGATGATTGCAACCTGGTACACGCGCAACGACGAATTGACCTGCCCGATTTGCGAGCCGCTGAACAACAAAAAGGCGGATGGCTATACGGGCAAGCGCAAGCCCTACTGGAACAACCCGCTTACAGGTGGACGAATTGAAGGACCGCCAGCACACCCCCGCTGCCGGTGTTCAATCGGATGGGAGCTGCCGAAATGAACGGTACAAATATCGAAATTCGCGGCTGGGATAAGTTTCGGGCAAGGATTATGGGCGCAACTGAAGGCTTGAAGTCCGGCGTGAAAGCGGCAACCGTGCATATCGAGGGCAAGGTGAAATCATACCCACCCGCCACACTTGCCAACAAACCCAAGACGTATATGACCGGGCAGTGGAACAGCTGGTATCAACGGGGATGGGGCAGCAAGTGGGCATTAGCCGACGGAAGCTGGCACGGCACAAAGTCGTCAGAACAGCTCCAGCAGAAGTGGACAACCCGCTTTGAGAACGGTGGACTCACGGGCATAGTCGGCAATAACGCTACTTACGCAGTCTATGTGATGGGTGAGCGCAAAGAGCAGGCAACAGCGCTGAAGGCGATCGGCTGGAAATCCGTTGAGGATATTGCAGAACAGGAGCATAAAACGGTGCAGGATTTTATCAAGGCAGAAGTAGACAAGGCGATGGGTTGATGTTTACTAATTGGCACGACATAACAAAGCGCAGCATAAAGCCGATGGAAGGCGGTATTGTAACCGCACAGATCCAATGGGAATTATACGAACTTATAAATTTATATGATGAATTGCAGCCGCGGCATGTGCTTGAGATCGGATCGCAGTTTGGCGGCACGCTGTATTACTGGCTTGAGGGCGCAGAGGAAGGCGCTAAGGTTGCCAACATTGACATACTGCAGAACATGAAACCGGATGACGCCGAAAGCCTTCCTGACAGGTGGGCGAGCTGGGCGCCGGTTGGTGTGGATTATAAAACCTTTATTGGCAGAAGTGATGAACCGCAAATCTATGAGGAGGTGATCCAGTTTCTCGATGGTGAAATTGATTTCCTGTTTATTGATGCGGATCACAGTTACGAAGGCGCAAAGCGTGACTTTTGTAAATATGGTCAGCACGTCAGGAAAGACGGCATGATTGCCCTTCACGACCTGGTAACGCCGGACTTCTCCCCACATATTCAGGTGGGAAGGTTGTGGCGTGAAATCCAGGCGGCAGGATACAGGACGCAGGAATTACAAGCCGGAGCGAAATTCGGCGGGATTGGAGTGGTTTATGTCTAAATTGAGAATACAGGTTCATAACTGGCAGGGAAAGGCTAACGACCTTATAACAGCATTGAAGCGGCAGGGCGCAAGCATTGTCAGCACAAGCCCCGACATCTTATTGATTGATTTTGATAACTCGCCTTATTATGTCAAGAAGCTTGAGGCGGCTTACCAGCAGGGAGCAGAGATTGCGCTGTATTCACACGGCGCACCTGTGATTACTGCTTATGACCGGGTGTGGGTGCCTGACCCACGCGTGAGAGTTTACCTTGCCCAATCGCAAGGGCAAAAAGAGGTCATGGAGGCATACGGCTATCCACACCCGATTGAAGTGATCGGCTGGCATTACTGCAAGGTTAAGAAATTCAAGCCCGTCAGCGAAATCAAGAATATCCTGTTTGCCCCGTGGCACCCCCACAGCAACGGCTATATGCAGCAAGCACAACTGCAAGCCAATACTGATGTTTATAACAAGCTGCGCCAGATGCCCTACCAGCTGACGGTGATGCACATAGGCGACCTGCGTTATAACGGGTTGAGAGAAGACCGGAACGTTACTTATATCAAGTCAAAAATGATTAACCAGCACAGCGTTGAAGAGATTGACAAGGCTGATGTGGTGGTCGCTAACTATGTCGGCACCTTTGGCGCCTTGGCGGTTGCCAGAGGCAAGCCAACCGTACTGTACGGGCAGAACGTCCGTCCCCATGACGGCTATTGCGACGCAGATGTCACCTATGTCAAGAACTGGGATAAGTACCGAGACCTGCTTTTCTACCCGCACGATATCAGCGAACTCAAGCCTGTGGCAACGCAGAACATGATTGAATACGCTGCCCGCCACGAAGCTAAAGAGTGGCGCGAGAAATTCATTGGCGATCCGCTGGATGAAGAGAAATTGTATAAAACATTGCAAGATTTGTTGGAGGTTAGTGATGACTGATAGAGCCGTGAAAATAATCAGCAAGGACGAAAAGACCGCCGTTGTGGGTGGATGGGGTGTTGTGTTTGGCGGGCAGGATTTGGTCGGCGAACATTTTGCGCCTGACACCGACTTTGACCTGGAGTATGTGCCTAACAAGCACGTTTATTATGACCATGCCTTATCAGACGTGAAGAATGATATTGGCAAGGTTATGAAAAACACGGTTGAAGATATGGGCGTATGGGTTGAGGCGCAGATTGATAGAGCCAAAGCCTATGCAGAAGAAGTATTGAAACTGATTGAGAAGGGCATTATAGGGTGGTCATCCGGCACAGCCGAACACCTTGTCGTGACCGAAGGCAAAGCGATCAAACGCTGGCCGATTATTGAATTTAGCCTCACGCCGACACCGGCGGAACCCCGCACACTTGGGGTGGAGAGGTTGAAGATATTAGCGAAGGATAATCCTGAGCTGAAGGCGCTCATTCCGCAGGAATCCGGCGAGGATTCGGAAAGCGCAGCGACGGTTGAACCTGAGCAGCAAACAACTAACACTATTAAAACTATGGAGGACACTATGTCTGATGTAACTTTGAGCATGGATGAATATAAAGACCTGCTCAAGGCGCAAATCAAAGCTCCTGACGCAAAGCCAGAACCACCGGCTGAAGCAGAAGACCCACGGGTCAAAGCATTGTCAGATAAGCTTGATGCGCTTACACAACTTATTGAAACATCCCCGAAACTGAAGGACGCCGGTTATGTGGCACCTGACAGTGAAGAGGATCACGCAGGCACCAAATCGTTTGGCGATTTCCTGGTTGCCGTGAAGCGTGGTAACGTCAAACGAATCAACAGCGTTTATAAGACCGCCCTGGCAGAAGAAGACGGCGCAACCGGCGGGTACTTAGTACCTACCCAATTTGAAGCGCCGATTATTGCAGCCGCTGAACCTTTCAGCGTTTTGCGTAATGCCGGAGCAACTGTCATCCCGATGCGTCACAACACCGTTGAAGTTCCAGCCCTCGATATTGAGACAGCCCCATCAGCAGGCGACACCGCTTATGCAGCTGGTGTAGCAGCCGTTTGGGAAGCTGAAGCTGGCGCTATTGACGAAAGCGAACCCCGCTGGCGGATGGTGAAATTGATGGCTAACAAACTGGCGGCTTACAGCCTCGCATCTAACGAGCTGATTTCCGACAGCCCCGAATCCATCGAATCAATCCTGACAGTCATGTTCGGGCGTGCGATTGGCTCAAAAGAGAACTACGGCTTCTTCCGTGGCGACGGTGTGGGTAAACCGCTGGGCATCCTGGAAAGCAACGCAATCATCAGCGGCACACGATCTGCTGCGTCCACAGTGGCGCTGGCTGACCTTTCGCAGATGATGAGTGACTTCCTGCCTTCAAGTTGGGGCAAGGGCGCCTGGTTTGCTAACCCAACCGTTGCAGACCAGCTGATTCAATTAGTCAGTTCACCGCTTTCCTTTATGGAAAACATTCGCAACGCATCCATCCCCGTTCAACTATTGGGTATGCCTTTGTATTTCACGGGCGCATTGCCTTCACTTGGCACAACCGGTGACATCGTACTTTGCGATCCATCCTACTACCTGATTGGTGACCGGACGGGCATTTCGATTGCCTATTCTGAGCATTACAAGTTTGTCAATGACCAGGGTACATGGCGGGTGACCAAGCGTGTGGACGGGCAGCCGTGGATTGACAACTACATCACCCTTGAAGACGCATCTACTACCGTGTCACCCTTCGTGACATTGACCACAAGTGTCACGTAGAGGGAAGGAGCAATAACATGAGTGAACGAAAACTTTCTGAAATGCTTGCCCTTGTGGCAGCTATTGACCCGGACGCCTACACAACCGGCACCCAAGAAAGCGACGAAATCGATATGCAGATGCACCGCGAGGTGATTTTCATTCTGCAGGTTGGCACCATTGCTGTTGGTTCAACCGTCGATTTCCGGATCTACCAGGGTGTGGACAACGAAGGCACGGCAGGCGAAAGCTATGTGCTTCTCAAGGAAGCCACTGCGCTTGGTGATACCGACGACGACAAGCAGGTGATTATCAACGTACGCGCTGATGATTTGACTGCTGGATATCGCTGGATCAAGGCAGCGGTTGTTCTTGGTGGCACCGCCGACAATGTTGATATGAGCGCCGTTGCGCTTGCTGACCGTACGCGGTTCAGCCATGCTGTAACCAGCACCAGCTACGGTGACCTGTCAACTGTTGACGAAATTGTCGCCTAATTAACCCACTATCAAAGGGGAGGGTGAAAGCCCTCCCCACAAGGAACACCTATGAAGATATTGCTGTTCTGCCCGCTGAATCCTGAGTTTGACGCTAAGGGTAAGCGCACTGTTCAAATCTATGGCAAGACTAACCAGTCCATATTCAGGCAGGATTATCCAAAGCTGGATATGTGGTTCTCAAAGGGCGACAATCCCTTCTTTGACAGCAACGGCAGGCATAACATCGCGCACAACTACAACAAAGCCCGCAGGATGGTATTGGACGGCGATTATGACGCCCTCTTGACAGTTGAAGCCGACATGGTGATTCCGCCTGACGCAGTATCGAAGATGGTCATGCATGAAGACGCCGACGTGGTATATGGTCTGTACTCGTTTAGAAACGCTTCCGGCTGGTCGGCTTTTACTGAGCTTGACGAAAAGCATGGGCGGTCCATATCCAAAGACAAGAACCTGGCTAAGTCAGTTTGGGGCAAGACAATCGAGGTCAAGGGTGTAGGAAACGGCTGTACGCTGATTAAGCGGCACGTGCTTGAGAAGATCGCATTTCGCACAAACGAAGAACGCCCTACCATGCACCAGGATTGGTGGTTTGCGCTTGACTGCCAGACCAACGGATTTAAGCAGGTTTGCGACACCAGTATCGTGTGCGGACATATTGACACCATGCCTTCACCGCGGATTATATGGCCTGATCCAGAACAGCCCCGTCTTTACGATAACGAATTTCTTTATGGAATACCCGTCAATGACAAAGGCGAATTGGTGTTCGAGATAAACCGATTGGGTGAGTTTGCAATTCGCAGGTCTGATGTCGGCTTGCCTGAATTGGAGGAAAAATGACTTATACAAACGTTCCACAAGTCAAGCTGTATCTCGATATAACCGAACCGGATGATGACGCCTTGCTGGACAGCCTGATTGACTATGCACAAAAAGCGATTGACGGCTATACCGGGCGGAGCTTTGAGGCAAGCGCTGACAGCACCCGCTATTTCACAGTAGGGGTGGATACCGAAGGGCGGATGTTATATCTGGATGAAGACCTTGCGGAAATTACCAGCATTATCACGGACGCCGACGCAGACAGCCCGACCACGCTTACCACAGCCGATTACATCACGCACCCCCGCAACCGCACACCCTACCATGCGATTGAGATTCTTGGGTCAAGCGATTATTCATGGACTTACAGCGACGACCCGCAAACCGGGATCAGCGTTACTGGCAAATGGGCGTGGTCAACAACAGCACCCAATGACATCGTCCACGCTTGCAATCGCCTTGTGGCTTATTACTATCGGCAAAAGGACGCCGGCGTGTTTGATACCACCGCAATTCCTGATGCCGGAATTATTCAGATACCGCAGGGCATACCGCGAGACGTGCAGCTTATTTTGAACCCTTATAGGAGGCTGAACTAATGGCAGCGATAACGACCTATGCCTCTTTTGTAAGCGGACTGGTCGCTTTGAGCGTGACAGGTGTGGAGCGTAAATACGCCTATCCACCAACGGCGCTAAATACAGCGGATTTACCCGCTATGTGGCCTGGCTTACCAGGTGGCAACGAGGGACATATGACCTTCCAGACAAGCGGCGGATGGCCTGAATTGACCTGCGATCTGATTATTGCCGTTGAGCCGGTGGCGCAAAATACGCAATCGGTAAACTATGCAGCCATGATTACAGCAATGGATAACCTATCAACCGCGTTGAGAACCGCCTCCATAGGGCGATCAACCTTGACGTGGACTATAACAGGCAATGTGCAAATAGCCGTTGCCGGATCAACTTACTGGGCGGTGATAGCCACCGTCTCAGGCAATTAGAGGAGTAACAAATGACACAAACAACAGGTGGAATGTCACCAACCAATATGTATGTGGGAATATCTGCAGACAATTCAACATGGACGGATGTAAGCGGATACGCCAACAGCGTTGAAATTGACGGCGGCGAGCGACAGACCGGCAATGTCTTCACGTTTGACGGCGATACTGCCATCATCAAAGCGGGCAAGCGCGATCCTATCACCGTCACTGTTCGGGGAGTGTATACCGAAACAACTACGCAATTCTATGACAAAGTCGTGGACGCCTATACCGCAGGCACAAGCTTTTATGTTCGCTGGTCACCCGGCGGCGGTGATGCTGGCGATTTGGGCTATACAACCAGCGAAGGTATTGTCAAGAACGCCCCCTACCCGGCAGGCGCAACGGACGATGCAGCACCTATCATGGTCGAACTGGTGCTGGAATGCTCAAGCATCACAGAGGCAGCTATTGGAACAGCGGGTTGGTAAACCATGCCAGAGCGAATCAATAAGTTATTGAAACGAATTGACAGCGCACAGGTACAGGGCGAAGGCTCGTATGTAATGATGAAGGCCCCCACGATGGGGGATATTCGCGAAGGCATACTTCCTGATACCACTGACAAAATGGCTAATATGGAATTTGCGATTGGCTTGCTTGGAAAGTTGGTGAAGGAATGGAACTGGGTGGACGATAACGGAAGCCCATTACCGCAGCCAACCGAAGCCCTGATTAACGAATTGCCTTATGCTGAAATCAAATTCCTGATGGATGCACTTGACCTTGAGGGGCTGTCAAACCAAAAAAACTAAAGCTCAGGGTGGCGGCGCACTTATGGACGAACAGTCCGCCGCCCTGGGAATATATTGAGCTGTATCTTTGTCGGGATGTGTACCACTGCACCCCCTCGCAATTGAGGCAGGAATTAGCGTCTGATATTTACGCACACCTGGCAATGATTGACATAGAAGCAAAAGTGACGGAGCGCAAGTATGGCAAAAAGTAGCCAGATAGATATTATCATCAATGGCATTGACAACTTTACAAAAACCATTGGCGGCGCTGTTGATGGTATTGGAAAAAAGTTAGGCGATGTCGGGAAAACGACCGCCAGTGCTTTTGGCGTTATCGGTGCTGCTGGATTAGGCACTTTCGCAACGGCTGCCACAGGCGTTGTTGGTGCGCTTGGGGGAATTGGCTTGGCATTGGGCGGTATGGCAAAGGATGCCGCCGGTATTGAAGGCGTTGAGCGTGCCTTTAGTGAGTTAGCTTCACAAGCCGGAACAACCGGCGAAGCGATGCTGGCTGCCATGCAGGAAGGCAGTGGCGGCACAATCGCAGCTGCTGACCTGATGACACAATTCAACAAAGCCGCAAGCCTTGTCAATAATCAATTCGCCACAGAGCTACCAAACGCCATGAGTTTGGTGAGTAAAGCCGCCGCCGCAACCGGGCAGGATATGGGCTTCCTGATGGACAGCCTTGTGACTGGCGTAGGGCGCGTAAGCCCGATGATATTGGACAACTTAGGCGTCCAGGTGGACTTGACCGAAGCCACAGAAGCCTATGCTGCTTCGCACGGATTAGTTGCCGAAGAACTGACCAAAACCGAACAACAGATGGCAGTACAGGAAATGGTGATGGGCAAGCTGCAAGAGAAGTATGGGGAAATGGACAGCGTTTACGACACCACCGCCTCCAAGATGCAGCAGCTGCAGGCGGGCTTTACGGATTTCAAAAACGAACTGGGCGCAGCCTTCATGCCTGTATTGACGCAGTTGATGGATGCCCTGATGCCCATAGTGAAGGATATGCTTTACCCGATGCTGGGCGTGGTGCAGGCGCTTATCCCGGTATTCGTTGGACTGATGGAAGCACTTCAACCCACGATTGACGTTATCGTAGAATTTGCACAGGGGATTGGCGAAATCCTTGACGCCTTCCTGAATGAAGACCCCGAAAGGGCGATTGGAGCGTTCACCGAACAGATTGGGATGCTTGCCGAGCAGCTTGTAGAAACGCTGCCTGGCATTATCGAGTTTGGTGCAGAGTTGATTATGTCCATTGTCCAGGGTATTGCTGATTCACTTCCCGCACTGATGGAAGCGGGTATGAACATCACCCTGACCCTGATTGAGATGCTGATTGAGATGCTGCCGGAAATGTTCAACACCGGTATTGATATTCTATTGAACCTGATTACAGGCATCACTAACGCCTTCCCAGACCTGATGAACGTGGCAATCGAAGCTGTGATGACGCTGATTATGGCAATCATCAAGAAACTGCCCGATATTATCAACACGGGCATCACAGTTTTGCAGAACTTGGTGGACGGCATACTTGGCGCAATTCCACAACTTATCGCCGCACTGCCTGAAGTGATCCTTGCGCTAATTAATACCATCGTGACGCTGCTGCCGACCATTCTTGAATCCGGCGTTGGAATACTGCTGGCACTGATTGACGGGATCGTGGCTGCTATTCCTGACCTTGTGGCGGCAATCCCTGACATTATCGCAGCGATGATTGACGCTATTATCACCCTTCTACCGCAGATATTACTGGCTGGCGTGGACATCATCTTTGCACTGATTGATGGCTTGATTGAGGCAATCCCTGAAATTATCGCCGCAATCCCAGACCTTATCAAAGCGATTATTGATACCTTCAAAGCCCATGACTGGTCAACTATCGGCAAGGATATTGTCGCAGGCATGAAACAGGGGCTTGAAAATTCATGGGATTCGATCAAAGAGAAGTTTGGCGAATTGCTTGATAAGCTGCCCGATTGGGTCAAGAAAATGCTCGGGATTGATTCACCCTCCAAAGTCTTTATGGAAATCGGAACGCATATTCCAGAGGGTTTGGCTGAAGGAATCAAGTCAGCATGGGAGCTGCCGCAAAAGGCGATGAAGGGCTTGGGCGCTGTTACTGTTGGCGGTTTTCAATCCGGCGTGACGGGTGCAGGCAGTTCTGTCACCAATAACTTCAACCTGACCATGCCCACAAGCAACAATCCAAGTGAAGTTGCGATGGCGTTTGAGCTGATGCGAGCCTATGGAGGCGTTTAGTGTGTTTGCGAAAATGGATTCAAAAGCTATTCGCACCAAAGCCGCTTGCAGAAGCAGTAACAGAGATTATACAAAGTGAGGAAGAATTGACCGCACCAACATTAACTGAAATGAAATTTTACGTGGTTGTTCCGGCGGCAGCAACGAATTATGTCACCAACCCCACGCCTTACAGGGCGACAACAGGATACACCGCCTTTGACCCTGATTCAGCTGGCACGATTGCGATCGCTGGCAGCGATACCTATACACGGCGGGGGCCAAAGTGTATCAAGATCACAACACTTGCAAGCCACGACGCCGGTGTGTATTTTTCAAGCGTGACAGGTGCGGACGGAACAACCTACACTTTCAGCGCAGATGTTCTCACAACCGCCGGCGAGGCGATGGTGCTGGCGATTTGTTCGGATGTGGCTGGGACAATATTGGAAAGCACAACCTTCACTTCAACGGGATATTGGCAGAGGCAAGAGGTGAGCCTGACGGGAACTTCGGGCAACGCTGGCACCTGGTATTTGCACCTGTACCGCGATGGCGCAAGCCCCCACGCTTACGATATTTATACCGACGGCTGGCAGTTTGAAGTTGCAAGCGCCGCCACTACCTTTTTTAGCGGTGACACGAAGGGTTTTGGGATTGCACCCCTTGAGTTTTACTGGGGCGGCACTCCTCATGCTTCGGTATCTTACCGAACTGCAGATACACGGGCGGGCGGATCACTTCTTGACCTTGAAACCTATGCTGTTGTCAGTGCGGGCTTTGGGCTTGGCATGGGCAACTTCAACCAGATATACAACGAGCTTGCTTCAGGCGGCGCGTATTATCAAAAGCATATTCGCAAGCCGCGAAACTTCAGCCTGCTATTGAGCTATTATGGGGACAACGCAGGAGATTTGCACGACAAGCGCAATGCCGTGATTGAAGCCGTCCGACCGGATTATACAGGCTACGACCAGCCTTTGATTATCCGCTATCAGGGCGAAAACTCAAGCGGGTATGAAGCCACCAATCCCGTGGATATTATCTGCATACCGCAGCCGAGCCATGCTGATTTGCCGGACAATTCACGCTTGCAGACCAACGAAGTCCTGAACTTCACCGTCCTTGACAGCTACCTGACAGGTGCATACGCAGAGGGGAAAGAGTTGAGGCTGTATGACGAATTGACGCTTGGCGACTATCTTGTTTACAGGGATGCGAATGGGGCTTGGCATGATGTGGACAATTCTGGAACGGGAATAACAGATACTGTTAGGGTTATTGTTGAGGCGCCAAATAAAGAAATTATTATAGGCGGGGCTTTTAGTAATGCGGGAAATATAACCGAAGCAGACTTTCTATGTAAATGGACGGGTACAGTTATTGATGACGTGACTGGGGCAGCGCATTTTAATAATGATGTTCACAACTTATGCTATGACTCTGAGGGAAATTTGTATATTGGGGGAGAATTTACGGATGCCGGCGATGGAAATGGGGATTATATTGTTAAATGGAATGGCACGGCATTAAGTTCTCTTGGCACGGGTGCAGCAAGTGCTTATGTTTATTCTGTGGTCATTGAACCTGGCACTGGGGATATTTATGTAGGGGGTTCTTTTAGTGGAATGGGGGGCGTTGCTAACACAAAATGTATCGCATATTATGACATTAGTGCAAGCGCCTGGAAAGCTCTCGGTACTGGAATGGGAGGAACAACTGGATGGGTGCAAAATATGGCTTTTGCACCAAACGGGGATTTATATATTGTCGGAAATTTTCTTGATGTTGGCGGTGATGCTAATGCAGACTATTTGTGTAAATGGAACGGAACGGCATTTAGTTCAGTTGGGAATACCGCACTTAATTCTAATGCTTACGGTGTTGCATTAGATAAATTAGGGAAATTGTATATTACTGGTGAGTTTACCAATGTTGGGGGTAATGCTGATATAGACTATTTTGCCATGTACGATGGAAATAGTTGGCATTCATTAAATGCGGGGCTTAACTCTGCTGCATATCACATAATGACTATAAATAATGAAATCTATATTAGCGGTGCTTTTACGGAAGCGGGGGGAATGACATTAACGAGCAAAATAGTGAAATATGTTAATGGGGCATGGCAACAGATAGATTTCAAGCATGGAACAGCTGGGATTATTCTTACAATGCTCAAAACATCTCGTAATGAATTATTTATTGGAGGTTCTTTTACTGGAACTACTTATGGCTGTTCCCAAAATACAATTATTAACGGGGGCAATTCTGACACTTATCCTGTAATAGAGGTGGTTGGACCCGGAATTTTACAATCTATTAAAAACTATACTACAAATAGAGAAATCGCTTTTAATAATCTCAATTTGCTGGCGGGCGAAACAGTCACGCTCAGGCTTGACCCGATAGATATTGAAATGACTTCGACTTGGGGGGGGCGGGGCAATCTTTTGAAATATATTGTTGCAGGCTCAGATTTGGGACAATTCTCTCTGAAATCCGGTACGAATTATATCAGTTTACTTATGCCATCAGGAACAACAGCCGCGACCAAAGCATACATCTATTTCACACCTAAGTTCTGGAACATAGAAGGCAGTCGCTATGAGTGATTATGAAATCAGACGCTACGATACTTCTGGCAATCTGTTAGGGATAATACCGGTATTTCATAAGCTGACGACTGTCAGAACGGAGAACACAGTCGGGGCGTTTGAACTTGTCGTTCCCTCTGGAGTATATCTATATGAGGATTTCAGTCCGAATCAGGTGTTCGAGGTATGGCGTAACAAATATGGCGGTTTTGAATTGCAGGGAGAGACAGCCTATTTCTTGAGGGATTGGATTATCTCGTCTGATGGGTTTATCTCGCTTTACGGTTACGATGCGAACTGGTTGCTCTCAACCCGAATCGTGGCTTATGCCGCAGGTTCGGCGCAGGCTGAAATGACGGACTATGCTGATGACATGATGAAGGCAGTCGTTATAGACAACTTCGGTGCTGATGCGGCGACGGCTCGGCAGTTGGCGGATTTGACTATCGCTGGCGACTTATCAGCAAGTCAAAGTCTAACAAAGGCTTTTAGCAGGCGTAATGTTCTGGACGTCTGTCAGGATTTGGCAGAAGCGGCGACCGAAGCAGGAACACGGACATATTTCGATGTCGTCAGGACAAGCGCAGGAAAGTTTGAGTTTCGCACTTACACCGGACAGCGAGGGCAAGACCATAGTCGAACATCGGGTGACGTGAGATTAGTGGGTGAGCAGTATGGCAATTTCGAGGACGTTGAATTTGGAACGTATCATTCTAACGAAGTGAATTATGTCTATGCAGGCGGTCAGGGAGAGGAGGATGCCCGTGAGATTGTCGAGGTGAGTGACAGCGATAGAATAGCGAGCGGGTATCCTTTCAACCGATGCGAGGGCTTTGTGGATGCAAGGAACGCAGATGCAACCGCCAGCATAACCGCAGAAGCTAACGCAGGCTTGGGTGAAGGAAAGCCTAAACAGATTCTAACAGGAAGGCTTGTGGACACGCCTGGTTTGCAATATGGAATCCATTACGGCTTTGGTGATATTCTGTCGGCTAATGCCTTTGGTTACAGCGTGGATTGCCATGTGAGAAGCGTCAAGGTGTCAGTTGATTCTAACAGAGGCGAACAAATCGAGGCACGATTACAGGGTGAACTATGAAAGATAACTGGGAAAAAGTAGTCAATAAACTTTACGTTCTGGAACGTGAAATTGGGCGTTTGAAAGTGCTTGAAGGCGGAGGTGGTGGCTTTGTCCCCCTGACCACGCCCCTGACTTCAACAGCGTGGGACGGTGACGCATACAGCACAACGGGCAAGACGTTGATTGACCTGTCAAGCGTGTTTTCAGCACCGGCGGGAATCAAGGCGGTGGAAGTGCGCTTGCAGTCAAGGGATAGCGGAAGCGCAACGACGAGTAATTTATTATTCGGGATTAGCCCGAATGATACCGACTTGGACTTGGCGGTTGCCTCATTCCCAAGAGGTAAGCCAAATAATTATGGCGATACAGCAAGCGGGATATGTCCCTGTGATGCTAATGGCGATGTGTATTACCAAATAAATGCTTCCGGATCTGGCACGCTTGACGCTTGGATTTGGATTTATGGCTACTATGTGTAAGGAGTGAAATGATAGACGAATCGAAATTCGCATTTGGGATTGACATATCCCACTATGACAGCAACAACGGGTTGATGGACTTTGGAGTCGTGGCACAACACGAACCGAGAGTCTGTTTTATCGCGGCACGGGCAGGTATCAGTTGGGGCTATCAAGACCCGAAGTTCCCGTATCACTGGCAGGAAATTGGCGCACTTGACAGGGTTGGCAGACTTGCCTACCACGTGTTATATCCCGGCGAAAGCGCACAAGCGCAAGCGGATAACCTGTTCAGGATACTGGGTGACACGGATTGGAGTCATTCCAACGTGGTTATTGATTGGGAATTGGTACACGACCAGAGCAAGCGTACGATAACGAACTGTATCAAGAACTTTGCCGAGATATGCAATCAGCGAGTGGGCAGGTATCCGATTCTTTACACACGACGGCTGTTATTGATTGGGAACGCTATCCCTGACGAACTGAAGCACCTGGATTTATGGCTGGCACAATACAAGTGGGCTTTACCGTATCCGCTTTACACACCGGAGTATGAGCCGCCACCGGACTTAGATGGACTTTACGGGTGGCTGATTCAGCAGACGGGTGACAAGGGCAAACCAATCGGTGTGACCGGGAACAAACACTATATGGACTATGACCGATGGAACGGTGGTGAAGATGCGGTGATGAAGTATTTTAGATTTGATGATTCACCACCAGCCTTGACGCTTGAACAGCGGGTAACACGAATTGAGGAATTTTTAGGCTTATGACACTAAGGAGGTCGATATGAAAAAAGCCGTGTTCGTTTTAGCGATTTTATTGGTGCTTCTATGTTTGTCCGCCTATGATTTACCACCCGAACTGCCGTCGAGCTTTTGGGGCGAGGTTGAAGGCGGGCGTGTTGGACAAAAGGTGACGACCAACTTTAGCGGTTACACCTACACCTTTGCATATCAGGACAAGATCGTCTATGCAATGAACGTGACGAACGGCAAAGAGGGACAACGGGTTGCCTTTTTTGTCGGTGGGAGATTGGCTGGTTCAGGCGTATATCACGTTGGCACAAACCAAAACCTGAACTTGCGATTGCCTGTGTGGCGACCCATATTTCCCTTATTTCCTGTATTGCCGGGTGGAATTTATCGGTAACAAAATCAGACCAGCCTGTGAAATATCGGGCTGGTCAGGTGGAATTATAACTTAGGAGGTTAGTATGGCAGAAAATTTTGATTTTACACCGGGAACGGGCGCAACGGGAGCGGCAGACGATATCGCTGGCGTGAAGTACCCGAAGGTAAAGCTGGTAGATGGTACTGAGGATAGTACTACTGTAATTGGTGCTGGGGTGGGCGCAGCGGCTAATGGGTTGCGAGTCGCTTTGGCTACCGCAAGCGAGATTGTCGCTAACCTATCAGCAACGGACAACGCTGTGCTGGATGCGATTCAGACCGCTATTGAAGCATGTCAGACCGCACTTGAAGCAACCTTGACGGTAAGCGGTACGGTTACAGCGAATTTATCCGCAACGGATAATGCGGTATTGGATGCGATTCAGACGGCAGTCGAGGCAATTCAAACTGCTATCACGGGAACGGTTACGATTGACGGCACGGTGGATTTGGGTGCGACTGATAATGCGGTGCTTGATAGTATTCTAACTGCCGTAGAAGCCGTTAGAACAGCCGTAGAAGCGACTCTGGCGATAAGTGGAACAGTTGATTTGGGCGCAACCGACAATGCCGTTCTGGACACAATCGCAACCAACACGGGAGCGGCTTTGACCGACACAGAACTTCGGGCAACGCCTGTTCCGGTATCAGGCACGGTCACGGCGAATCTATCCGCAACCGATAACGCTGTCCTTGATGCTATTCAAGCGGCGGTGGAAATCATTGACAACGCAATAAGCGGAACGGAAATGCAGGTAGATATTGCGAGCGCAATTCCAGCGGGAACGAATAACATGGGTACGGTTGCACCTTATGCACAACCAGCGAATTTCGTGTCAGGCGCAACGGCAGACATTACAGATACAACAGCCACAAGTGTAATTGCCGCACAGGGCGCAGGGGTTGTGATTTACCTTACAAGCCTTATGGTCACCAACAGCGATGCCGACACAGGAACGGTTGTCAAGGTAACGGATGGTTCTGGTGGAACAACGATGTGGCGAGGTTATGCTTGCGAGGCAGGAGGTGGCTTTGCAATTACATTCCCAGTACCTTTGAAGTTCACAGCGAACACAGCAGTCTATGCAGTATGCGAAACCACAGGCGCAACCGTTCAGGTTAGTGCCGCAGGATACAAGGCGTAACGATGGCAAATAAGTTGGCTTTACTTGGTGTCAGCGGAAAATTAGCGGTAGTGAGCACAAAACCATTTATTACCAAATGGAAAACAGACAATACGGGCGTCTCAAATGATGACCAGATTACGCTTGGGTTAGTTAGCGGCGGAACTTATGATTTTGATGTTTATTGGGGCGATGGAAACTCAGACCACATCACCGCTTGGGATGACGCTAATAAATTACACACCTATTCAAGTGCTGGAACCTATCAAGTTGTTATTGACGGGATGTGCAAGGGATGGCGCACTGCGACTGGAGGAGACCCAAGAAAACTAATCGAAATTTTGCAATGGGGTAATAGTGGATTTAATTTTGGAAATGGCGGGGAGTATTTTTATAGTTGTTATAATTTGAAAGTAACCGCAGAGGATATACCAGACTTAACTGGAGTAACAAGCTTTTACCGAGCATTTAGACGTACAGGTTATTCATTACTGGATGTTCCGAACATTAACTATTGGTTTACCTCTAATATTACACGATGTGACCAGATGTTTTACGAAGCAAGGGCTTTTAATGGTGATGTTAGCAATTTCGACACATCAAATATCGAAAGGCTTGATTACATGTTTTACTATACCAATATGCTTAATTGTAGTTTCGCAAATTGGAACATTGGGAATGTTAAATATGGTACAGCCTTCAAATCTGGCACTTCAGCACTAACAACCACCAATTATGATGCAACCTTGATTGGATGGGCGGCACAATCACCCAATTTGCAAAATAATGTAACTATGCAGTTTGGTACAACAAAGTATACAGGGGGAGGCGCAGCAGAGGCGGCGAGAAATGTGCTAACAGGAACACACTTATGGACGATTCAAGACGGGGGTCCTGTATGACCTGCCGAACTTATACCATCCCATCAGACGGAAGCGGGAATGAAGTAACAGAAGTTGCCGGTGCTAACGCAAGCGTGCCGATGGGCTTTGCGCTTCTGTACCTGTATTCCGGCGTATCCAGCATCACGGTGACGGGAACGCCTGACGACCGCAGTTATGTTATCCCTGCCGAAACCCGCACTTACACGATACCGGCGGAATCACGCACTTACACGATACCCGCCTGTTCAACTTAGGAGGATTTATGGCACAAATCAACACGAAAGACCCCGATGATGTTCTGGACTATGCCTTTGACTGGGCGACCTGGCTTGCCACAAGCGAGACGATTGCAAGCTATACCCTGACCGTGCCGACGGGCTTGACAGAGGGCAGCGGGACAACGGCAACCAGCGAATCGTCAGGCGTGATAACATACTGGATATCCGGCGGTACTGCCGGGCAATCCTACGATATTGGATGCAAGATCACCACCAGCGCAGGGCGTGTCAAGGAAGAATCCATGACCCTGCGCATCCGACAACACTAACCAAGACGGCCACCAACCGAAAGGACAATCTATGCAGAACAAGGATACAGTCGTCGCGGTGATATCCGACATGCAAGTCGGGTCCACCGTCGCTTTATGTCCCCCCAAGTGGAATTTGTATGAAGGGGGGACATTTCATGCCAGCCCCGCACAGATGATTATTTACCGCCAGTGGGTGAACAGCGCAAAGCAAGTCAAGGATTTGTTATCCGATGGGCGCAACCGCAAGCGGCTTGTGATTATTCTGAACGGCGAGCCTATCGAAAACGAACACCACGACACGCCGCAGATTATCACCAAGAATCCGCAGGAAATGATTGATATGTCCGTATCCCTGATAGATGAATGGATGGGAATTGTGGACTACCAGCCGAAACGCGGTGATTGTATGTACCTTGTCAGAGGCACAAGCGCGCACGAAAAAGGCGAGCATATCGAACAGATAGGGCGCGACCTTGAGGGCGTTGTCCCGTTTCGTCCTGATTCGCAAGGGCGCAAGGACGGCAGGTATCACTTTCAGAAACTAAGGCGCACGGTGAACGGGCGTCTTTTTTCTATCGTGCATCACGGCTTTTCACGGGGGTCACGGGCATGGACAACTGAGAACGGGATTTACAACACCCTGAAGTCCATGTACTTTTCGGGGCTTGATTACCAGCGGGATATCCCTGATTTCGTGATCCGCTCACACAATCACGTCTTCACACAGGCTTATTATTACGGGCGCAACAAAACAATCTATGGATGTCAGACGCCTTGCTGGCAGTTGAAGACGCACTTCGGGAATCGAGTGGCTGCCAACGATGATATCAACACAATCGGCATGATTAGCTTTGACGTGCTGAAGTCCGGTGCGGCGTCCGTTTATCCTGAAATACTGGAAGTTGAGGACGCGAAAGTCGAGGAGTTTTAGCTTATGAAAATCACCCCAGAAGAATATGACCTGTTATCCGAACTTGTTTCAGACTACGATTATCCCGCCTTCAATCCCAAGAAACACGTTACGTCTATGATGCTTGCACAAAAAGCGGGCGTGACACGCAGGGCAGCGATTGACCGCCTGGATAAACTTGTCAGGGATGGCAAGCTGAAGCGGGAACAGGTGCGACTGCCAAGCGGTAAATGGGCGTGGGGATATTATAAGGAATAATATTAAATAAAATCCAACCGACAACCAATTCCGATTGTTGCTGAATTAATCAACGAACGGAAATGACGCGGCTTCGATTGCCGCCAGCTCCACTGTACTATTTTATTGGTACACGCTGATTATTAATATACACGAAAAGCCCCTTAATCAAGGGGCTTTGTGTTGGATTGGGGCTGCCCTGCACCCCGTCGTCGGCAGCCCGCTGTTATGGGAGGAGATAAAATGAGCATCAAGCTATGATGCCAGGCTTCCATCAGCCCGTGCTTGCAATATCACCTTAATGGCTTGCAATTTATCTTCATACACCTTGCGGTCATCAGGTGTTGTGGTCTTTTTGTTCAGGGCTTTGTTAATCCCGATTGTCATCATGGATAGCTTGTCGCTGTCAATTTCGCCGTAGGGGACATCTTCACTGTTCAGGGTCGCACATGCCTTTTCGATTGTCATCGGTTCAACGGGTTCGGGTTCAGCTTCGGCAACGGGTTCGTCAACGATTTCGGGTGCTTCAATGGTGATTGTCTGGGCGTCAATGTAGCCTTCTTCGTCGGTATCCAATCCCATTTCGTCAGGGGTGTACACGGGCGAGCCGCCGAAAATACCGGGTGCAAATCTGCGAGCGCCACGACTGATTGCCCTTGCAAATAACATATCGCTGGTGTACTTCTTCCAGTTGTCCTTCGTGGCAAGCCCAGCGTCCTGCGCTTCACGAAACGTAAAGCCTGCCTGCCCCACGCATTTGCCGTCTTCATACCAATCCAGAAGGCATGAATCATTGTTGCATAACTTGATTTTGTAATCGTAGCGGGGGTCATTCTTCACCAGCGTTGCGATCACGTTTGCACCCAACACGGGCTTGTTTTGGATAACATGTATTCCAGACATGGCGGCGAATGGTGGAATTCCCAACTCCTTGCCTGCCTGAATTTTCACGATTGCCATTGATACGTCGCGAACGTCGCTAAAATATCCACTCTTTACCATTTGGCTGGCAATGCTTGTCATTACTTTGTATTCTGATTCGTTATAACTAATTATGCTATTCATTATTTTCTCCTTTATATTTACAACACTCACAATGGAAATCGTACAACTTCGCCCAACTTGCTAACATATCCTTCACTCTTACTCCCTTACCGTGATTACCCCACCACACCTCCAAATTCTCTAATCTATTGTCATCTTTTATGCCGTTGATATGATGAACGGTTTCATTGCTATCAAGCACCCTGCCCATCTTCTCTGCAATAACCAACCTGTGTTCCATAACATACCCTCGGCCGTCAGCCATTTCATAATAGGGATTGTCTGGATATATTTTTATAGTTTTGTATCCACCCTGATAGCTTACTCCACCGTTCCAGCTTGGATTATTTTCGCCCCATTGATCTGCGCATCTCGCACATTGGCAACCCTCTTTGTGTTCGCCCTCATTCCACCACCTAAGATTGTTTTGATTTACCGTTCTCCTGCCGATACATGGCGGGCAAAACACTTTTCCGTCGCGCTTTTTGTATAGACTCAGCATTACCCATCTTTCCTTACCACATTCAGGACAGGCAGCCCAAATAATTTTAGATCTTCCGGCTAACCCAACCTTATCCCTTGTCGTAATATCACCCAGCTTTGGCATTATAACACTCCATAACAACAAACCGCCGCCTTCACCAAGAAGTGATCCCTGCCAAGAGTCACACGGTAAAAGCGGCGGTATGTTCACTTCGGTAATGTAACTCTTGGCACTTATTATTTTACACCCGCCGGTCACAAAAGTCAAGGGTTTTATCTCCTTTTCCAATCGTTATCTTTCCTGCGCTTCACTTTTCACGTCCTGAAAATAGCCTGATTTCTGCAGCACGATTGCTGCCCGTTCCAACTGGTCATAACTTTGGTACACTTCGATTGCGTTTGTCATTTCAATTCTCCTTGTCACTCATATCTTTCACGGTCATTACGCTGGCAATCACCGCCAGCACTATCGTTACAATTAGCAGGGGTAAAAGTTCAATCATGGCTTCTCCTAAAACGGTATCTCGTCGGTTGATTCGGGTTCGTCCAGGGTTGCGCCGCAGTCCGGGCAGTACAGCACTTCGCGGCGGGTGTCAATCAGGTCACCGCCGTAAATGTACTGGTCGCCGATTGTCATAACGCCGGTGCGCTGGTGGGTGCAGTGCTTCTGCAGAACGTCCTGGTCAATAAGTGTTGTGCCGTTCACGTGGATTAGGGCAATCTGTTTCATTAGCACACCTCCTGTTCAAACTGTTCGCGGTACAGCTCCTCAAGGCGCATGGCGTCGGCGGTGCGTTCCTCTACTTCGTCCCATGCGGTTTCGATAACGTCTGCGGGCTGATTGTGTTCGGCAAGCCATTCCCACCTGTCAACGGCTTGCACCTGCTCATCCCAGGCACTCTCAATCATGAAGCGGTCAACGTAGGCGGTGTCCTGCTTGGTCATTACTTCTGTTGTCATAGTATCTCCTTTACT